>JAAUYG010093426.1_pt1 | contig 17062 bp, 17 predicted proteins | sample 7278091 | NCBI WGS metagenome assembly JAAUYG01 (sample SAMN14350201, study PRJNA611818) | marine sediment metagenome | isolation source: surface marine sediment (0.6m) | place: French Polynesia: Moorea | collected 2018-08
CCATGGTAAATCTAAATGCCTGTTAGAACGGAATACGAGAAGTTGGCATCCAGTACAATGTACCTAAGATAAAATATTCTATTTAACTTTTCAAACTATTCTTGTGTACTGCATCTTCAGGTCAAACGGACCATCACAGCCCCATGGGCCTCTTGTTTACAATTTTTTTTTCGCTTTCATGAACATAATACTATATGGGAGGAAAAATTCAAACTACATCTCCTTTAAAATTACGCAACCGATTCTCAGGGGGGGGGGGATCTATACCAAATCTATTGAAATAATTGTGAAATCTCAATTTTTGATTTTTGCCACGGGCATTTTATTATTTTTTTTTTCGTTAACGTGGGACCCAATGGCTGTAAAAGTTTCAAACTGCACATTCTCTGAAAGTAAGGCCTATACCAAATTTGCTCCCCCACATTAATGTACATGTATCTGCTGCTGCATTGCGCCATGTTCTCCTAGGGAGGATCTCTACCGAAGTTGTTCAAAGAAATTGTGAAATTTTGCATTTTTGGGGCAATTTTTTGGCAAATATTTTTTTTGCCATTTTCAATTTTGGCAAATATTTTTTCTGTTTAACATGGTATTTAATGGGGAATTTAGAATGTGTGATATCTTGAAAGTGGCTGGTTGTAGAGTGGAACGGTCCGAAATCTAATTAGGTAAACCTCAGAGGCAGCCAGTACTTATATATACAAGGTAACTTTACACTGTTAAATGTTCAAGATCATCATCAGGGTGATCATTGGGGTTATACGACCAGAGATGCGTTCATATCATGTTGAAGAAAATCCAATGTTGAATAACTTGACTTCATGTCCTATATTTTTGCACTGTGCACTTATTTAAGCATCATACATTATCATATGATCGCTGCTGGGTACCTCATTATAGTCCAGCTCCCAGCTACGTTAACCATCTTGATATGTATTGTTATAGCGCCACTATCCCATGTAATTAGCTGCTATTAAATATCAAGACCATGAGGAAAAAAGTTAATCCCGGGTGTGAAAATACATTGTACTATTTCGGAGTAACGATATATTAGACAGAGGTGTACAACATATATACAACCGCTGAATTCAGGCACAAAAATGCTAGGTCCCCAACCCGGGTCCCCAAACTTGTCTTATATGATGATCATATGCTATGTATGGCCATTGATACGTATATCAGTCTCGGTTCTCTGGTCTTATATCTGAGATATGCAGACAAAGCTCCAAACGATAATTGAACCAGATAGCCTCGTGCCATCATGCCGAGCTATAGACTCCCGGTATAGAGCCAGCTATGTTATATGTTGTCGGGTAGGACCTGCAGCTGGGTGTTGTGGGAGGGGTTGTGGCCGCCGCGAGGTAGGCCTACGTGGCCGGCTGTGTGGTAGACTGCTGGTGAACGGTCCTTACTTATCAAACAGTTAGTTTGGGTTTGAAAATCCACTGGATTTTTGTACACGTACCTTCTTGACATATTGAACATTTTATCTGACACACTACATGTATCTAGCTGTTACCCAATGTTTCAAGAGTCGCGGGAAAGTGACGGTACCCGAACGTCTGGTGCTTCCCTCTGGTGTACGCAAGCAATCGATACAGAGCCACCTGGCGAATGGCGAAAATCATCGATCCGAAAACCCACCGTGACGTGGCTGTCGACTTCCGCCATTTTGCTCAGTGGGTTGTCGATGGAGGTTTTATGATAAATCGTTCTGCATCCACGAATTTGTGCTATTGCTGGCTGTGGTATAGTGATCAAAATGGACTGTAAAGTGTTACGATTGTTTCTGCTACATATCTTTCTTGTTTACCTTTCGAAGGCGGATGAACATAACCATATTGTAAGTGGATATCCGTACCTTGGAAACCGACTTCGGTGGGACCAAAACAACAAATTTTCTTCGTATCTTTGCTTGCAATTCTGTCTTGATTTGCATTTATATTCTCCCTTTTGACAAGGTTCGACTCGTATGAGTAGTGAGTTATGCATGACTGAGGTTGCATTACTTATTTGGCTAAAATTTCGTGTGTCAAAAGTGGTGGACAAGTGGAAAATTTACGTCTATGCTTTTGCAGGAGTCCTGTCAAATTTATATGTCATCATCACGTTACTACCGTTTTACAGTTTGACAAACCACCTGATGCTATAGTTCTCTACTGTGCCTGACTGTAAAAGATGAGATCTAGTGCAAGAAAAATATATGCATGTCATCGATTGTGAACATTTCGAATGACGTTTCAGGCATAGATTTTTACTACTAGGTATAACTTACTGCTTACAAGTGCCGACAAGATTGAATTGGAGCTAGAGCAATGCACAGATGAACACAAGATACAACAAAACTTGTTATTTCAAGTTTTGTTAAGGGCAAATGCATATGTAATTTCATTGATAAAACCTTAAACAGACGTTTTAATGTTTACACTTTGTTAATTTGTGCCTAGCAGTAGCAAAGAATTTTCAAATATATGAACAAGACATGAACTGCAAGTCTTGCAAACCCCGAAACTCTTTCTTGTCGCTTTCCAGTATCAAGATGGAGAGGAGGTGGTGTTGTGGATGAACACAGTAGGACCCTATCACAATAGACAGGAGACCTATTCGTACTTTTCCTTACCCTTCTGTGCGGGTCCAAAGGAGACAATTAGCCATTACCATGAGACTTTGGGAGAAGCTTTGCTTGGGGTCGAGCTGGAATTCAGCGGGCTGGATATTGACTTCAAAGGTAAGAATAGGGTATACATGAAATTCTGCACGGTAAGTGTATTACACGGCAGCTGCATGTACTAGTACTAGTAGTTTGTTAGCAATGATAGGATATACAACACCCACTTTCTGAGTTAAATGTGTATCAGCCCAATATCAGTTGTGGATATTGGGGTTTTTGTCAAATTTGATATTTAGCAGGCAAACTTCCTAGTGCCGACAGCTTATATATTGTACAATGTGCTTTCCCATCAATGGTTAGTTGCACATATTCTTGCATTGGAATTGGTGAAATGAATACCATTCCAGTCGCTAACCAACATTCTTCATTAGAAGTGGTTTATTGCTTGAATTTTGGCTATACTAAGAACATGAAGACACATTTTACACCTTATGGCAATGCATAAACTTCACAAGTAAAACATATTCATCCTGAAACATTTCAATGTTAACTTAGCATGTTAGAATACCAAGTGCCTATTTGAAAGCTGTGGACTGCTTCTGCAAAAACTTGAATCTCAGAATATCAAATACTTACATTTAATTTTTATCATGTTTAAATACATATTGGAGTTACCTGGTTACACAGAGTTTGATTTTGCAAAATGTTTTATTTTGAAGAAAGTTCTTTCCAAAACTTCATACCAGTTAAATCTGATTGTTATCCCAGAAGAAAATCATAGGTTGTCCTAGAATTTCATCGAAATCATAATAATTAAACAAAGTTTTTATGTAATACTGTATGATATTATATTGGTTGACAATGTACCAGAGGGCCTCATCGGGGACATTGACAAAGTCAAATTTATGCAAGGATGGTAATATTGTAGCTTTATACATCTTTCAGCCCATGAAGTAGACTGTAATATTACACAACTGCGGTTTCCGGCATAAGAAGTATATTGTAGATAGTTTTGAGTTGAAGAAACCAGTACACAGAGGCAATGTCTGGCATAAAATTTTTATGATTATCAAATGTAATTGCATCCTGATTCACCAGGAGGTATGCACTTATGTTTTAGTTTACCATTTTATCTTGGCTATAGTACATTTCTTAAGGATGGAACTTTGCCATAAATGCTAGTGCTATCTGCTGATGTGGACATATTGGCATTCCTGTGTGTTCCCTCAAAGGCAGAATTATAAAAGAAAAATCAATATTCCTGATAATTTCTGGTACTACACTGGTATCGTAGTTTAATACGAGTAAATGTCACGGCTGTCAATTAGTATTGACTGGGCATACATGAACCACCTGGGACCTGTACTATCCTATATGTATTGGTATCAGGGTAAGCGGGCTAGACAATGCCAGGTTGTGGCAACACATGCCATCACTGGTGTTGGCTGACTTCTGAAGTTCTCATATTCCATAGTCACTTTAAACTTAATTATGCCAGGTTGTGGCAACACATGCCATCCCTGGTGTTGCCTGACTTCTGAAGTTCTCACGTTTCCATACTCACTTTAAACTAAATTAAAGCCTTCAAGCAGAAAATTGTGCTTCTTCAGTTCTGAGGCAATATTTGCGTGCACCAACTGCTGTCATCCATGTGGCGAAAAAAATTCAGATCTTTTTTATGGAGGGAAATAAATTCAGAATATATCAGTTACTTGCTGCCCCTTCCCCTTTATAGTTTACTCCAAATTTACAATGCCACCTTGACCTTCATTTTCGAGTGATCTTGTATTTAGTATTTGCACAGGAGCATAGATTTGTTGATGTTCGTTTACAAATGCTAAATTGCCCTGTAGAAATTATAATTTCTACATTTAAGGGTTCCAGGTGATCTTGTAGGAACTGTACTAAGGCTGAACAGTTTATGCTTTATTGGCCTGTCTTCTCTGGTTTCGAGCATATATGATATACTTATTTGTCTCTACATTTTAGAACGATGATTGGTTGCCAGTGGAACCAATACGTTGTAGTGCAAAACGAGCAAAATACATGGTGCCTTGATCATGTTGATACTCTGTACAGTGGTCCCTCTATTTTAAGACCACTCATGGGACCAAGAAAATGTGGGCTTATATTGCAGGTGGTCTTAAAATAAAGGTCATTTAACACATAAAATTGCCCTTTCGGACTAAATCAAGTGGTCTTGTAATCAAGGGTGGTCTTAAAATAGGGGGTTGTAAAATAGAGGGACTAAGTAGTATTACTTGTGTCAATTGAAAAAGGTCACATTTACCATATAGCAAAACATGTTATGGTGAACTTATGCCATCATTCTGACATCTGCCACCTAAATGTGTTGATAAAGGACTTATTACATAAGTTTATAATAAATTAATTCTTTGGAAAAACACTTTTAAGAAGCTTTACAAGGGAATTTCACCGTGTACACATACCTTTTAGGTACACAAACAAATTGGGAGAAGAAATTTGTTTAGGTCTACTCTTGTGCAGGTATGCATATCGTAGTGATTTAATTGGTTCCTTGAGAAGTGATCACTTATCTCGTTGCCCATAATTTACAATTTATTATTAAATCGAATGGTTTGGATCAAGTTGCAATATAAATTTTCTTTTATTTTTTGTCTAGCTGACCAGCCAAAGATGCAGTACTGCGAGGTGGAGCTGTCAGAGGAGAAATACCAGGCATTTATGTATTCGGTGAAGAATCACTATTGGTACCAGATGTACATTGACGATTTACCTATCTGGGGTAAGTGGCAGATTGAGGAAATTACAATTGTAGCGAAACAGACCTCATCAGTTCAGTGTATTTTAGTGTCAGTAAGTGCTTCATCAGTAGCACTTGTATAAAGGTCTACTCTGGTAGAACCAGAATTTCAAGACCGCCATTCATTTTAAGACTCCGGTCTCCGGGACTTCTGCTGGTATGATACCACATTTAAGATGAGACCATATATTGGCCTCCCCAGAACTATGTGATGGAGACTTTTAAATGTCTTCCTTGAATCACTGTGAATTAGGAGCATTTTTGTCTCAGCAGTGGGTGGTCTTTTGTGCTTGCCTTGGCATACAAATAGGGGCTGTAATAATAAATATAGGGCATTTTCTAATCCTTCCTCAGTATCAGTATTTTCTGGCAACTTGAATATGAAGCCTGGGGTCACATTTTATCGAAATGATATAGTGTTGTATTTGTTTATCGTTTGTGGCACTCGCTTTGAAAGTTGGCAGCTGAAAAACAAAAGTGAAATTTTCAAAATTTGCAAGACAGTACAATTGCTCAAATGTGTAGTATGAAATGCCATCCATGCATATGTGCTGCTATGATGGTGTATTTCTTTGACATTGATAGGTATCGTCGGTGAGGTGGATGATGGAGGGGACGGTTTCTACATCTGGACACACAAAAAGTTTGACATTGGCTACAATGGCAACCAGATCGTCGACGTCAACTTGACATCGGAAGCCAAGGTCAAACTGGCACCAAACACAAAGATCTCACTTACATATGAGGTATGGATATATGGTGCAGACTAGGCATCAGATGGAATAGGTTTTGTGCAACTGTGAAGTCTTTATAATCTTTTTATAGAGTTTCTCAATTCATTTGAGACAGGCGTAAATTTTAGTCAGTGTTTCTGTGATTCTTGTGGAATTGGGTGCAAGTTTAGGTTGGTTAAAAGTTCCATAAAGTTTAAATAGTGAATGTGAGCCTTGGTCAAGTTTAGATAGTGATGTGAACCTTGGTCTCTACCTCCCCGCCCCCTCCCCCCAAACCCCCACCCCCCACAAACCCTTATTTGTGTGGTACATGGCCCTCAGAGTTCTGTGTGCTACATGCCACCCTCAGGGATTTTATATCAGAATGTAAAGAAATTTATTTTATCTCCATATGTTTTGTCTTGCAGGTGAAATGGCATAATTCCAAAGTGGTGTTTGCTGATAGGTTCGACAAGTACTTGGATCCAAACTTCTTCCAGCACAGGGTAAGTACTCCATTCATTTGGGGAAAACCTTGAATTTTCATAGGGTACTGATATTGGGAACTTTATCGTGCATCATGGAAATTATAGTGTAGCATTACAATCTCCTATGCTACTTGATTGTCCTGTTTGATTAATGTGTTTAAAGATGTTTCGAGTAAAACCACAGTCTTGCAAGACTGCCGCATTCCCCATAAAAATGTGGTCTCAAGACAGGTGGTCTTTGGTGACAGGTTAAATTGAAATGCAAGTCTTTTGGGTAGAAATATGCCATCTTTCAAGACAGTCTCTTATGGGAGCAAATGCGGCTTATGGCTTCTCAAAACCGGTTTCACCATTTTCGTTTATCTTTTTTTCTTCCAGATTCACTGGTTCTCGATCTTCAACTCCTTCATGATGGTGATCTTTCTGGTGGGCTTGGTCAGCATGATCCTGATGCGAACCCTACGCAAGGATTATGCTCGTTACAGCAAGGAGGATGACATTGATGAAATGGTAAGCCTGCAAAGACTGCTCGGAATTCGGAGGGGGACTGTTTGATAGAGATGATATGTGCTTGTTTCTGATTACCCTTATATTTAGGTATCCTGGGGTAGTGCTATGTGGCTGTTTTTTGGCTCAGGCATATGAAGCACTCTGACAGCGGCCATGATTTATCAAATTGTATTTTGCTGTGTGGCACTTGCTTCAGTGGGTATAACCAAAGGTGCAAATCCACTCTGATAAAATCAGTTGGTGTTCCCTCCAGCATATGGGGTTTCCAATGAAGTCTTGATACCCACTATCAAAATGTTCTGAGACAGAACACATTAGTTATCCACGGTGGTATTTGTATGATAGTATTTGTAATGTAGAAGGAATGCAATGTAAAACTTCACAAAGTCCTTATTTAGAAGGTATTGTAGGTTGTCAAGTAGTGTTAAATGCATCATCTTTTTCCTCCCAGGAGCGTGATCTTGGTGACGAGTATGGTTGGAAACAGGTGCATGGTGACGTTTTCCGACCTGCTACCTACCCCATGCTATTCTCCGCTCTGATTGGTACTGGCTACCAGACGTCCATAGTCTCCCTCTGCGTCATCACATTCGCCATCCTCGGGGAGCTCTACACCGAGTACGTATATAGGAGCCTGTTTCCAGAAAAATCTAACGTCTAGAAAGGGACTTTAGTTAACTAAATGTCTTAGCACAAGTTAGCAGCCATGGTCTCATCCATGCTTAAGATTGCTACTGAACTTCTGTTTAAGAAACTGTCCCTAGACTATAGCTGTCCATTCCTTATCATTGTGTCAAATGGCCTAAAGACTACATGAAACTGTTTTGGAGCACTCTAACAAAACAAAGATTCAAAGAAGATGGCCCACACAGTGTTCCATTTACTTTAGGGTGTAAAGTGGCAATTCACATAATGGAGAGGGGGGGGGGGGGCATTTGTAAGGATACACTTACTGCAAGGCCTATTTATTTGTATCGCCTGAAATATCAACCCGAGGCCAGGGAGCTGGTATGACTATTGGAATTTTAAGAAGTATGCCCATTGAGAATTAACAACAAAAAAAAGGAAACGTGATAGTACGTTAAATAAAATAGTGACCACCAAGCAATTTTCCGCAGACTGCCAGCTGCCTAAGAATTAGATGGCAGGACTCTAGTGCACACAATTACAAGATTAATGTCGCAGGTGACGGGCACCGGTATCAGAAGTTAGTATGTCCAGAGGGAGCGGGTTTTTAGGGTAATGAGCCAAGCTGATATCGGGCAAGAATGGTTGTTTTCAATCTAGCAATTAGACAATAAGGTTTGGAGTGAAAAGCGTGTCCCCAAAAGTGTTCAACTAAAATGTTGTACTGTAATATGTCCAAGTATGATTCGACAAGTTTCTTTCTGACTTGCAGGCGAGGTTCCATGTTGAGTACCTGCATCTTTGTGTATGCAGCCACCTCGCCGGTGAACGGATACTTTGGTGGCAGCCTATACGCCAGGATGGGAGGTAAACACAAGTGCATAGCCATGCTACAGCTATAAACTGGCCTCCCGTAGCCTAGTATTTAAGGGGTTTGGTTGTGTTGTGGGAGGGTTAGGGCTGCGTCCCACGGCTGCTTGAAAACCTAAGACATGTATAGTTTGAACATAAATGTACAGTCCACTTGACATACATCGATAGACTGTCTTGCCGCGTGTGGATTGGTTTGATAAACTGTGTGGCTCAATTGTAGACCACAGTACATACCCTTGCGTAGGTATATGAATGTATGGATGAGAAGATAATTCAAGATATGCCGAAAAATTGTGTTAAAATGTCGTTTGTAAACATCCAGGGAGGGGGGCGGGGGGTCATACCAGGCTTCCAGACTGTGATTGTACTCGTAGGCAGATCAGTGTTTTTAGGTGCAAGTTGGGTAACATTTAAATACCTTAGAAGAATTAATATTGCATCTGTTGTGAGTGTATTGAACTAATGCAGGTAACGTTTTGAGCGATAAAAGCTTATAGCTCAAAAAATTCCAGCACAGTGCCAATTGTATATGGGTTGCTTTAAATGGGAGATTGTGATCTCAAAGGTCATTGAATATATATTACTTTTATCAATTCAGAGCGAATGTTTTTGAAAGTGCCCTTTATAACACATTTTGCTCTGGACCAGCTGTCATTATGACTGTGTGCGTATAATAACTAAAAAAAAAAGATCGCTGCTTTCTGGTTACAAGGTTCATTAAAAGCATATTCTTTTATGTGTAGGCTTTTATGATCGATTTTACTGTATTTAATGGCTGTAATATTGATTCGGTTAACATGGTGGTAAGGTTGAATTGCCTGGTCTGGGTCATTGTGCAAACAGGCAAAGTTCAGACTAACTTTGCTTTCTGAAGATCAAATTTTGTGCAGCATGTGTCTGTGCCATCACTGACATGGAAATTTAGAAATGAATACATTCAAATGTAATAACTGTTGACCAACAGCAGATTGGTAATTTAATAAGAACAGTTTTCTACACATTCTCAAATTCAATAGGCTTCAATTATGAGCTAAACTGCTCATAGGGACTATAACTGTTTTGGAGTATTTAACAATTTTGTAATAATATGCATGTGTTGTAATTTATATATTTTATGCAACCTGTGACTCCTGATTCCCATTCTGTGGAAATGAGACTCGAAATAATAATAATATGCAGTTCTTATATAATACTGTATTCTCAAACGAGCTGAAAGAGGTTTACTTATTACATGTACATCCGTCACACCTGTACACACAACACTGCAACAAACCTCAATGTGGTATACAACCCGGTTACACGCTACAAGGCGCCATGGGTGATTCTAATAATTGGGCTACAGATAGTTTACAGTCAGGAATTTGACGTCTTAAGAATTTTTGACTGCAGAATACCTGATGTCTGTTTTAATCTTTTGCTCCCCAGGCAAGGTGTGGATCAAGCAGATGTTCATGAGCGCCTTTCTCATTCCGGCGTTTATCTGTGGGACAGCGTTCTTCATCAACTTCATTGCCATCTACTACCACGCCTCCAGAGCCATCCCCTTTGGCACAATGGTGAGACTTCAGTTGCTGATAATGCTTGCTTGGATTTATAGACTTTGATTGTCTTACTAAATGTGTACTATCACTTTCCTTTGGCATTAAAAAAAATGCAAATGAATTTGTAGAGGTGGTTAATGAAGTTTCTAGTCCTGTTACATTGTGGATTTCCTTGGGTGAATTGGTGGGCTTTGCAGTCACCGAGTCTAATCTTTTTCTATAACCCTTGGAATTATAACTATCCCAGGTCAGTGTGTATGACATCAAGTTTCTGAGCAGTCACAGTGGTAATTTTGGGTCAGGGCAGCTGCGTTTGGCAAGCTACTGCCGTCGGAAACCACACGCTGATAGGGGGATGGGGTGGGATCAGCGCCATCCACTCATGGAAGACGACAATGATTTGTTTCCACATTGATGACATAAGATGAAGCTTGGGATTTCTTAATTTTAGGAACGCCATCCTTAACATGTTGGCTATACTGTAGTTATAATGTGATGCATCCCGCTGGTTTCAGGTTGCTGTGACCTGTATCTGCCTGTTTGTCATCCTACCACTCAACCTGGTGGGCACTGTACTGGGCAGAAACATGGCTGGTCAGCCCAACTACCCCTGCCGCATCAATGCAGTACCCCGGCCCATTCCAGAGAAAAAATGGTAAAGTATTCTTGGCAGTTTTGACTAAACTAAAACTTGGGCAGCTTAGCACCACAGCAATTATAGATGTGTCAGAACTAAAATTTGAAAGAGTACAAATGAAACCCAAAACATTGATGGACAGCTAAAAAAGCTTGGAAAATTGTGAATAGTTTATATACACTTGTAACAGTAAAATTATGCATGGTGTTGAAAATTTGCATTATGTTCATAATTATTTGAAGCCACATATCAATCGACCTCTCTCTCCTAGGTTCATGGAACCAGCTGTTATCGTAATTCTCGGAGGAGTGTTGCCATTTGGCTCCATATTCATTGAAATGTAAGTACTCTGGCACTTAGTTCGCTACTCTTATTTTTGGGATCAATGTGTGTGAGGTTGTCTTCACAGCATATGCTTACTGTTGAGCGCCTTTTGTAAATGTTGCTGCACAATAGTGGCTCCTTGCGGTCATAGGGCCCAAAAAATAAAATATAATTTGCAGTTTTCATATTACGGTTTCTCATTTAGAGGGAGTAAACATGTGTATGTTTTACAGTGGCTTGCATTTTAAGATCATTAAAACTGAAATTCACCCATGAAGTCCTAAAATGATGGAACACCTGCATTACAAGCAACCAGTGACTGGTAGCATTAGGCACAAGGCTTCCTAGAGACCTGTTAAAATACACGGACTGTTCTAGTGCGTAGTCACTTATCCCACCCGTCTTAACTAATAGGTGTAAATGTCTTCTTTCCTAGACAGCTTAATGTTTGGATACACATGTGTTTGTGTATGTATATGTAGTGCGGTATCTGGCAGTAGTGTTGTAATCCGGTTTTGCGATGCTTTTACAGGTATTTTATCTTCACGTCGTTCTGGGCGTACAAGATCTACTATGTGTACGGCTTTATGCTCCTCGTCTTCATCATCCTGGTCATCGTGACCGTCTGTGTTACCATCGTGTGTACATACTTCCTGCTCAATGCCGAGGACTACAGATGGTACGCTATGTGTGTGTGTATGGATAAATGGTCTTTTGCTTTCCTCTCGGCAGAAGAGAGCAGGCTTCAAATCAGTAAGCACACCATTTTATGCGGATATGGTTTGCCAGTATGATAAATAGATAAATATTTGAAGTTAAAGAGCAATGAAACATGTTTGTATGTGTAGCACTGGAGACGTTCTTCAATTTCAAATGTGTTAATTTTCAGCTAAATCCTATTTGTGTGTATCATGTTCCAGGCAGTGGACAAGTTTCCTAGCGGGAGCCTCAACGTCAGCCTATGTCTACTTGTATTCATTCTATTACTTCTTTTTCAAAACCAAGTAAGTTGTCCACATTCAATCTAACAATCTTAACTCTGTAAAAGGCCTCCGTCTTTTGCAAAGGTTTAGTTTAATCATCACTTTAAGTTCTGAAGTTCATGTCCGCTCTAAACTGAATTTGTAGTGACTTAACAAATATGTAAATTAGCAGGAGACGGTTAGTAGTAGCATTTACAGGCGACTCAGTTAAAATATCAGAGACTGTGCTAATAGCTGTTGAGTACATGATATAATGTTTCATTGTGTCCAATCTTCAAATCAATCTGATCGGAATTTCTTCTGAACTACAACATCAAACTATCCGATACATGCAGTATTAACATACATCTGTTTGACTTGACTTCCAGGATGTATGGGTTTTTCCAAACTTCCTTCTACTTTGGTTACATGGCGTTATTCAGTGTAGCACTAGGCATCATGTGTGGTAAGTAAGGCGTCTCACGTTGAATAAATAAACCTTTCAGTGCTTTCGAAACAAGATTGCAACTGACATTTGAACAAAAATGCTGGGTAGCGGTATACTGTAAAGCCACAGTTTCTCTCTTGGCTGGAACTGTGCACTGGTAATCACCATGTGATTAATGGTCTTTGTGATGAACTGGAAACAGGAAAATGTCCATATGTTGTGAACAAAATCAAAAGGGGATCCTGATATGCAGGTGTGGTTCTGAATAAGGATATACAAATGTACAGTTGAACCTTTCTTGAAAGACCGCCCCATTGGCCATAAAAATATAGTCTCTCAAGACAGGTTGCTTTTGGTGACAGGTTCAGTTGCATTGAAATGTGAGACCTGCCAAGAGTATGTGGTCCTTCAAGACAGGTGGTCTCTCATTGCAGTGGTCTCTCATGACAGGTTTCATTGTATGCCTTTCTGACCTTGGTAGTCTACATAGTAGCTGACAGGCTAGGCTCCATTTTACTACGAACCAAGTCCAGTTCATATTGGTATTGATTTTCTCTCTATTGATTAGTCACAGCGTCCGCAGGACTGACATTTAAATAGCCCTGATGCTCAGTAGAAACGTCACACGTGGCTGTCGAATGCGAAGGCAGTTACTGTGTGTGAGGACAGAATGAAAAATTAAATGTTCAGCAGTCGTGGCATCTATAGATTTTCTGTTGCACTTTTTAGTAAGGAGATAAGTAGCAGGTGTTGGTCCATGGGTTATCCACCAAAAACTGAGAAAGTTAGCGGTGTTTTAATATTTGTGCATCAAAATAGTACCGTTTGTCAGCATGGTTAAAATTATAAATAAGTGACATCATGTACATCCTTAAAAAAGTTACCTAACAGTTTGTGGAAAAGGCTGTTATATGTCTACAGCTGCTTCGTATCAGAACATGGCAGTAAATAGTTTTTGGATCTCTGTCTTTCAGGAACAATGGGTTACATCGGCACAAGTTACTTCGTCAGGAAGATCTACTCCACAGTAAAGATCGACTAAAGTGTGCGGTATCGCCTTGTGACTTTCTCTGCACAGGTCCACAGTACATATCCCCCAGCATAAAAACACAGGCAGACCATCTGCCCAGATGCAGCTTGGCCATCTGCAACCATAGGCAGGCGAGACGATCGGCCAGGCATGGATAGTGGCTGCGTGTGGCGTCTTGACTTGCCATGCAAGATTACATTGGCCTGACATGGTCTGACCCTGCTCAGCTAGACCCTGCGCTGTGTTCTTTGCTGGGAGTGGGTGAAAGTAGACCGACAAAATGACTTTAGTAAAATAATAACGTGCTGAGGATATGTAGCTGAACGCTGGGAATGGATATGACAATAAAAAATAGCACTCTGTAAACTTGTAGCCATGGTCAATAGAATCTTCTTTCAAGGCTTGTTTTGGTAATTGCACTGTTGTTGCAGTCTGTTTTGTTTTCTTGTAATGCTGATCCTGTCCCTCGGATAATGGCATTTGTACTTTCTACGCTGGCGAAAGTTTAGGTGGGCGTCTGTTTTTCTGAATGGTCCTCAAGTTCTGGCTTACTTCTTGCCAGCAGTATGATTGCCACTGTATGAAAACTTAAAAAGAGACCTGCAGGTCGGTTTTCAACCCAGTATCTCTCATAGCTGGTTGTTGAGTTTTTGTTATTTACTTGGAGCTGGTATCCAGTTATCACGATTACGCAGTTATTTCTGAAACAGTTTCAAGATAGTTTGCAGCAATTTCTATTTCTGGTACATAACCATTGCAAATATTTTGAAACTGTTTCGCAAATAAAAAAGCTGCCATGGCACACAACATAAGACATGAATGTGTACATGCATTAGCATATATCAGATTTAAGAAAATCCATTCTGAAATTGTCAGTGTGAAATTTTGAAGACTGCTAGGAACAAAAGTCAGGTAAAATCTGGTGAGTATGTAGTAATTTATGCAAAATCCAATGGCATACATATTTTGCCAGTAAAAAACTGCTGCTCTATGCTTTCTGAATAATGCATCATTGAGGTATTTAATTACTGATCTCTGTTAATCGTATGTACTGTCACTATATTTTAAGTTTCTTCAGGAATATTCTAGGGGGATGTTCTGTGTAATTTCTTTAATATCAAGAGTGAAGTTTTCCAGTGGATTGGTGGGTGATAATTTTCTGTAATAGTCCCTGTTGGTAATCTCTGCTTTCCTGGTCTCAATCTATCGGACAGTCCATGCTTTGTCTTATATAAGGTTTTAGCAAGTCATGTTCTTGGCTAATCAGCATCCAGGGTATTGGCTAAATAAAGTTTGACCTGAAAAAGCCAAGTAGGCCTATTCCAAACAGCATCATCTTTGTATTTATTTCTTAACGAGATTGTGGACTTAATTATTTCTTTAACAGAATGAAATATTGTGAATATGTAGTGTATACATCTATGTGTTTGAAACCTATTTGTTGCTAGGTATCTCAAAGTTTGAGAAGTATTTGTAGATCTGAATTATGCTTAAGCACTGGACTTTGTTTTTGATGGTGCAATCATTTAAAAAGCGCGAGTGCGTTTTCTTTGGGTATTTTCTTTTGGTTCTCAAACTTGTTGGGCGTTTCTTTGGGTTGCGACCAAAATCCATCGATAGCCATCTTATAATGTACAAGTGAGTATTTTGGGTTTGATGAAGAGTTGATTAACATATTAAGAGACTGGGTAATTGCTCTTTATAACTGATGTTGAATCAATAGTGCGAACGTGGATTGCATTGCATATGTGGAATTGTGTAAACCATGACTTTAGAAAGGGGGTGGGGGTAGGGTTGGGAAGGAAGACCCCATCTGCCTTGCTTATGCTGGAGCCGACTGTGGAGTAGTCATGGGACCATAGCGTAGCTGGTCATTCTTTATTCATTCCTGATTGTGTGGTTATATATGAAAAACGTTACAAAATGTGATTTTGAAATATTGTTATTTAACTTGTACAAAACTTGCGAGAACAGTTTCCCCCCCATATTTATCACAGTGGGTTGTACATATAGAATTTAACTTGTAGTCGATAACCTGTATAGAAGGTTGGGCCGCGGTTTATGTCACATGGGGCTATTTCAGTTGTTAGACCATTTGCAATGTATGAGAAGGTACTGTACGCGTTTACACTGAGAGTGGAAGATTTAGTGTGTTTGGAGTTGCAATATCATCTCAGTTATGTTCTACCTGTGAGGTATGGCATGTGAATGAACCATCGTTAGCCATGCGCTTGCAGCTTGTGTGAGTGGGGAGATGCAGCTCATGAAATAAATTGTGCTTCGAAAACGCAGTCAAATCTTGTTGAAGCTTGCGACGAACTATCCAGACTGTGAAACATTACATACAGCAGGAATTTTGCAAATTTAACTTTTTAATCTGCGGTAAAGATTATGCATTAATCAATGATTAATTTTGGGTGGGTGGGCATAAAATAGCGTGGCTTGTATCTAAATGGTGTAAATGGGTCGTTTTTGTGGTAATGCATCGGCATCTCATTCTGGCGTTTCCTCGCCTGTCTGTGGTCTTTCATCATTGTTTTGCACTGCTGCACCGTTGGCCAAAGCTTAGCTTGTGTTACTGTCTGTGTGTACATATATATATATATTATATATATTGGTTGTCTTAATGCAGAGGAGATATTTAAATAAAGAAAAAGAGCCCACTCCCCTTTCTACTTGTATGTACAGTGTGCCTATCCAGCTACTGCAACTCGTTAGGACTGTAAGGTGTACGGTGGGCAGTATGGGCCAAAATGGGCCTGGTATGGATCTGTACAGATGAGAAATGGAAGAATAAATGTGTACAAAAAGGCTTTATTCTACCTGGGACATCTTTATATTTGCATAGGGAAAAAGTTATTGCACCAGGTAGGCTGGAATAATAATCCAGCTTTCAACTGAAGGACAATTATTCGCAAAACTGTACAACAAATTGCTCCCATGCATTATACAGACACAAGACTACGGTTACAGCAGTTATTTTCAGACATGGAATGTAGAACCACTGGGGGACATTAAGTCCTTACTACAGACTCCTTCAAAATGGGGAAAATTACAACACCCAATTCAAACTATTGCTTTTAACTACGCTCACATCAGATCCTAACTATTTGCATGATTGCAGCAGAGAATGCAGCACCAGCTAATAACCGGTGTTAAACCCCCTAAAACGCCGTAATCCCACTTTAAAAACGATCTAGCCCTCCTGAGATTGGAATTATACCGTGGCCCAGTGTTTTCCCGGCCTCTGACAAAGGCCAACTAATGACGCCCTTTGGTGGGCGGTGTTACGCTTTTGGGCAGTTTTGATTTTGGCTGTTGTGCTTGTTGGGGGACGATCCCCTTCTTCCAAAGCAAAACAGAAAACGAAAGAAAACTATGAAGCGTTCACGCTCTCGTTGTCCACACCACACCACCAGCCACACTGTGAAGAAACGTACAAACGTCTTCAAACGATGCGGTCGGTGTAGACCCAAGTTTACTGTTACTGATACACACGATCTATGTTTAACG
>JAAUYG010022575.1_pt1 | contig 17059 bp, 11 predicted proteins | sample 7278091 | NCBI WGS metagenome assembly JAAUYG01 (sample SAMN14350201, study PRJNA611818) | marine sediment metagenome | isolation source: surface marine sediment (0.6m) | place: French Polynesia: Moorea | collected 2018-08
ATCTGATGGCTGCCCCTTTCCTGGTACAAATGTACTGGGATCAAGGTGAAAAAAGGCTGTTGTCTGGAGACTGATCCGTCCAGACTTCGATTAATTGCTACATCTCTTTTTGTGAGTTCACAAGGGAACCACTTTGCATGCCCCACACCTGGGAAAAACTTTCAACAGAGAAATCTCAAGTACAGAACACCAGCGGATCCAAGGGGAGCCCTGGGGGTCCAGCCCCCTTGCCCCCAAGATTTTTGCAAAATCATGCAGTTTTCAGGAAACTTTAAAGGGAACAACCCCTGTTTTGAGCAAATTTTAGGCTCAGGGCCCCTCCTGGGGTCAAACCTCCCCTGGGCCCCCCTGACCAAAATCCTGGATCCGCTCCTGAAGAAACGACATGGTACGCAGGATCAATTGCCCTTCCCAAAGAACGTGCCAGATTTTGAGACGTTGCAGACTTTCCTGAATTGCAGGTTCCAGGGGCCCGTACCCAGACTTTGCCGAGATGCTGCTGTCGCACTACAGCGACACCCAGTGGGAGAACCTGCTGGTCTGGCCCTGGATGGAGGAGCAGGTCCAGAAGCTGTCCCAGGTCTACACCTCCCTGCAGATGGAGACCTACTCAGCAGGTCTCAGTACTGACACCCAGCAGCTCATCCACTACACAGACTTATTCAAGGGCAGTGCCAAAGATGGTAATAGGATTCTCATCAAGGGTGAACCAGGATCTGGCAAAACCACATTTATCCACAAAGTAGCATTTGATTGGGCTACAGGCAATTTGAATCAGTTTGACACAGTATTTGTTGTCAAGTTGAAGTTTGCCAGCATGAACCAATTTGTGGAGAATATGATCAAGAGTCAGATTTGCACCATATCAGAAAGCACAAGTGATTCTCTCATTGGTAAGTACCTGGAGTCAGGCAAAGACAGGGTTCTCCTTGTTTTGGATGGCCTAGATGAAATCAAGCTGGAGAACTTTCCCCAGCTGCAAGAGATTCTGAATGGCAGGGCATTCAGAAAATGCCACATCTTGGTGACAAGCAGACCCACTGTCATTGAAAGCATCCAGAAGAACATGAGAGTCCTAGCAAAGATCACAGGATTCTCCAGAATCAAGGCCAAAGAGTACACCTCTACCATTCTGAATGAGGCTGAAGGGAGGGAATTCTTCAGGCAGCTGGAAGCCAGGAACATGTCTCAGATGTACAGAATCCCACTGATACTTCAGCTTCTAGCTCTGCTGTACAAAGTATATAAGACTCTTCCCGACACCCTGACTGGCCTCTACGATCAGCTGATCATTTTTCTCATCAAATCCCACAAGGACTATAAGTCCCTCACAGAGGAGGAGATACAGGCAGCAATATCCAATGAGGTTCCAGATGACGGCAACGTTCAACCAATGACAGACGCTGAAATCAAAGACGCACTTGGAAGGATACACCAACTGAACGCAGACGAACGCCAAAGGTTGGTGAGAGCTCTCCAGAACGAAATCCAAGAAGCAATGGCGGAGCTGGGCAGGGTGGCCTTTCAAGGATTCCAGAAAGAAGAACAGCAGCTGGTGTTCTCCAGAAAACAAATCCTGAACCAGAAGATCCACAAGTTGGGGGTCATCACGGAGGAGAAATCTGGAAGTGGATTTCGCCCAACCACAGTCCTGCAGTTCCTGCACAAAACGCTTCAAGAACACGCGTTGGCAAAACACGTGGCTTTGAGGCTGAAGTCACATGACCGGAAGTCCTGGAACAGACTGAAGACGCTGCTGTTTCCCGCCTTTGAAAAGGAGGCTGAGCCAGACAATCAGAGGACGTCTCGTTACGTTTCATCAAATCAGAAAGAAGAACACAACAAGACGCATCGTGATACGTTCAGAAGCGCCTTACGAAAATTCAAAGGAGTTTTCAGCCACAAGGAACACGTTTTGGAAATTTTCCGCGCTGTCTACGAAAACGGCGGCTTTGACGAAGACGCGGATTTGGGAGTCCTGTGGGAAGTCTTCAGAGGTCATGACCTTAACTCTTTCCTTCAGCTGGAAGAAGAGGAAACTCGAGTTCTGTTTGATTTCCTGATCAGAGACGCAGTCCAGGCGACAGGACAACAGGAGAGAGCGGCCATTAAAACCTGGGTCAAGGTCAGACTGGACGGCAGAGACATCCGGGAGTTTTGCCTGGGCGCGCTGGCGTTTTTCAACATGGCGGAGAGTCAACCAGAGACGGCCCAACAGTATCTAAAGTACGTCATGACTCTAGGCGACAGGCATGATGTTCCCTACATGTACTCAGAATACTTCAACCATTGGCAGGCAGTCAACTCTACGAGCATTCTGCTGAAGTTCCTCGTCGGACAGATTCCAGAAGAGTTCCTGAACCAAATTCTGATCGAGATTGCAGACCAACTGGTGAAGAGTTCCTGCAACCCCTACAATGGCGACGTGCTCCCATTCCAGGACGTCCAATCCAGTATGTCGGATTTCATCCGAGAAAGACGCGGGGACCAGGCAACAGACGCGCTGCGAGACGCCTGGATCACTTCCGGTTTGATTCAAACAGTGCCTCCATTGTTCCAATATGGCGACACTCATTCCACCAGTTCAGGAGACATTCCAGCAACACAGCAAGATCTTATCTCTCACACAGCATTGAAGATTCATGGTTCTGGAAGAGAACTGGAGTTTGAGGAAGACGGACTTCAGAAGAAACTGAAGAACCTCAACACTTGCCATATTGCAGAACTAGAAGACCTCTCCTTCTCCAGGCAGGACAACCAGGATTTTGTTAATGCTTTGTTCCAGTCACCAATTGCTGCACTGCAGCTGACAAACCTAGACAGCCATCTGGTGTCAACCATCCTGAAGAGTCTGCCCCAGAGCATGGTCAAACTGGCCATTTATGGATGTGCTCCTTCGACCTACTTCAAGATGCCTGCCACGCTGAACCTGGTCTACCTGTATCTTGAGACAGAGAACTGTGGTCTGAACATACAAACCCTGTTTTCTGCCCAATACCCGGAGCTGAAAAGACTTCATGTTGTTCATGCCTACACTTGGTCTCAGCCAGAAGTAGAAGTCCTAGCAGAAGCTGTGAAAGAAGGCGGAATGCCAAAACTGGAGTCTCTAGCCATCAGGTCAGGAAAGCTTCAAGGGTGCGGCCAGAACATTGCAGATCTGGTGAGGAATTCTCCCAGTCTAAGGTCCCTGGATCTGCTCAACTGTGACCTGAACGAGGACGACGGCCGGGAAATTTTATCATCCATCAGAGCTGGAGAATTCAGCCACATCTGCGACCTAGTACTTCTGGACAACCCAAATCTTTGCTGCTCAGAAGAACTGAAGGCCGAATGCGAAATGCGCAACATTGTGTTCCTGGTGGACCCAGCCCCAGCTGCGCAGCCAATGGGGATTCAGATTGCATCCGGGCTTCTGAACACCCGAAGTGAAAGAACAACCTGTGACATCTTCAGTCAGATCTTCGTAGGCTTCGCTCAGTTCCTGCAGGCTGGAAGTTCTGTCCATGACATCGGCGACATGCTATCTAGACTCATAGAGCCAGTGTTGCCAGCTCTGGGGATTCCCTCCAGCACGCAGGGGCAGGAAACGCAAATTGCGCGTGCGCGTGCACGAGAAAATGGCGGCGCAGCTGCAGAGGCGCCCCCTGTGATGGAACAGGTCGGCAGTGCTCTACTGGACATCACTGGAAACGTGGCGAATCTCTTGGCACCTCAGGATACGCGGAGAGACACCAGGGGGCAGCAGGATCGACCAGCTCTAGAACCGGGAGCCAATGCACGGCAGCGATACAACAGCCCAGACCTGGACTAGTAAATCAGCGATCCCAGCAGTGAGTACACGCACTTTAATCAAGGAGATTCACGTCTGCGACAATGAACGACGAAACAATGCGCCATTGAGAATCTCAAACGGAATGAGAAGAAAAGCGGCAACATCCCATCGCGCGCAGTTACTTTCTGAAAGAAAAAAGACACAAACACAAGACTTCACGTCAGCTGAGTGTAAAGAATGAATGACTTGAATGGCCAATCACCATCCAGCTATTTGACGAGTCACAACAGTGTGGTGGTGGTGTCAGAAAACCGAAGAAGCATCTGCTGTTTTTGCCTGTGAAAATTGCCCACCAATGAGAGAATCATTTTATGCAAAGATTCAGTTCAAACTAACAAAGCCCCGCGTTTTGTACCGATGTAAAATTTCATGTGGACATTTATTGTGCGTCACGTCAAATGTTTCATTTTTTCTTCCAAATCTAAAATCGACGGCTGCATATTTCGCTTACAGGAAGAATAAATGGGTTTTTGTGCAAACATTTTTCACAAGGGTTTTCTCTTCTCCGTTGTTTTTGTCGTGTAATTGTCTACACCTTCACTTCAACAATCCCTGTTGCGGCTGGAATCTTGACCTTGAAACCCTTTTAGGCACCAAACTGACTCTTTTTCGCATTCACATGCTCTTGTGTCACCATATTGGACGCCGCATATTTTGGGGGCGAGATTTGCATTGGGGAAATGCAGAAACAGAAAAACAGAAGCCAATCTCTTGGGCGAAACGCTCCAGTTTTCAGAGAACTGAATTTTGCCCTTGTCTTTTTGTGAATTTTATTTTGTCTCCACAAAAAATTTTGAATGAATTTGAGTCAGTATGCTGGCTTCAGCAAAAAACAACATTAGTCATCTCCCTTAGTTTTAGCAAGGCTACGTTTTGTTTGCGTCAGCCTCATAGCGTAGCCTTGCCAAAACTGTCTGTTGCGTTTCCCGTGCACGTTATTTCTCTGCCTTCCCTCGCGAAATTCCAGCGACGGCACTTTGGCGCCACCTTCAGGCAAATGTGCCAGTGTTTCCGTTATTCATTTCGATGGGGAAATCCCTTGTCAGTTCAATGGTTCAAATTTCCAAAGATAACTGCCATTTTTAGCAACTCGTTTTGACCTCAGGCTGCATGACAGGCAAACATCTTTGGCCTGACAAGATAAGAAGACACAAACACAACACGGGGAATCTTTCAAACGGCAGTCACTGCTTCCGGAGAGCCAGCCTTATCAGTTTTCTTCCAAATAAGGTTCTGAAGCTTTGGCCCAAAAATATGAGATAAATATCTGTCGCAATTGCTCACCTGAGCAGTACACGCAAAGTGAGAGACTCGTGTTTATATATATACTACACAGCCCATTTCTCAACCAAGAAGGAGTTAAAAGAAAGCAGGAGTGAGGAATGAGGATGCCTCGTGTGTGAACAGAAATGAAGTGGATTCGCGTTTTCCACAGAGAAATAGCAGAGTGACACCGGGAGGGGTTTCGTCACACCAACAGGTAAGACAACGTTTGCTCTTTTTGCCATTGAGGCCCGTGTAACCTGGAACTCGTCTTTTTTCTATAACACTTTTGTACAACCCCCAAGCCCCCTCGCAGCGTCTCAAATGAAAAGGGTCTTCTTTGCTTTGTTCCAATTTAAAACAATGGACCGGTTCAAACCAAAAACACATTAAAAAAATTGCAGCAGCCGAAAAGAAACGGTTGTGGTGGAATCTCGGGTGTTGTCATCCCAATTATTTTGGTTGGTTTGTGACAGATCCAGCAAATCCACAAAGGGCAAACTGGATGTTGGTACAAAGGCGAAGTCACTCGTTGCTGTGTTAACATGGGGAGAGGGAGGTGCCATGTCCGTGGGTGCATGTCAGTGGTGGGGTGGTCTGTCAATGGGGGTGGTATTTCAGTGGGGGGAGGGTAGCATGTCAGTGGGGGTGGCACACCAGTGGGGGTTAGCGGGGGCCCTGTGTGTGTTGGTGAGGGTGGCATGTGTGTGCGTGGAGAGGGGTGACACATCAGTTGGGGGGCATGTCAGTGGGGAAGGCACTTTGAGTCAATTTATGACAAGAGTTTCCTCACGAGCATACTACCAGTGAAAAGGCACCAACGTACAGACTTTGAGTCATTCCTAGTCCAGTCTCAAAGTGATCTTCGTAAGCTGAACCATCACCATCAAAGAACTGCCACAATCTCATGAGACAAACAGTGAACGCTTCAGCTATTGGGTGCTTTGATGGCCTGAGTGGTCAATCTGTTTGTTCGCTTGGGTTTGTTCACATTAGCATTTTCATGCATTCACATTCACAAAATGGGCAGGCTGCCCTTTGCTCGGTATAAATTGAAACTAGAAATGCTTGGTAGCATTGTGTCACACCTTGCTTCACCCACAAGTTCATCTTCACTTGTTTGCAATCATATATAATCTCCCATCACAAATGAGTTCATCTTTACTTATAGTCTATCCATTCTGCCATCACAAACAAGGTGTAACCTTTTTGGTTCAGCTGTGTTGAGTGGGCTGGGGGGTAGGGGGGTGGTCAATTCAACACAGGGGGGGGGTCCTGCCATGGACAGACAGACCACTGGACAGACAGATGACATGGCAGAGTGACTTGTAGAGTTGCTCCTTGTGAGCAGCAAGGCGCGACTAAAAAGCAAAGTAAAATGATTTTTGAACTTGCCTCCTGCAAGACTGCCCCCATGAGTGCCAACCCCAAAGCCCTCCCTCTCACAATGCGTCGAAGAAGCTCCTCAGTTTTTAAGTCTGTGACAAACTAGAATTTTTTGTTTCTCAAGTCGCGGATGGTTTTTTTCGTCGCGGATGGTTTGCAGAGTTCAAAACAGTCAGTCAGGTTCTCGTTTTCCATCTTTCCTCCTGTAAAGGAAAGCAGAACTGGGCTGGACATCTATGCCACAACGTTCAAACGTTTTTCTGCCACTTCGTTCTTGTCAGAATTGCAACACACAAGATGTGCCCTTTTTGCAGGTTGACAAATGGCGGAAGGAGGGGCACCCCAAGAAATAGACCTTACAGCTCCGGTCTCAGACCCGCTACTGAGCCGTCTTGCCTCCAGCTTCTATCCGCAGCACCTGCACAGATTCGTGACGTCACAACTCGGCTGGGATGATGTCACGTTTCACCAGATACAATACGACGCTGGAAACGACTCCTGGAGGACGCCATTTTATGTGAGTATTTCGAGTTTTACAAATCAAGATAAACTTTGTGTCTGCTGAAGATTTATTCCGCTCTCTCTCAGTGTCAATCAAAATGATGTCCCAAGAATAGAAAATATTCAAAACTGGCAGGGAAGTAAAAAAACCAGTTAGACTCCACAAGAAAGTGAAGATACACATCTGAATGTAATCTTGAGAAGGCGTGTCTCACCTCCCTGAGTATACAAACTGAAGAGCTTCGCTGCGCTCTTTTTCGGTCAAGATAACAATGAAAACATATTTTTATCATTCACGCCATTTTGCACACGCATTCACGTGCAACACGAACACGAGATGGAACTCGCATGTCCCACACATCTAGAAGATGGAACCATTTCGGGGAAAGGAACGGGAAACCCAAAGGCAAAAAGAAGACACGTTCATAGTTCAAGTGGCTTCTGCAGGAAATTTCACCCCAACTGTAGCCAACATCCATTTTTTTCACTGTGCGTTCAACAAAACAAAAAGGCTACATCCCAGTATCGTGAAACTTTTTGTGATGTTGTTGTTTGGTCTGAGTGGCACTGGCATGGCTTTTGGAAAAGTGATGATTTTGTGTGCAAACTTGGAAGAAACGTCAGTGAAAAATGACAAATTTTGGCTCAGGTCCAGCGTTTTAGGAAAGGTGTAAGTTTCAAGTTTTCTTCTTTGAGTGTCTTCACTCCCCTCGCCCTTGGCCCCTCCACGTTTTCTGAAAGCTAGACCTGGATGGAAAGAAGACGAGTTTACTGCCACTGCCATTGCTGAGCACTGCAGGGGGGGTGACAAGTCAAGAGGGAGGGGGTGACATCGGGAAAACAAGTCAGAGGCAGGGTGACATCTATATCAATGGGGGGTGACAAGTCAGAGCGACATTTCCCTGGGGTGACATCTTGACATGTGACTTGACCAGCAACATGACAAGCAGGAGTAACAAGCGGGAGTAAAACTTTGGGATACATGCAGGGGAACAGGTAGAAAACTCCACTTGGGGGTGGGCAAACCAAAGCACTCATCGCTCCTGAAACACTGATGTTCGAATACTACTTTGCGCTTTTTCAATGGCAACGAAGCACAGCACAATGCCTTCTGAAAAGCCCAGTTCACTCATCAAGGAGCGGCACTCACGGCCAGTTGCTCACAAACCTTCAGACACACTTTGCCTCATTAGGGCTGAGCTCGGCATGTGCGTGTGTGTTTGTGTGTACAGCTGTATGTGTATGGGAGTTTGGAATGTCACCTGCGGTGGGGATTTGACACCATCGGAGGCTTAAAAGCTGGAAGCATCAGAGGGGAAACGCCTTCACCAATAGGTAGCTAGTTACCATGGGGGGGGGTGGGTTGACATCCATGGAAGGCATCTCCTCACCCTAAGTTGTGTTCCTGAAATCAACCCCCATTTTGTTCAGGTGCTCAGAGACTGGATGAGGAAACAGGACGTCTGTACAGTGGGGGATCTCTCGGTTTTGCTGGCTGAAGCTGAGCGACTCGGCTTCGTGCAGAGAAACACGCACCAAGATCTACTCCAGGGCAAAGTCATGAGTCCAGAGTATCTCCAGAAATGTGAGTCTGCTTTCATTTTGTCCACCTTCAAAAAAGAAATCTCTTTCATTCAGAGCCACCCATTCACAAGCAGGACTGGTCCAAGGCACGCAGAAACAGGGCTGCATTCCTAATTTTGGATGATAGAAATACACAGCTCTTCCATCGTGCAATCTTGTTTTGATTCAATCAGTTTTCGACTCCATTGTGAATGGACTAACACTGCCACATCCATGGGTGGCTTCACTGATATATTACCAAGTGTCTTGCGAATCCATGCAAATTCGTTCTTTTATTTGGTTGTGATGAGAAATGTCCCACAAATTCCGCACTTCAATAGATTTTCGCAGCCCATTATTGAAATTAGCCAATTGGGATTTGAGGCACACCTAGTCAGGAATGCGTCGCCTAAAAACCGCATTGTACCCACAGGTCAGACGGGGCCCTTTCCAGACTTTGCGGCGATGTTGTCCTCCTGCTACACAGACACTGTTTGGGGGAACATCCTGAAATGGCCCTGGATGGATGAACAGGTCATGCAGTTGTCTGAGGTTTACACTGGGCTAGAGAAGGTGAGTCAAACACCAGGACTGAAGACTAAGACAACTGTGTCTGCAAAATACACAGACTTATTTCAGGGCACAACAGCAGGGGGTAGCTGCCTTCTAATGAAGGGTGAACCAGGGTGTGGCAAGACTACATTTACACATAAAGTTGCATTTGATTGGGCTACAGGGAACTTGAATCAGTTTGACACAGTTTTTGTGGTCAAGCTAAAGTTTGCAGAATCTGGTGAGACAATTGAGAGCATGATAAAGAATCAGATTCCTACAATAGGCGAAAGCTCAGCAAGCCATTCTCTCATTGGTGAATATCTCAGGTCAGGCAGGGATAGGGTCCTTTTAGTTGTTGATGGCTTGGATGAGGTTCAGCTTTCAAACTTCCCACAGATACAAAAGATACTGGAGGGCAAGACACACACTAAATGTCACCTCCTGCTGACAAGTCGACCACACGTGATTGAAAAGATTCAGAAGTTTATGACCAAGGTGACCACAGTGATTGGCTTTTCCAAACTGAAGGCCAATGAGTTTATTTCTGCAATTCTTCCAAGAGCAGCTCAGAGAGAAGGTTTCTTTGATGACCTGGACTCCAAAAATATATTGGAGATGTATCGAATTCCCTTGGTACTGCAGCTTTTGGCTCTACTCTACAAGGAATATGAAAAGCTCCCAGACAGCCTGACAAGTCTATACGACCAGACAATTGTTTACCTCATCAAGTGCAACAAGAGGTACCAACTTCTGGATGAGGAAGAAATCAAAGCAGCATTGAGAGGAGAAGCAGAAGACAATCCCAACGATTTAACTGAAGCTGAGCTGCAGGAAGCCTTAGCCAAAGCAGAAGATCTTTCAGAAGAAGAAAGAAAGCCCATTGGGACCTTCTTGCAGGCCGAAATTCAGAATGCCATGGCAGAAGTCAGAAGACTAGCCTTTCTTGGGTTCCAGAGAGAAAACCAACAACTAGTATTTTCCCGGAAAGAAGTCAAGAACGACAACATCTTCAAATTGGGCATCCTCACAGCAGAGAAAGGGGGCAGCGGATTCCGACCAACAACTGTGGTTGTGTTCCTGCACAAAACCTTCCAGGAGCATGCCTTCACTGGGTTTGTTGCTTCGCGACTGAAGGCAAATGACAAGAAGGCTTGGGAGACGCTCAGAAATCAAATTTCATCCAGTCTACAACATGATGGCACTCGAGAAATGAACAAAGACAACCAAAAAAAACCAACCGATCACACCACTCTGAAAACAGCTTTGGAAAAAATTGACAAAGTCGTCAGGGACCCTGAAACATTCGCAAGAACATACAGCTGGGCAGAACAGATAAAACATGCGTATTACGGGACTGCAAACGACTGGGGATTGCTCGAGAAGGAGAAGAGTGCTTTGATTGAATACTTTTCAGAACAACTCACTCTGGCCTATGGGCATATGTACCAGTCAACATTCGAAAAATTGAAACCTAGTTTTGAATTTCTCCTGCCAAGTCTCCTTTGTCTGCATTCTCAATGGCAACTTGTGGTTCAGGCAGGTAAGTACCCCTGGTTTGTTTGTCCAAATATGCCTCTGCTTCAAAAAATGAGTAAACAATACAAGGAGCACTGGGAGGTTTATCAGAAGGTCAACTCAAATGACATCATCCTGGGATTCCTGGTTGGGCAAATTCCAACTGAATTTGTGGAAGAAATTCTGACAGAGATTGGACATCTGTTGGTGCAACACTCCTGCGACCCTTTCTCTGGGTTGGTTCTTCCCATCGAAGACATCCAGTCTATGGTAGAAGATTTAATCAAAGAACGGCAGGACGACCAATCCCTGACGGAAGATTTGCATCACTCCTGGACCACAGACAAATGCGTACAGGTCATTCCACCTCGTGCACGCTCCGAAGATGGTGTCTCGGCATCTAACGTCTCAGCAGTGAAGATCACAGGCAAATGGACAGCCGATACAGACACCACAGTGATCCAACCTCAGCATCTACGCAATTGTTTCATCGCCGAAATAGAAAATCTGTTAGTTCTCACAGAAGACAGTCTTAAGATTGCGACAGCCCTGGGTCAATCACCCTCAATTTCGTTGCTGGTAGACGATGTAAGTCCCCACTTCCTTGCAGCTTTACTTCAGAATTTGCCTCCGACTTTGGTGAGACTCTCCATGCGTGGATACACTGATTTTGCATTGCCAAAAGAAGTCAACTTGGTGTACCTCTTCCTGGAAGCAGGTGAAGAAAGAATGAATCTAGAAACATTGTTCAAAACCAAGTTTCCAAAGCTGAGACGGTTTCATGTCACTGAGGCGCACACCTGGACCAAGAAAGAAATCGCAGTTGTGGCACAAGCAGCAAAGAACGGTAATCTGCAAAACTTGGAAAGTCTTTGCATCAGGTGTGGAAGTCTGCAAGCAAGCGGTCAGCACATCGTGGAATTGGTGAAGAGTTGCCCTTATCTGAAGACGTTGGATCTGATGGAGTCAGCGTTCCATGAAAATGACGTTCGACAACTCACCGGTGCCATCCAGACAGGTCAATTTGGCGGTGTCAACGAGTTGAATTTTTTGAATTGCTCCGTGGGTGCATCTCAGCAGGAAGAGCTGCATGTGGCCTGTTCAGCCCACAACATCGTCGTCCTGCTCACCAGTCCAGAGATGCTAGACCTAATCTCCAGAGTCCCGCAGGCTGTATTAGGACAACTGTGTTCAGCAATGACACAAATTCATGAGGCATTAAACGCTGCAGCAGTCAGGGCAGCAAAAGAAGAGAAACAAGATCAGAGAGGACCAAGGGTTTCACTTGGTGGCATGCTTTCCTCAACAAAAACACCACGTGAAAAAGACCAGGATTCAGATCCATACTTCTCCACTATAAGTGCACAAATCGGAAGTGAATTTCTTCACCAAGCGAAGGCAATCCAGCTCCTCGCAAGTGGAACGTGTTTGATCCAGAGGTGCTTGCTCTCGTCTCTCGGTACTGCACGAACCCACGAACTGCAAGCCTCGCAGATCAGATGAAGTATCTCCTCATGTCAGTGTGGGCAGAGAACGGTGTTAATGTGTCGGAAATCATGCAATTATTTTTTGCCAAGGCACAGCAGGATCCTAGCATCATAGCTCTGATACAACAACTCGTTTCAAATGCTCTGCAGACGCAAGTTTTTCAGAATTTAGCGCAAGTGATTGGACCTCACGTGATGATGGGTTTCAGGGACCAGTTTCGAAGAAATCCGGAGCTGCTGGAACCGCTTCTGCGCGACACCGCTGCACATGGGGACAATCCAGAGGAGTGGAAAGACATTTTGCTGGAACTGAATGAGGAAGACGCACAGGACACGAATTACTGGAGCAACCTACTTCCTCCCCAACATGCACTGACGAATTCAGAGCAAGATACAATAGAAAACCACAGGCGGGAAGCTTCGACAGTGACCGTGCCCCAGAACGCAAGTTTTTCAGAATTTAGCGCAAGTGATTGGACCTCACGTGATGAAATGACTGAGCAGCAGAAGGACATTTCTGATCTTCCACAGGCAACCACTTCGAACCGTCCAGCGGACATGAATCCTTTCCTTCAATTCCTCAACGCTGTTTGTCAGTCCGGAACTTCTAATCTATTGACACGGCTCAGACATGACAACACACAGACTTCCATAAGTCCAACGCAGGCAGCAAGCGACACACAACAAAGAAAATCTTCAAATCCAGATGTTGACGCGCAGATGATGAGAAGCGCAAACGCCTCAGATCACCAGCCTGGGAACTCTACAGGAAGCTCTTCAAGAGCAAGCCAAAGCTCAGAGGACGATTCCACAAGCCACACACAAGTGCAGAACACTATTTCGCCGGACAAACTGGCCATGAGTCCAGAAGTGATAGCACAGACTGTGACTCCTGAGCTGTTGACACAGGCAATGCAGGCTGTGAGGCCAGAGCTGATGACGCAGGCAATGCAGGCCGTGATTCCAGAACTGATGTCACAGGCTACCATTTCTGAGCCGATGATACAGCATATGCAGGCCATGACTCCAGAACTGATGGCACAGGCGACACAGGCTATGACTCCTCAGTTCATGGCACAGATAGTGAGCCCAGAGTTCATTGGTCAAACCATGCAAAGAATCTTCACAGGAAGTGAACATTCAGGAAACACTCCAAACCTGAGCAGCGGCATTCTGGGTAATGCCACTCACCCAGGTGGCGCCACAGGCGGTTCCGGAAGCGCAAACCAAGATCAAGGTCACTTAAGTCACTCCACCACCCCACGAACGTCACAAGGACCAAAACCAGACGACAGAGAAAACCCAACTGAGCCCAAAATGTGGGCGGGAGCCAGACCAAAAGAGAAGTCAACAACGCCAGAGTTCCAAATCCCTGACCTGGACTAGTGACCAATACGCTTACCTTACGGCATACCTCACCCCATATGCAACCTTAGTACACCAAGGTAAAGGTACCAAGTACCCAAGATAAACAATACATTAGCTGAGCAGCTTTGCAGAGCTATGCTGCCTCTGCCACTGCCTTATAAAAGACCTTGCCACTGCTAGCCTACCAGAGTATGTTGCCACTCACTCACACCTGACTGACTACCTAGTACCCTTTAGAACTCGACAGTAACCTGTCAGTAGTGAGTGCGTGTCAACATACTCTAGTGGGTGGCATCAGCAAGGCATTTATATAGGGCTGTAATGGAATTAGGCAAAGCTGCTCAGCTGTGTGTGTTTATCTTGGGTACCCAGCACCTTTACCTTGGTGTACTTGTGCGTGTGTTTGGGTATGGGTGTGCCGTATACATACTGGTCAAAAATGATCCGCACACTTTGAAGCCCGCATAATTCAAGCGATATGTCAACAGACTTCTGATCCGAATGGAGTTTAACTCTTACCTGGAGAAAGAACCCTGTGATCATCATCGGCAGAACCACCAAGAAACATAAACTGTGGGCAAATTTATATACATTCCCCAGAAAAGGGCTCATCTTTACTGTAAACAGGTTGAATCTCTTTCTTTCTCAACACAAAGATACTTTTGCCTCATTTTGTTATTTTCTTTCCTTTTTTCTGTGCTTCCTTCTCACTGTTTGCAAATTGAACACAAGAGGATTGAACAGAGAGTTCAGAGGCAGAATGAACAGCTGGGCTGTGTCCTGCAGGTTTTTGGATTGGTGTGAAGGAACAAGGGATGAGCAATAAAGAATTGCAGATGGAAGTAAGCAAGTCAGGTGTGCAAAAGAAGTGAGAAATACATATCTTTTCAGATCTTGGGACACATCCCTTTGGGATGTTGAGTGAAACAAGACTTGCTTGGAAGAAGAGTGCATGGCTGACAATAATTTCATGTATGCAAAAGTTGTGATTGTGCATGACAAAGTGAGAAACATTGCAAAAATGCTAACTGAGACTATCTCCCCTGTACTGCCAGTTATTGATCCCAAAGGAAAACAGTTTGTGTGCTCAAGATGCACATTCAACCTTGCAAACACTTTTCCCAGTGACATCAGTCCTGAGACACCAAAGACAACTGACACCATAAAAGTGACTCTATCTGCAGTCAATGAGGCTTTTAAAGGATGCTTAATTGCAAAATATCTAACACCAGAAACAAGGTTTGTCAAAATATTTGATGAAATAAAAGCCCATAATCCAATGCTTCCAAGAAAGTGACAATATGTCATTTTGTTAACACCTTGTTCAATTGAAACATAATCACTGAACCTCCAAATGTGAGTTGAGGCCAACAAAATGTACAAACCAACTGACACATCACTTACACCACAGCTGAATGAGAGAAAATGAAAAACTGTTTTGTGTCTTTTCACTGACTTGGCTTTGCCTTTTTTCAAAAGCATGTGGAGATTGAGTAATCCTGAGATGGTGTTGCAAAATAACAAGAGTGCACTCAACAGCCAAAGTGTAGCCTTCAAGCCTTTGTCAGTTTCAAGCATTCTTTTGCAGGGTGAAAACCATTGAAATTTAGCAGTGCAAATTGTGTCACTGTTTTCTTTTACAGCACAACAGACATGGTGGTTGTCTGTAAAAATTAACTGCACAAAACTGTCCAACATAAATCTCTTGTGAATTCTGGTAAGAAAGTTACCATGAAGAACAATAACCTTCAGGAAAAGAAGGTTTGAAAAGACATGAATCTTCAAGATGCTAATATTATTTGATGAGATGTCAAGTGTGGTCAAGTTTGGAAACATTGTGAAAGCTCCAAAAGAAATGTTTGAAAGATGGTTGTTTGAAAGAACTAAAGTTTTTAGACCTTTTGTGGCTACTTCCTCTGACTTTGGTTTCATGTGGGTTATTTCATTGAAGCTGACATTGAACATCACCAAGTTGTCAAGTTGCCAAATATCCAGAATACTGTTCAAGTCAGTGACACTGTTATTAATAAGAAAGAGAACTGCAACATTCATAACCCTTCTGGTTTTTTCTGTGGGCAGTCTACTGTGAGAAATCTGTATAAAGGAAAAATTATTGAGGGGCAAGGGAAAGAAATCATATTTCAAATCTCTGCAAGAAACAGCTTTGCTGAGGCAGTCACAGCCAGAAAGACAAATGATATTTTGACAATCTAGTTCATCATCTTGATAGGGACAGTCCACCTTATGATCACAGAGGTCCTTGAGATGGACACACTGTGTTGAACTTCTGCATTTAAACAATTCATTGCAATGCCATTCATTGCAATTTATCTCATCAGCACCATTCCAGCAATCCCACTTTCCATCACAAACATAACTGTACTGAATGCAGTAACTATTTGGACATTTTAATTTGTTTTGGGAACATTCAGCTCTTGTGCAATTTTGCAGATGTTCTCCATTTCTGCAATGTCTCAGTGCTTTGGTTTCTCTGTCTAATTTGTATTGGCACCTCTCATTTTCTTTGTAAAAATGGTTTGATCCAGAATAACATTCATGCATGTTTTTCTTCTCAAAGATTTGTGTTTTTGTGACATTGATGGATTCAAAGTCCAATTCATCCTCACCAGAAGTACAATCTGGAATGAGATCATTGAACAATTTTGATGAAAGAAGACTTTTGTCATCACAAGAGTGTATCTTTGAACCAGGTTGTGAGAACACAAGGTGATTATCATTGTATTTGACACATCCTCCAACAGTCAGTTGTTGGTAAAGAGCAGGACATTTACAGTTGTGTGGATGACAATATTTTTGGCAAAATGTACTGTTGAATGAGACCATTTTGTTCACTGTGCAGGAACAATGTTCTTCATCATCTGCTGTTGGCTGGCAGTCCTGATTTCCATCACAGATAAATTGTTTTGAGACATACATTCCCCCAGCACACCTCAAAGTGTTGTCATTTCTAATGGCATGATGAATTTGATGCTTTGAATTAAAGTTGGATTTGTTGTTGTGTTTTTTCTCACACAAAACAACAGGCAGTGTTCTCAGCTGGCAACCAACAGGAAAGTATTCTGGCCTGAGTATGTTCATAAGAAAAACAGCAAAACAAACAACATTTGACATGTTGGTGGGTCTCAATTCAATCTGTGAATGTTTTGTGGCATGTAGTGTTGCAGCAGACCTATTCTGGTCATCTACAACATACTTATCAGCCAAATTGGTAATCTTCTTGAAGGATTGCTTGTGAGAATGAATTTGTCTGTACCTATCCCATGGATAAAAAACAACAGGATTCTTGGTTGGAGAAAAGAAAGTTGCGTTCTGAAATAAAGACAACAATTTGTGCCGTGGGTCAAGAAAGAATTAACTCTTTTTCTAAAACATGTGGTTTGACTGGAATGCTGTTGTCCATATTTACCTTTTTGATGAGGTTCACAAAGAGAAATAATGGAAGAAATTTTAATTTGGTGAAGATGAAACGAATGGCAGCATTTAAGTGCTGCCTCCTATGGAAGATAGGAATTGCCAATGTATGATTTTGACATTGTTTGTAAGCCCTGCTCCATGAAACAAGATCTTC
>JAAUYG010132581.1_pt1 | contig 17048 bp, 26 predicted proteins | sample 7278091 | NCBI WGS metagenome assembly JAAUYG01 (sample SAMN14350201, study PRJNA611818) | marine sediment metagenome | isolation source: surface marine sediment (0.6m) | place: French Polynesia: Moorea | collected 2018-08
ACGTCTGTGTTATAGGTCTACAGAACTGCTAGGCGACCAAGATCCAAATCACTTGCATTGCCAAGCATTCAGGATTTTGTAATCGGGTCCAATCTAGACGGGAGAGGGGAATTCATAAACATCACAAAAAACAAAACAAATAAACCCCAGTTTTTTCCCACTTCAGTGAAAATCTGTCTCACATTTCTGGATCCACAAAACAGAAAAGAGAAAGTTTTGCCATCAAAATTTCAAAAGACAATGAAATCAAGGGGAAAGAAGATTCTCCTGCATTGGCTCCGGAAGTTGGCTGGGTGGGGGGGGGGTTGGTCATTGAGGCACCATACCATCAGTGCCAGAGTGAAGACATCAAACCCCATGGATGCCGCGGTTTTCAAACGTACTCCTTTCAGGCAGAGGAAACTCAACTTGCAGACGCATTGCAATTTCTTCTAAATTATGGACAAGTCTCACACGTGGATGACTTACAAATGGAGGACACTGGTAAGAGGATGTCAAATTATCTCTGAACAATAGAGGAACGAAAAGTCACTGACAGAGGAAGTCCAGCTAAAAGCAAAACAAACACAAAACAATTTTTTACAGCCCGTTATGCTGCAGAAGAAAGTAACGTAGAGTGTCTGCAGATTCTACTGCGCCACGGGATGAGAGCGACGAATCCTGACAACATAGACGAACTCGAAGAGAGCTCCGAATACGATACCCAGAAGTACTGTTGGCACGCTCTCTTCGCTGCAGGTTCGCAAATTCATTGCTCGCATGCAGGTCAAAATCATGCAAATGACCACAGAAGTCGACCAACAATTCCAGGCTGTTTAGATCCCAGATGAATCCGGAGACCACCGGAAGTGACCCTTTTGACGCCCGCCTCATGCATTGGTCGGAATGTAGTCACAACGCTTTGGCCCGCCGATTAAAATTTCAAATGCATGGGCATGTTCCCTTCGCTGCCTTTGGAAAAGGCGCGAATTGGTATTGGAGCAGACCATGGTTCAGGCTCAACCAGACTTTTTGGTTTCACCTCCGTCACCACCAAAGTGTTACCCCCACCTTGGTGGTGCACGGTGGCAGCGAAGTTCTTGGCTTTTGTGGCCAAATCTCTCGTTTGACTATTTGCTGCTCAATCATGACTGGCCGAACCTGTCGAAGCCAACTCCACACAATTGCGTTGAGCGTGTCCTCAGAATACAGCTGTGACTTGAGCTGGGGTGGAAAACTTGTCTATGGTGCATGAGTGGCAAAGACAGCATTCCAGAGATTTTCACTGCAGGAACCGGAAACCGTTGATTCAATCAAATCGGAAACAGACTGGTATTAACTGACTCCTGTGTCACTTTGAACTCTCTCCTTTTTCCAGGAAGCCGACTGTCCTTCTGCCCTTTCATGGACTACATGACACGGCATCATGAGCGAGATTTTCTTTCTCTGAAACAACTCTGTCGCACCTCCATCAGGCGCCACCTATTGACACTCAACAGCAACAATAACTTGTTCCCTCTGGTGGCCAAACTTCACACCTTGCCAGAAAGACTTCAGCGCTACCTGGTGTACAACATGTCACTGGAGAACGAAGAACTTATAAGCACGGTAACTGTGGAGGCAGAACCAGAGAAAACTTCACTGTCCAACATGTTTTGTCTGAGCACTTCTCACCAAAATTTCACTGCCCTGAAACAACAACAAACGTACAAAACAATTTGGTTTTCTTTTACCTTTTCAAACGAAAATGGTTGGAACTCGCACAAGCCATTGGCCCACAAGTTGAATAAGTTTCTTTCGAAAGCAATCCGAGGGAAGTTATTCTAAGCAGACACAATCCTCTGAAAGTTAGACAGTGAAGTTTTATGAAATTACACCTTGTGTTAAATCAGAAACTGAAAACTGCACACAAGCCTCCAAGAAGCCCTGATAAACACGTTGGCCAATGGCACCAATCAACAATGCGAAAGAAAACTGCGAAAGAGCATCCGGAGCAACGGGAACTTGACCGAAAGGACAAAGCCGACAACACCAAACGACACAAAAGATGGACCCGCAACAAACGAAAGCAGGTCAGAGAATTTTCGATTTGCATTTACTCTCCATTTTCTCAGCGCTTTCCTTTTTCCACGAGTGACACAGTGGTTGAATACAGCTGTATCTCAGACATGCCATTTTTATGATTGAATTTCAAATGCCCAAGCAAAACGTAACACGTTTGGCCAAACTTCCTCTTCAACAAAACAAGACGTCGATGATCTCAACATTCGTTTGCACCGTCTATATTTGTTTTGTACAAACCCCCAACGCTACATAGCTTTGACGGCAATAGTTACAAACTGGCACAAGTCTTTTTTTTTCCAATGAGGTGCAGTGAACAGAATGCTGCACCCAAGCGGTACCTTGTCAGGAGAAAAAGAAAGTAACGGGTGGTAAGATGCTGCCTGCCAATGAGAAAGATGTTCAGGTTGGGAGCAGAATCCTGGACGAACCAATAACTTTACTGCAGGCGTAAACTGCCCAGAAATTCCAACAACATACAAGCATTGCACAAAAGCTCCCAATTTCTTCATCTGGAAATGTCTTCAGAAACAGCAGGAAAACAAAACTCAGGCTATTGACCAGAAGTGGATGCAACTCCGACCAGAATAGAGACATGCACAAATGCGACAACGGGAAGGTAATAAAGGCGGTCTGGTGCTTCCAAGGACGTCAAAATGCCAAAGAACATAACACCCCCCTTCGCTCAAAAGCAACCAGACACCAATTCTCATTTCATTCAGTTACAGAAACAAAGCTTTTTAAGTGACAACGAAACTAAACATTTCAAGGTTCTCAAGTTTCGTTTGGAATATATATTCCCAAAATGTTCAACTGTCAAAGATTTCGATAAGACTTGGAAAATGAGTGAAAACTGTAACAGCTCATTCGGTCAAAAGATATCAGTCCGAATTTTAGGGGTCCTGTCCGAGTTTTCTGTGAACATTGCGGAGACAAGAAACTCGGACTGGTCCTCCAAATCTCGGCTGGGCTCGTCTTGAGCATTAGGCCAAAACAAAGAAGAGATTCAAGTTTTTGCGTCACTGTCAAGAGTGGTAGATGCCAAGCCTGTTGGCTTCCCTGCCCAGCAGAATGTACAATAAGCAAGTTCAGGAAAAGAAAAAGACTCCTTACAAATAATATGTGCCGTAAAGGCATAGCATTCTACTTTCGTGAAAACATCACTAACAAAGCACATTTCCTGTTCGTTTAGAACAACCCATAAATAATATTTCCCAAGAATCCAATACGATTTCAAGTCAATGTGGCTAGAATACATAGGACTGTACACAAGTCGCTGTGAAGTAATCAGATCAACAACAAAAGTGAACAACTGTGAACAGAATAACAGAATCCGATTCTGAACTGGAGGTCGCTTTCTTTCCGTTTCTGCGAACATTGTGGAAACAAAGCGCCCTGTCCGTTGCAGCTAGAAAAGGCCTGTGAACATCAGCCTCTTGCGTATGAACACTTACATGGCGACGTAGTCTTCAACGTCAGGTAAATTCTTCAAAGCACCAAGACAGATTTGTGACCTGACAAGCAGTACAGCGCTGATCAATCCTGGGATTGGCAGAGGAAGAACGCCAGGACCATAAACTACCTTGGCTTTTTCAACTCCATTTCCTTTCAAACAGGGCACCAAAGGACTAAGTACGAAGAGCGTTTCATAATCGTAACAAACAGAAACCAACTTCGACGAATCTTCTTCCCGGTTGTTCTTTCCAGTTCTCAGGTTTTCCTCGGCCCTAATTTCCAGGATTGTTACTTGGGTAAAACACCTGCGACGGTTGTGCAAACCTGGGAAGCTGATTGGCCAATTGTTGAGCCGCTGTCAGTTGGTTTGATGTCAGCTGGGTCAACTGACCCGCGGTTATTTGACCAGATGTCAACTGAGTCAAGATCTGATTGGCTGTCGTCATGTCTGTCGTGGCGAACTGCGCGGCTGGCAGTTGTAATTGGCTGATGACTTGAGTAGCGACTGGAGGCGCCGGCGCTGATTGGTTGTTGTTCCGGGATGAACGCGTGTTTTCTCTGCCCCCGAGGTGCATCTGCAGATGCTGCTTCAAGGCATTGGATTGGTTGAAGGCTTTCTCGCAGTACGTGCATTTGTACGGCTTTTCTCCTTCAAAAGGAAAACTTCGATTGAATTACCAACCTTTCAACCATCACAGCAAAGAAAACATTCAGTAAATAGGAAACCAGCCTGGTGACAAACCTGTGTGAATTCGCTGATGTCGCTTGAGATTACCGACTTGCGAGAAGGCAGCGCTGCAGTACTGACAGCGGAAGTCTTTCACTCCTGCAACAAAAACCTTTCGTTAGTAAATAAACTGAATCCTGACGAAGCAAAGATTTTTGTGAGATGCAAGAAAACAGAAAGGTCAGGTACCCGTGTGTGTCAGCATGTGACGCTTGTAGACTCGCACTTTGACTTGTTTGAAGCAGATCTCGCAAGCCTTGGTTTCACATTCATGCCACATCTTGAGATGGTATTTCATCATGTATTCCTTCGCAAATGTCTTCGTGCAACCTTCCCAAGTGCACTCAAAGGGAAGCGCTCCTGAAACAAATCTTTTTTTCTGAACTGGAAACATGTCCCAAACATGTCCAAAAACGTGCAGGAATGTCATACTTGTGGTTGCAGAACTAACGACCCCGACCCCGTGTGGCCAGGAAACACTGAACCTATTTCCTGCACATTTTGTGTCAAACGATGGAGGCTGTCAAGCGTCAGTTACCTTTGGCATGAACGGTTGTCTCGTGCTTGCGGAGTTCAGTGGCATATTGAAATCCTCGTCCACACTGATGACATCTGAAACAAAGAAAGAACACTCATCGTGAAGGAGAACAATTTGGTCAATCATGAAAGACTCAGGGATTGTGTTGTTGCCCTCTGAAATTTTCAAAATGTCATCATCGCACCTGTTTTTCAGTTTGTCAGCGTGCTGAATATCCCTATGCGCAAGGGCATCTTTTCCAGAGAGGAACCCATCTCCGCAGATAAAGCAAATGTGTGGAAGGTTGGTGTGCGTCCTGAAATGAAGAAACGGACCTCAATATCTGTGGAACACATTAGTGCTGGAATCCACATTCCTGTTTTCACTCTTGGAATCTCTGACCAAAGGGCCGACAGAATTTTGTCTTCCTTCCACGTTCTTTGTTGGGGGATGCAAACCTGAGGTGTTCGCGCATTTCCAAGGCTTTTGCGAATCCCATGGGACACTTCGGGCACCGGACGCGCTCTGTGTTGTGTTGATTGTGAATGTGATACTTCAGCATACTGGGAGTCAACCACTTTCTGCCGCAGATCTGACACATGTGCTGAAGGTTCTGCAACATAATTATTTGGAACAATGAACATCTTATCCAACAAAACATCAGAAAATTGTTCTCCGCGCTCATTGCAGTTTTTGTGTGGATAGCTTTTGTGTTGTTTTCAATCTTCAACTGATCAAAACAAGAATTAAAATAAAATGGCTACAAAATGCTCTCTGAAAAATCACCTTTTCATGTTGAGTTTTGATGTGATTTCGGAGCGCAACCTTTGACTTCAACTTCTTGTTACAGTGCGGGCAAAACACAATGTTCCTGCCTGAAAACAAGAACAGTTTGGTTGAAGAACACTGTTAAAAGACTGAAATATAATGAAGACAAGACAGTCCAGCGAAGAAATGTGACAAATTTTTTTGTGAAAATATTAGAGCGCGAGTGTTCTTTTCCGGTTTCATCTGGGATGAGATTGGCACTGACGGGTTTGTTGTCATTTTCAAATAAACAGATGGTTACCAGTGTGGACCAGTTTGTGTTCGTACAGATGCCCATGACGCTTGAACGTCTGTCCACAAATCTCACAGGAAAACGGCCTTTCACCTGAAGAAAGAAACAGCCAATTCAGTGATTGCTTGTACAACAGGGTAACTATAAAATTGACTGCTCCACTGTGCAATGGATGAAGATCCATTTGTGTTATTCTTGTCCATTTTTTGCCGGAGTAGTATTTCGTTGTTTGTGGCCGTTCGGCAAGAGATTAGAAAGACCGAGGAAATGTTGTGTTACCTGTGTGAACAGTTGAGTGTCGCCGCAATTCAGCCTTGTGTTTGAACTTTGACCCACAGACTTCACACACGTGTTTCTTTATCACCTCTGCAAATTTAAGAAAGTGTTCGTCTGAGGAAAAAGAATTTCATTGCGCCTCTTTCCGAAGACTTTTGGTAACAAGCGAGGCAGAAACGAACTCAGGCAATGACCAATGCATGATAGTATGAAAATCCCTCCTCACCTTTCTTCACGCCTGGAGGCAGAGGTGGGTTCTTTGGACGTCCTCGGCGTTTCGGAGCTGTCACCACTTGGTTTTCGCTTTTGGCGGCATCAGTTTCTTCCCCTTCCAAAGGAACAAAGTCTTCTGTTTCGGGTCCAGATTCCCTGTCAGCCTCTTTCTGTTGACCAAAATAAGAAATTGTCCAGTCCGCCAAAAGGAAAATCTTTGCTCTCAAAAGCTCCGCCAGACTAAACTGGCGGAACTGGTTCAGTGACGACAACTGGCGTTTTTAAGGCAATCTCAGTTCAAAGCAGATCTACCTCTGGTTGCGCCTTGGATGGGACAGCTGCAGGTTTCTGTGCCGCCTTCTTTCTCCGCTTCGGGGATGGTTTTGTCTCCGCTGTCTTCCTCGCGGATGCGCGCGTCACTTTGCGCGGACCGCGGCCCTTTCGCCGCAGTTTACGTGACGACGTCGCTTCCCAGTCTTCGTCATCATCGTCATTAGATGCCTCCTCCTTTGCACTAAAAAGAGCACAAATAGTTGTTCTCGCTGACTTTATTCTCCCTGATTTTGGAAGAAAAGAACTTTGGAGTCAGGAAGGGTGCAGCAGTCCCCTGATAACACTCAGAATTGATTTGTTTGTTTCTGGACTGGACTCAAGAACCGCCCATGATCTGTCTTTGGAGTTTGTACCAGCCATATAACAGGGAAAGCTTTAGGAACGCCTACTTGTCATATGAGGTGACTCACCTAAAACTGTCGTCGTCATCATTTGCAGCAGCTCCTTTTCTTTTGATGATTCTTGCAGATCTGGATCTGTCTCCGGCCTCGCTGCTAACATCTAGAAGATACAACGCAGCTATCGATTTTTCACAAGTACACAATCTGCCATTGAGCTCAAATACAAGAAAGTTAAACATTGGAAACGGCAGTGCCATTTTTCGGCAGAGCTAATGAATTAGTGGAGCAAACTGCCACAAAGCAGAATTGTAATCTCACCAAAACTGTCTTCTGCTTTTTCCTTTTTGATTTTAACTGGCTGACTGTTGGTTTTTCTCTTTCTCCGCCCCTTTGTGACTGGCGTGGTTGAATCGTTATCTTCAGAACCAGGGTGGCTTTCGATGTCGCGACCCTCATTACACTGCGATTTCATTGGAGAGAAAACAAAGTTAAAGAAAAAAAACAGACAGGAGAGGTCTGCTGGGCCTAGAATGAAAGTTCCACAAGATCATTTGAAAAGTAAACCCACCTGCGATGACTCGGATAAAGAATTCATCTCCATGTTTGCTGTTGGAGGGTTGTCGGCTGAGAAGCCGCAATTGCAGCTCGGTACAAGATGTTGTCCGACGTCTGTTTTCTTTGGTTCCCAGATGAAGCCCACTTCGTCCACTAATTCACATTGGTGTAACTGACGAGTCAAATATTTCACAGTGTTCTGCATTGAAATGTTGAACATGAACAAACCAATGACAGAGAAGTGGAGTTTCTCTCCAGGAATTTGTGGGACGTGCTCACCTGAAGCGGCTTCCACACCAAAAGCACAAAAATTTAGTTAAATCTGAAAGACGAGCTTGGCAACCAGCCAACGGGCCGATACACACCTTCAAGATGTTCAAGACCTCCAGCACAGAATCATTGGGAAGCACGTAATTTTCTTCAGACAAAAACTGATAGCACCTGCAAATGAAGAAAACACGATGACACGATGGGCACATATGATTCATGAGAATAAAATAAGCTTTTTTCACACTAAAGTACAGTGAGAAGTTGGGTTTTCACCCTCACCTTTCCATGTGAAGAGTTTCATTTGCTTCTGACACAGCTGCTCTTTGTGAATCAGAAACGAACTCGTCCTGAGAAGGTTGATGTGAAGTTCGAGTGTTCTCTTCACTGTTGACAAATCTTTGGCCACTGTCAGCACCTTCAGTTGCTGCGATCACAAGGGGTCGCTGGTCATAAGTCGCACGATTTGTCTCCATCGGCCCTTGGTCCCGAGCAACAAGGTGCGACACAGGACCACCCTGCTCCATGGCAGACGATAGAGGCACAATACCACTGGACAACGCAGCAGCCTGAATGGCATCGCGGACGTGACTGATGTCAATATTCCGTGAGCCTGTCAGACTCTCTTCTCCCTTTTGTTCTGGTGGACCAGAGGATGTCTCCACACCCGAGGATGGTTGAACAATCAAGCTTCTGTTGTGTCCGACAGACTGCACGGTAACCAGGTTCTCAGTGCCCCTGGTCTGGATGTCAGTGTAGGCCTGCAATGTTTCACACGTCACGATTTGTGATTTGCCAAATTGTACGGACTGCAAACCGCCTTTGGATTCCACGTATGGCATCATGACTGGAACACCCGTGGCCTGAACGTACACAAAGTTGCCTTCGCTTGGTGCCTGTACTTCATTTTCACCAAGTCGGTTGGCAGTTATTTGCTCTGCAGGGTGTTGTTCACTTTGCAGTGTCAATGAATGCTCAGCAAAATTCTGACTTTGTGTTAATACCCTGCTCACGTTTGCGGGCCACTGAGGAATCTCCCTCTGACCAGCACCAGAGGCATCTGACTGCGACTTCGGCACAGGAATCCGAGAAGAGTTTGTGGATAGCACCTGCTTCAAGCTTGCGTCCAAATAAGGCACACTTGGTTTACTGAGATGCCCACTGTTGGGAAGAGAATGGCGAACGACAGGTTCGGCAGCAGAAGCTTGTCGTTTGGTAGCACTGAGACCACTCAAAGACACAGGCATAGCATTCCGCGTGAAGTCTATTACGGAGGCTATGGTGTGCTGCCTCGGAGCACTCCCAACAACACGCGCAGTTGATGCAGATGTATTCTGAGGCACAACTGGAATTCCAATGTTTTCCTGCTTCTGTCTCCCAGTCAGTAAATCTGAGTCCTGTGTTGAAACAAACGTCTTTGGAGTTGCGTCTTTTGTTGCTGCCGACGGATGGAGAAATTCCTGTTGTTTTGATGTGCTCGTTTGGTCGGACGCATTGAAGCTTTGAGAAGATGAAACGGGCCCCACTCTGTTTTCTGACTTATCCTCAGGGGTGACAGAATCCAGTGTTGTAACATCAGGCATTGTTCCTGTTGCAGCCGTCTTGTCATTCGTTCGCTCTCCACAATCTGCGGATCGGGCACTGCGCCTGAAAGTGAAAATGGTGACGCAATAAGTCAGCTCAAAAAAGGTCTTCATTTGTGTGTGATCCTATTTGACAAACAAAAGTTGATGACAACATACCCAACAGATGATGCATTTTGATTTTTCTCTTGTGAACAAGCAAAGACTCCATCCGTGTAGACGACTGCATCTCGAGAGTTGACGTCGGATTGAGAGTCCATGACAGGTTCTCTGAAAAGTTAAAACTGGTGCTGTAAAGCCCGGGCCACACCATACACGGATCGCGGTGCCGCGGAGTTTTTAGCATCTCGCAAAATGGGCCTCGGATCCGCTGTGCGGCAGTGCAATCTGCATTTGGTGTGGCCACAAGAATAGAATTTACCAGCGCAAAATCTGAGTTGCCGCGATCCGCGCTCGGTGTGGCTAGGACTTTAGAGGGGAGACAACTGCAAGACACAGCACTGGACCTCATTTTGTCGTTTTCAATCCCAGTGATCAAATAGGGGGCGGAATCCCCAGTCGCCTGTACGGTAGATTTCTGAATTTGGTCAAGCTTGATTTGGTTGGTACCCAATGCATTTGGGTTTTTCTGTTTGCGCCTGCACTGCTCTTTGAGGAAGCAACGTCCACGTTTGAATTTCCTCAAGCTGGATCTCAGCTCTACAACCATGACAGATGGGTGTGTTACCCAAAATATGGGTACAGACAAAGCCGCAACTTTTCTTGGATAAATTTCCCACAGAATCGCCACACAAAGTATCAAAGCTGTGGTTTTTCTCTTTTGTAATAAAAACACCTCAAACTTGCGGAGCTTCCATAGCGATTAAACAACTTTTGAAGACAAAACTTACAATTTCAAAATTGTTTTCCAGTAATTTGGGTCCTATTTGCTCAGTTTAAGTGAATGGTTTCAGCTTTCCACATTTGCAACGCGGGTTATACGATACGGAGTCCAATTTTGCTCATGTCTTCAACAGAAACAAAACACAAACGGAAAGCCTTTTCGAGTTTGACACACAAATTCTTCAAAAATTTGAACTGATGTAATTGAATATCTATGAAGTTTAATAAAAACATACCACATCCAGATTGGAAACAAAAGATGGCATAAATATTTGAGAGACGGATTTTCAAAATTCGGGATTTTGTGGGACACCGTAGTTCCCTAAAAGTTTTGCTTGATGAAACGAAGGCACCGCTGAAACATGCATTTCTCATTTAATCCAGAAAAATAAAACATGAAAAACAACACAGCAGATGTTTTGATGTTGATCTAAATTTGTGAAAATTTTCGCCAAAATTCACCCATCACAACTTGTTCACGTGACTTTTGAGCCACATTCAAGATGGCGTCTAAGAAGGTCGCGGGGAAGGAGGTTTGTAATTTTTTGACAGAATCGAAAACTACCACCGTCTTGATTGTCGCGAAATCTTGTTTAATTCGAACTTTGGTGTCATATGGATGTATTGCAACTAAGTGTGAGCATGCAATGCGTATTGAAATCCCCGAAATCATCCGCAAACTTTTCATACAGGCAATTTTGGGAAATTCTTGAGTCAAAGTGACCTTTGGGGACAAGTGCATTTCCACTGCTTTTTGACAGAACATTGCAAAGATTATCGGCCAATAGCCCGTCAGCGATGTTGCTGAATTGAAACATCGTCTGTCCTAAGTTGTATCGATTGATTGAACGGTCTATTCGTCTCGAAAATCTTGAGGGATGAAATGCCGGACGCCGAAATAGGTCAAGGTTGAGACAGGTGTGGATGCACTTTCCGTGGAAAGTTCAGAAGAAACACTGGCTGAATCCCCTTTGGATCTTCTTCAGCGAGGGGTTTGTGCCACTGGTTAGAGTACTGAGGGGAGATTTGTGGTACCTCGTACATTTGCCATTGTTTTCACGTCACATCCCCATTGTGATGCCGTGTCCCCATTTGCCTGCATTTCTCAGCAAAACACGAAACAGCAACTTATATCCCCCCCCACACACACACAAATAAATCTGGGAATGTTTGGAACAAGCGAGGTAGGCACCTTCTTTGCTTTCGGTCAAACATCCGATTCTACTGTCTCCAAATTCCCGGATATGTGCTGTGCCTGTGATTTCATTGGAGTGCATGCTAAGCGGCGATTGTTGTCCCAGGGCAGATTTCAGAACAAGGCTCAAAGTTTACACGGGAATCACATGGGCAGACAAGAGAGTAGAACAGGGCCGCGTATCAAAGAGTGGTGACAGTTTGTGTGCGAAGAAAGCAACAACTCCTTGGTGAAACTTGTGTGGTTGCCAGTCTTAGTGCTCTCTCGAGATCGGAACGAACTCTTTGAATGATGGTACGATGTGTTGCAGGAGGAGCCTCGCTCCGACAGTTACCGCTACGCGGTTCAACCGAAGAATGAAGAGGCGGAAGCGCTGACAGGCGGCGGTCCCGCCAAGAAGGGTGAGTTGCCGTGGGACTTAACGTTCACTTGTCCCGAAAGTCGGTGCTTTATTGCTAACCCAACAGCAGCAAGCAAACTTCTGTTTCTTTGTTGACCAACAATATCTTGACCAATACCGTAAGTTTCTGATTATTATAAGTCAGCGGCCATGCATATGTCACACCCCCAACTTTTGACTTCAAATCAGTGGAAAAATCAGAGTTGCTTACATGGATAAGTCGCACCCCTAAGTTTGATTGTCAAAAAAACGTTTTTGTTCCTCTAGAGTAAAACAAGTTACAAATCAATTCTTTCCAGTACATTCGAAGTTAGAAACTCAATTTAAGTCTTTTTGAGTGAATCCAAGAAACTCATCATCATCACTGTCAAACATTGCCATCATTTCCTCATCCACTTCTCACAAGTTTTCTTCGTACATCGCATTGACAATGATGTGCGAAGAAAACAACTGGAAAGAGCAAGACGCTTCTCCCATTGAATGATCAAACACGATCCTGAATTACTCCTTGGTCTCGTGAACAAATTTTCGGAACGATGTGTCTTCGGTGTGCACTTCGTCAAAATGCAAGTGGTCATTCATGCCAGTATGTGTGATTGTAAAGAGTTTTCTTCGCAAAATTGCAGACATGTCAGGTTTGTATTTTTGCAGATCTTTTTGTTCTTCGTCTTTTGATATAAGAAACCGGTACCAGTAGTTTTTGTCCATGTTCCCGACTTCCCAGGCAAACAGCTTGTCTTCAGCTTGCAAATTGCTTGAAAGATAAGAAAAAAGCAGTGTCTTATAGACTTTTAGTCTCTGTCGCATCTAGGCATTTCTTACAAAAAAAAAAAGAGTTTCAGACTTGTGAAGCACAGAGACTTGTGGCGAATTTGGGTTCTGCCTCGTTTTCTGGCGGGCCATTTCTGCCGCGTGTTTTCTGAAAACAAAATCCTTGCCTCTTTGCCCTCCTCCAACTGTCTGCTTTGTCTCCACTCTCCTTTCCCCTGAAAAAGTTTTTCAAATTATCTCCCCCTCCAGTGAGCAAAGTTTCATTCAGAAATTCCCCTCACCTGTTATTTCCCAATAGTTTCAGCATGCATTACTTGCGTAAAATATTGAGTTATTTTCACCATTGTTATGGTTGTAGTTGATTATTATCTGTGTACAATGTAAGCAATGCCCCATTTCGTCCATTAGAATCGCGCATGAGTATCGATTGTGCGTTTCAGGGTTATTTTCCACAGCAGTATTTTTTCCTCACTGCACGGATGTGCTTTTCAGTAGTCAAAAACATCGAGACTTGCGAAAAGTTTTGGTGTCGTTTGGAACTTCAGTTTCTTCGCCAAATCAAAGAACGCTCAAGTGTCGGCTTGTGCGCAAAAGACGTGCGAAATTGTGCTTTGGGCTAGTTGACGGCAGAGTTCCAAGACCTTCGGGCGAACGTGTCACCAGGAGAACCTTGTTCACCACTTTGATTCCGGATTGCCTCAGCTGTTTTAGCAATGGTGAAAAATGACGTTGAGTGTTCGGACTTTGCAGCGAAGAAGAAGAAGACCAAGAAGGACAAGAAGGCGGAGATGGACGAGTTGAAGCAGGAGTTGGAGATGGACGAACATCGCGTCCCGATTGACGAACTGTACGCGCGGCTGGGAACAAACCCAGAGACGGTGAGCATGAATGTTTTCAATCGTGGTGGAATTAAAGAAGAGAAAGTTTCTTCTGAATTTCGCAAGTGAAACTATCGCTTCAGGTGATTTTTTTGCGACCAGTCAAATGACATCTTTCTGTGAACTTCTTCAGGGTTTGACCCCGGAACGTGCTCACCAGATTCTGGAGAGAGATGGACCGAATGAGTTGACCCCACCGAAAACCACCCCCGAGTGGGTCAAGTTCTGCAAGCAGCTGTTCGGAGGTAAAATATCTTCCAAATTTCTTTTCCACGTCAAACCTTTTCTACAACTTGCAAACATAGCGCCGTGGAGTTTTAACAGCGCGCAAAAAGCGCAAGAACAAACAAACAAAAAAAAAATAAATAAATAAAATAACACGAGCAAAGGAAAACGGAAACATTCTTGCCGTTTCACTTCTGGATCCACCTCTCACAAAGAGTAGTCGAAAACTTCCAGCCTTGAACTTGGTGTTGTGGAACTTTGCATAACCTGTGCCAGTGTTGGTGTTTTGCTTGTTGAAAATGTCATAACACGTCTATTTCGCGAAATTTCAGGAAAAGATCAGGGTATTTTTTCAACGACATTTTTGCGTTTGTTGAGATTTGTTCTTTCCCAGTTTTTTGAAACAATTTTCACATTTCAAAAGTTATCAGTTTAAAAAGTGTTGGTGAACAGTTTTGTAGGAATTACAAGGAGGATTTTGCCTCGGGTTTGTCGAATATTTTACGTCAAGATAAGCGTTCGTTTGTTTCAGGATTCTCCCTGCTGCTGTGGATCGGTGCGATTCTGTGTTTCGTTGCCTATTCAATCCAGGCTTCGACCTACGAGGATCCACCAGGAGACAACGTAAGTGTTCTGAAACTAAATGAAGTCCCTTTGTTCGCAACAAGGTTAGAACAAGTGAAAATGCAAGATTTGAAAGTTGATGTCAATTCGCCGCATATCGTTTTTCGCCGTTCAGGATTTTTGTACAAGAATAAAACTAAGCCACTGAAATTTCTGCTGAAAAGTACTGAATTGTCTGAAAAAAAAGAAGAAAAACTGTTGTAAAAGCAGTTGTAATTCTCTTGTAAGCTGACTCGACGCGGCACGCGCTGGTTTTACTTTTTATCGCGCAAGTCCTTTGTAGCTCGGCGGGGAAAAACAAAACGAACTGAGAACTTCAATTTTGGACCACGTTTGCGTCCTGTTGATTTTGAACTTTCATGAATTTTCCGCATGTTTGTTTCTTGTTAACGAAGTAATTTTATGCTATTCAGTTGTACCTGGGTATCGTGTTGACAGCCGTCGTGGTCGTAACCGGATGTTTCTCGTACTACCAAGAAGCCAAAAGTTCCAGGATTATGGAGTCTTTCAAGAGCATGGTCCCTCAGGTTTGTGACGTAGTCATAGGCCGTAACAACATCATCATAGCCATCTTCATTGTAGGTTTGCTGTTCATAACACAACAACAGGTTCATTTCATCACGCTGTTTTGCTCCAGACAACTGACTAACAAATAGCATTGGGACTCGTATCTTGAAAGCTGCAAGACAAAAAGTTGGCATTGGACGCCACCAAACTTCAGGAGACACCCGTACTGCTTGACTCATGTTGTGCTTTTTGGTGTTGGGACACAACTTTTTCTTCGATACGGCTGTGTACCTTGTCTGTGATGTTCGTTTAGCAAACGGATCTTACAGTTTTGCAAACGATCGCAAAAAAAAAGAAAGAAAAAAGGCTGGGGTGATAAATGTGAACAGAGGTTTTGAGGGTAATTCTGCTGCAAGCATCACGACAAGATACATCAACGGTGTTGACAGTAACTTTGCAGGTGGTGGTGGTGTGCTTTTTAGGGCAGTGTAGTTGCGAGAATGTCCAGTGGCAAAAACGTGACAAAAGGCAAGAGAAATGGTACTGTTGTGGATGAAATGCCGTTGGGGTGAGAAAAATATTTTGGCCCGGAAACTACTTCCCACTGACAAATAAATAGAGTACCCATCAGCTTTTGGTTGTTGATGTTTTGCTAGAATTGTCTATGTCACGTTTCTGCCATCAGGACAGAAATGCTTCTAGGTCACCCGACATCAAAGGACTTTGCACTTTTCTGCTGTCGTTTTTGCACAGTGTGTTATGCACAGAACTTTCACTTGCTTCCTCGTCAAATTTGGCTTCTTTGTTTGAAAGAAGAAACCTCGAGACGAAAAAATAAAGAAAAAAAAAAGATCGATGAAACGTTCAGTGCAAGACATTCATTTTCATGGTCGCAAGACTGTGTGTTCGTTGTTGGTCTTTCTGTGGATGTATTCAAAGTGTTGTCTGTCTTCTTGTTTGAATCTTGCCTTGGACACACATTGCCAACCGGTGTTCAATTCTTGCGCCTGAATCGTCCGAAATCTTCCACCAAAATCATCATCACGGAAACATGGCCTTTGGTTACGCAGTTGTATCTGGGTGTGGTCCTTACTGGCGTCGTCGTGGTAACAGGATGTTTCTCTTATTATCAAGAAGCCAAAAGCTCCCGGATAATGGAATCCTTCAAGACAATGATCCCTCAGGTTTTGATCAGCTCATGATTTCATCAGATCCTTTTGCCTCAAAATTTGACCCTGACCTTGTGGAACTTCCAACCTTCTCTCGGGTGTTTTTTCCCCATTTTCCACGGAAGGATATTTTCATTTGTATTAAACTTTCAGAAATATCATTCTTGGTCATTTTATTTTGTTCAGTCTCGTACGCAAAGCTCGTGTGGACCTGAATGTCCCTGAATGTCCTCAAGATCCATCAGTTTTCTGTGCATGTTCCTGTTCCAGTTCATTAGCGGCGGTTTCTGCACTTCGAGTTGCGTGAAAGCGTTTCTTCGATTGTGCAGTGATTGTGCAGTTTCAAACTCTTCTGCTCTGCTTTTCTCTGTCGTTTTCAACTCCCAAATGTGGTAACCGGTGACATATCGGACGTGTTGTGCTGAAGCAGAATTCCTCCCGATATTCGAGAAGCTACACGAACGAGTCTCTGCAATGGGAAAGAAATTCGAGTGCAAAAAGAGGAAAGATTTCAAAGAACATGTCCACAACGAAGGCGCAATACCAAAACACACAAGGGTTTGCCACGTCTCGGAACATCTGTTTGACGTGGTGCACTCTTGTTGAAAATTGCACTTTCTCAGTTCACCATTTATCACATTTATGAATTTACTGTGATCATCAAATGTGGTGACAGTGCCCACACTGAAAGCATAAAAAGGAACCTGCGGATGGAATTCGTGCCTGGACTGACGAGACGGACCTTGGGACGTTTTACGACGAGAAGACACAAGGACAAAAAAATAAAATAAAATAAAAATCATTGCCGTTATCCTCGCCATTCACGTCATTCATTTCTTCTGCATGCGCCTATGAATTTTGCGTCACTGCATGTACATCGATGCGACTTGACAACGCTTCATCGCCGAAAACACAGCTGTATCTTGGCATCGTATTGACGGGTGTGGTGATCATCACAGGATGTTTCACGTATTATCAAGAGTCCAAAAGTGCCCGATTGATGGAGTCTTTCAAGACTCTGGTTCCCCGG
>JAAUYG010274837.1_pt1 | contig 17044 bp, 3 predicted proteins | sample 7278091 | NCBI WGS metagenome assembly JAAUYG01 (sample SAMN14350201, study PRJNA611818) | marine sediment metagenome | isolation source: surface marine sediment (0.6m) | place: French Polynesia: Moorea | collected 2018-08
AAATCATAGATAGAGAGTGTCCACATATGTACATATACATGTCTAAAGCCACCCATTATGACTCCAATGGTTGTCATCCCTACTTTTACAGTAAAACCTCTCTGGAGAGACCACCTGTGTTGAAAGGCCACAATTTTCTGGCATTATAGTCTCAGTGGAATCTATGTATGTATGTATGTATGTGTGTTGTATGTCATTGTATGTACATGTATGTATTTTTATTCGGATCAACACATTAAGGTAATATACAATGAATGATCTTTCAAATTCTGAAATGGTGACAGCATAATATTAATGCAATGTGTTAGATCCAGTAGGTCTACCCCCCGTGAATCAATTAAGATTGTAACTGGAAATTTAGAAATATATTAACCTGGTACTAAGAAATTTAGCGGTCATTATATCCACCCAAAGGAGACCTTGATTGTGCTAGTACATTTGTATAACTAACCTTGGAGACCCCCTCTCTTGAGAGGTCACATTACTGGCAAAAACTAGGCAGGGGTCTTTCAAGACAGGTTCTACTGTATAGATGGATAGGATGGAGACGAAAATTTGTGACAGGCATCTCTTTAAAGACCTGTTTAATAAAAAATACTTAATGTGAGTACTGTTACTATTACATTGATATTATTTTGTCTGCATTCTACAAAGCTCTAAATTAAGATCGGAATTTTATTTTTGCCATGATATCAGTATTTGTATAAATAAATGGAAATGAAAGAACCAGGAAAATACAGGAGTCCATCTGGATTGTACGGAGAACACCCATTGAGCTGACACAAGCCAGGGGAGACTGCTGGCAAGTGACAGCCATTACAACGTCATTTTCCCTGCAATGCCTAGAATCAACACTGAATGCTGAAGATTTAGGGATCAACATCAGTGAAACATCTGTACACCAAGGAAGAATTGGACGGCTGAAATTACTTACATAAACAGTAACAGGTGGTGTTTAAGCTTTTTTCACTGGACTGGTACTAACAGACAAACCTTCATGACAAACATACTTATATAAAGCAATTACAGCTATATATTACAGAAAATTATGCTCATAAACATGTGTAAAATGCGATTGCATAAACGCCTTCATCCGGTAGCCAATATAACTTATGTCAGAGTGTGATTAGAGCCGTAGCTACATGTACCAGTATATGTCAGGACTATAATGTCCCTTCCGGATTTATATGCAGACGTATTCATCAAAATTCATGAAATTACTGGTAAAACTCAAAATACATATCATAAAGACTTGATGGAATGTACCAAATGGCAAGACTATTTTTTTTTTTAGTACTTTTCTTTTCCTGGCAGCAACTCAAAAAGTACCATGGAGCACTTATAATTGTATAAAACTCAAATTTATCAGTGAACTCCCAAAGGTGATATGCCAATCCAGGGAACACAATGCTTCTTTGTGTTAAACGTGTGAACAGAGCCCCCTGGTACGTTCCATTTTAGGGCAGACAAGCTAAGCAGAGCAATCCGTGACACTTCCTTGAATGATTGAATTAATATCTAGGCCATGTGAGTATTTTGGCACGAATCCTCACAGACTCGATTTCAAGGCACTTTTGTGCTTGGGAAAAACGGGGGTAAAAACGGGTAAAGTAGTAAGTAGGCAAGGCTTTTATAGCATTTTATATGATTGTCCCTTCCCGAAGCTCACATTTTGACTTATTTATATTTTTATATATCAACTCTCAGTTTTATACATGTACTTTAATCCACTTTTAGAGGCAATGTTGCAATTCATGTCAGCAAATCACATGATGCCTGGAAATCTGTCGACATCCCATACTGCATGTACAGTAATTACTCTTGGTCATATGAGTCAAAATGGCATGGTTCATCTGATTTAAGTAGGGGATAATTTTCTAGTCCTGGGTTTTGATCTGATCACTTTAGTTTATAACTGAATTACTGGTTATGCTGCTAGTCAGTAAATCTATTTGGGGTAGAGGACTACCTTGCTGTTTTCCCTGAAATGGTGCAATATGCACCGGGCAATATTCTGCTGGAGTAATTAGTTAACTGCTAAGAGAACCACAAAACCTCTGTAGTTAATAACTCAACAGCTTCTTTAGGTGAAGCACCCGGATAGATCTATAAACCTGAACAGCTGGTTTCCATGAAAGCAACAACTGGATCTAATTTGCCCAATAGCCATTATATATGACAACAAGCCATTGCACGGCCTACAAATCAATTCCCTTCACCTTTGGTTGTTTATCACCACACGTTCAAGGTTCCCTCAGGACTGGCTGGAACTCCACCAAAATAATGCTGTACATTTGCATTAAGGTATTTTCATACCTTAAATCTATGGCTTCATCTTTGTTTTTCTTCTTTTTTTTTCACTGAAAATGCTAGAATACCAAAACTATTAATCCACTATAAACTTGACAGTTTAAGTAACCAACCCCCCTGTTATGTCACCCTGTTTATAATGTCACCCTGTTATGTCACCCTATTTATAATGTCACCCTGTTATGTCACCGTTTACAATGTCACCCTGTTATGTCACCCTATTTATAATGTCACCCTGTTATGTCACCGTTTACAATGTCACCCTGTTATGTCACCCTGTTTATAATGTCACCCTGTTATTTGTTACCTCATACCTGACGGGGCGAGGGAGAATAAATGATGTCACATCCTAAAAGCAGACTATAGTTTTGCCATGATGACCTTAAGGGGTCTAACTACTTGAACTACGGTAGTACAGGCAAGTACGTTCATCCTTTTTGACACAGATTTTAACCCCCACCCCCTAACCTGAAATGTCCCCAATGTATATTGACCATGCGGGCATTACCTATAGCCAGACACCAGCAGTGTTATTACTACAGCAGTCAATATGGTTTTACTGACATTTTGATGGTAAATCCAGATGGCTACACACATGCTTGGGATATCCCCCCACCCCCACCCTGTACCCCCACCCCCATCCCCAATTGATAACTGTTATAATTTCTGTACAATAGAACCTGATGATAATTGGCATGGACCAATGTTTCATTTACCATATTGATTCCAATATACCCAGTGTCTGTGCCTTTTGGGTAATCGCTGATAGGTGTTTACTTTGGAACATCTATTTTAATAAATTTGCTTCTAATTACAGGTAATCCGAGTTGGTGTTACATAGGCAACTGGAGATTTACATTATCTTCCTGGACACTAAAGTTACTGTAGAAAGAGTATCACAGTTTGGACAACTAAACATACTTTGGCTGTTAATAAGTCACTGTGTAAATGTTCAATGTTGCCCTTCCACTGTCTGGTGAACAATCATATCTTTCTGAGCATTTATGGGATGCTATCACAATATGGTAAAAGTCCTCTTATCTACAGCCCTCAGGAAGATTATTACTGCTACAGCCCAGTCAAGATAATCCTTTCCTTCAGCCAACCCTCTCCAGAAATATAGCTTAGATCATCTCCTTCACTTATCAGATGATAAAATACCGATGCCACAATTGAATGCTTCCTATAATTTCTGCCCAGCTGGGTTCTCCTCAATTTCTAGGAATAGACCTGAGTCCAATGGTAAGAGCAAGCCATCCAATACACCGTGAGGCTCTAAGGAATTCATGAAGGAAGCGACCAGCCGCCGGCAATAAAGACCTTCGGCGCCAACCAGGACACCACCGGGCGGTAATTCCTCCTTTAGCCACTCCTTCTCTTGACCCGGGTCCGTGGTCCTACTCGCTTAGGGGTAATGGACAATGAACAGTGGGTTAATGCTGCGGGAATGCTTGTTATAAACTCAAGGTTAATGACATAGGAATCTATAAAAGATAGGAGAGGCCAGGGCATTGGGGCTTTCCCTGAAATAGAAACCCTATAGGATTCAATGCTCCCACAAAAAAAAGAAAAGATGGCAAGCCTTGCCTCACACAGACTCACAGCAACAGTAGGATGTCTACTAGCCTTACTAGCCGCTGTCTACTAGCCTTACTATCCTACAGAACATAATCATCAGGTTACTACATTTATGACCCTACTCCACATGTGCTGCAGGCTCCACCTAGTGGCTTCCTCCCTAACCACAAAGGACCAGTGCATCCCGGTGCCAACAGCAATGTAGGAATTGCATGCCAAGCCTTTTGTTTCATGGGCCTTAAATGGGACAATAACCATCATAAACTGGATTCCAATGACATGTAGATATTGCCCCAGATAAACTATCAGGATAGTTATCCCCCACTGCTATTAATTACTCACGGTTCACTCAAAAGGCCTTAGTCCCCGGAGGGGTTCATGACAAATGGGAGATTACAGGGCAGGTAAATGGTCCCTGAGTACAAGGTCAAGGTCGTTTATTGTGTGTACCTTAGCAGAATGCTGGGTTGACCTTGTTTTCCACACAAATAGCCAACGTGGCTATATTGCTATAAAATACATTTTTGCAACAGTCTGTCAGGTCCCCAAGCTGAGCTGCTAGACCAGAATATGGCATTACTGCATATGTTTATTTATTTTTAACTTTACATCTTTTATTTTTTTATTTAACTAATTGTTTTTCCCAAACAGTGCCCTACCTTGCTTTCCAGCTTCAAACAATAATAATCTGTGCGTAAACATGAGCACATGTCATATCCAGCATATTACACATAGCAACATGAGCAATATCATAGTCTGAATCTGTGTACGGCTACTTACTTTACACTAACCATGCTAACTAGCCGGCATGTCTGCATCATTACCACTTCACTATACATTTAGCTGTAACAACATCAACCATTAACCTCAGCTATAAGATCGGAAAAGCTTTTTTTGGACTAATTAGACATATAATACAGAGAGATATTGTTTTGCCAGGCAGAAATAAAACAGTTTTTAGATTTAATAAAAGTCATCAGGTAAAGTATAAAACAAGTTCTTACCTGCTGAAAGCTAGGTATCCGACTTTTTGTGGCCTCTTTCTGAAGTTTGGATTCTGCCGGTCGTTTTGTTTTTTCCTTGAGCGGGACTTCCCCGGACACTCCTCGGCAGGATGTTGACATCAAATCCCGCTGGCTTCGTCCTGATGAGTCTTTCTTTAACCTCCTTTCATTGTTGCTGCTTTCAATCTTGTTAGTCGGTTTATGCTTGTTTTCATTTCTCCGTACTCCAAAATTTTGCACATCGCTAGCCGGTTTGTGGTCCTGTTTGAATACATTTTGGCCCTGAGAAGCTGAAGTTGCAGTTGCATGTCCCAAGATTGGACCCTTGATTTGGCTAGGTAGCTCCTTGGGGACAGATGAACCGCGTGATGTCAATTGCCTCCTTTCCTTTTCTGGATGTTGAGGCTGCGAGGCGTCAATCTCTAAGGCGCGATTTTTCTTGGATGTCACTTTTGGCGGAACGGAAGAAGTGTGGTCTCTTACACGTGGACCGTTTTGGATACTTCTCGTGTTTTGTAATCTAGCAGTAGGATTGGCGGGGGGCGGTTCATGGCTCCCTGATGTCGAGGGTGGGACTTGGACTTGCCCTGGCAACTTTAACCTACTGGGACGTTTGGCACGATTACTGACAGGACCAACACCTGAATTACCCATCGATTTATTCTCATCGGCTTTCTTGGAACAGGATCCAATCTGTTTTGACCCAGTGGACATTTTTGATTGAACATCTGTAGCTGTTTCTGTCGACATTTTGCTGGGTTTGATATCTGAGCGACTTCTGTTAATACTGGCTTCCACAGCAGCAGGGATCTTTCTTATTCCTTTACTTCTTCCCTTATCACCCGACCCTTTTGAACGACTGGGGGTAGAGTATTTGACCCTAGGTTTCAAAGCCTCAGGTTCTTTCAAGGAAGAGGACATGCATGTACCACTGACAGCTCTAGCAGCCTGCTGTGTGTCTGCTGTCGGTGGTGACGGCGGTGTCAGTTTACTGATCACCATTGGGGACACTGACGCCTGGGTGACATTGGTGACATTTGTGGGGACAGGTCTGGAATGCAGTGACGTTTCTGAGACCGCAGTCTCCTGGACCAGGACAATGTCTGTGTCAGTGTCTTCTGGATCTGTGCTGCCTACGCTGTCAATTCTGGAGACAGCCTGGCAGCGTCTCAGACAGCTTTCTCCAGTAAGGAAGCCGGCCTGGGTGGTTATAGGCCGGGTGGTTTGTATGGTGGGACTGCTGTGGGAGCGGTTAGTGGGACCAGGAAGGGTCCCGTGTTTCTGATACAATGGCATGTCAGAGAGACTAAGGTTGGGTTGTATGGCTGTAGGGCAGGTAGTGTTTGGACAGACGGAGGGATGTTTGCATGTTTCCTCTGGTTGTTTTCCTGCCACTTCGTCCCCCTCCAGAGAATCCAGAGAGCAGGAGCTGCCAGTGCTGGGGGTGGCTGCACTGAGGAAGGCCTCCAGTGTATCGTCGCAGTGCCTCTCGTAGGTGAGGGACAGGGCACGGTGCCGGCCTGTAACGCCTTCACCTTCCTTCTCCCAATCCATGGATTGCTGAGACTCCCATTCTGACCTCCCAGGGTCACTGGGTGCATTCTGCCTGACTGACATGGATTGGGGTTCTGGATCAGCATCCTGACTGCCCTCTGCTGGATCCCTGGCCTGGAATGCTGCAGCTGTCTGGAGCCGACCTGTTAATGGGTTAATTATCCCAGAATCTGGATCTCGGGTTACAGTGTTACCTGGATCTCGGGTTTCAGTATTAACTGGATCTGCTGAGTCCAGCCATACCACGCCCCAGGGATTAGCAGTGTCACCAAGGGGACCAGGGGGGAATGATTTTGTCACCCCAGCCATGGCCAGCCCAGCAGGAACAAGGGACCAGCTGCTAAATTGATTTTTTTCAGGTAAATGACATTTCATTTGCCTGGTTGATTTTGACCAATTTGGTTTGCCACCCCTCCTGTTGCCGCCCTGTTTCCTTGACTCCCGGAGATCAGGGAGGGAATTAGCCTGGGGGGATGTGAATCCAGGTATTACTGTGGGGTAGGCGGTGGAGGGGCAAGGAGTGTCATTGTCAGTAGGCATTCTTTCCAAATTGATAGCAGTTTGGTCTTTCTTATCTTGTCCCTTTTCTTTGGCAAAGTCTGCAACCACAGGAATGTTATCCCTTCTCCTAGCGGTGGGGGAAGGAGTGAAGCAATCGGTAGTGTCTGTCTCAGCAGCTGTCTGTCTGTGCCGGCACCGGGAAGTCTGGGGCCAGCTACCTCTCTGTAATAAACACTTTCCATAGGAAATGTCCCAACTCCGCCTCATCAGGCCGTACCGGACCAGCGATTTGATTGACTTGTTGTATAAGTCTGACACTGCCATATCTTCGCCACCCCCATCTGCAGTAACGCTGCTGTTTGCAGGTTTCGGGATCAGCAATCCCTTCAGCGCCATCTGATGGTAATATTCTGAATCTTCATCCTCCTCACAATCTCTGGATCTGGCCAGTTCTCCAGGATCCGATGTTTGTGGCCAATAATTCCTTCCCCTCCTCCATGGTGCCAGTTCACCTGTTTCTCGCATTGCCACCCCAGGTAAATCCTCCCACCCCCCTTTGTCCCAATTACGGCCATTCTGCCCTGCCGAGGGCAGCCTGGTTATAGACTTGACCCCAGACTGCACAGAATGTGTGGCTGCAGCCTTACAATCCCGGTCATTAGGGCTTTGATCCGGACAGCTTGCTTCCATCAGACTGGCGGGGTCAGGCAGGGTATCCAGAATGTCTTCCCTGCCAGCATGGAGCCAATGATCTTGCTCTGGCTCCCTATCATTTGTCAGTGTATCCAGGCTCCCTGATTCCAGAAGCCGCCCTATCTTTCTCAATTTGCTGTAATTTAGCTGATCAGGATTGCCAGTAGTTTCTGCTGGTGATGAGTTATTTCGGCTTCCATCAAGGCGAACCAACGCTGCCTCCCGTATGCCGGCCTTGGGTGGCGCCATCTTGCCACAGACCAGAGAAGTATCGCTTCCACTCTCATCTGCCGCCAACAATGTATCATCTGACGACCAAGCATTCACAGACAATCCCATCCCATCTTTGTCCAAACATCCAAGCTGCATGAAATCACTATTTGAGATGCTATTACTGGCACACAGGCCATCTATCTGTTCGTCAGTAGGGGTGTCAGGCTGGCTGTCAGAAGATATATTTGACAAAGGGCTTTCTGTTATTGGACACTCACTGTCCACAGAATGGATTGGCACTATGTCCGGGGAGTTTGCCTTTTGTGGTTGTGGAGCATCCTCTGTTTGCTCATAGTGAGTGTGCAGAACAATGCTTTTAGCCATAACTGTATCCGGACTGCTAGCATAGCCGTTTGACAGATCCTGACTGCTATCCATGACTGTCTCCAGATCCTCTGAACTGAAATCCTGAGTCCGGCTGCCTCTCCGGCCTGCTCCAGGGACCGGCCAGCCCTGTGGAGACAATATTCCCAGATCCCGTGGCAGAGTTCCAGACCCTCCATACAGTGTACTGGATCCAGAATCCTGAGATTTCCATGAATCATAACCACTCTCACTCAGCCTCAGATTCCCTGTCCCCATTCCGGATCCCCCTCCTGAATTCTTATTGGATGATGGGAAGCTGTCCCACAAATATTCTGTTCCCGCTGCTGAATCCTGATCCAGACCGCTTCCTGTGATAGAAGGCAGCGTGTCCTTGAAGCGGCCAAATTCGGTGACACACCTCCGATCTAGAGAGCCATACTGCAGGGAGTCTGGAAAGGTTTTGGCAGGGAAGGGTCTCATATCAGGAACTGATGGCCAGGAATTGATCTTTGTCACCACAGACAATGTTCCATCTTCCTCCTGGATCACCTCACAGTCCTCGTGACACTCCTCAAGGTTGACAGGATCAAGGTCAAGCACTTTTGACCCCCGATGCACCTGAGGGATGCAGGGTTGACACTCAATTTGGGCTGTGCATACCTGGATACAATGTGATGCCTGGACCCCTAGAGACTCGCCACCGGCGCCATCAGTGTCTCTAGGAAACCCAGCCCCCTGGATCTGGGACCCGTTCCCACTACTATCTGATACCGTCTCCGTTGGTTCCCGATTACTGACCCTGACTGTGTTTTTGTTATCAGCAAATTCACCCATACTATCACTCACAGAACTTGCTATCTCCAACCCATAATTGGAAATCACCTCTGGGGTACCCCTTGGGGATGACAACTGTTTCTCTTCTGCTGCCAAAACAGCTATTTGGGGGCTCTCCCGGTCACTGGCTGGGGCCTGATTTGTGGCTATATTTGGTGTCTGCTTGGTGGGCACTAATGGTGGATCTTGGATCGTTTGGAGGGATACACTTTCCTTTTGGAGAGGAGTAGCAGCAGAAAAATCTTTTCCCTGCCTTGAACCTGTGCTGCAGCTTGACTGGAGCACATATGAAGTTGCTCCTCCCGGGAGCCTATCACCCAGTGTCAACACATCGGGACTGTTACCCAAACACAACCCCCCTTGTTCTCTTCCCGGCCTGTAAGCACCACTTGGATTGGCCACAAATCTCTCTTCTGACCTGCTACTTTCTACAGAGGGGGTGCTTCCACTGCTGGGAATGTCTGGCTCCCTGGAGGCCTTTGACAGTGACTCCCTTTGGCACGATTCCGGTGACCCATCATCTGGGTTCTGCTGGACACTCTTTTCATCATGGTCACTCCCATTTTCATCTTGACAATTTGTGTCCTTGTCCTTGTCACCAATCACTGCATGCCCGGTCACAATGGATACATCTTCAGTCACAGATCTCTGGGTGGAGCTTTTGTCAGCAGAAAGACGCCTTCCAGGCTCACAGTCATTAGCCACCCCAGAAATTAAAATCTCTTCTCTCTGGGGTGCCTCTCCTTCCATCTGGGGGGTTTCTTTGGAAGAATGGTCAGTTAAAGAGGGGGTGGAGTCTGCTTCTTTAAGTGTTTGTTCCTCACTTTCTTTAAGCCTCTGGGTTTCTATACAATACTGACTGGGTTGGCATTGTATTGGCCTGATCTCCCGGTTAATGCCGTTTGCTTCATTACAGACAGCTTGGCTGTTGTCAGCAATTATCAAATTGGAGTTCTCACCCACACCCCTGCTCTCACTCTCCTGGGCCAGGGCCTGCCTGGATCCCCCAGTCTCTCCAGACAGGATCCGGAAAGAGGGATTGAGAGAGTCTTCCTTCCGTTCCCCTCCAGAAAACTGCAGAACATCTGACTCACTGCTACTATCAGCGTCAGTGGAAGCAGCAGCAGAGTCCGGCTTATTTAGACAATCACCCTCAGCTGATCCAAGTTCTCCAGGAATTTCCTCCCCTTCCTGGCCACTCTGGGTCACCTTCAAATCCTGCCTAGAATCGCTACTTTCTGGATCAAGCCTTTCTTCAGGATATTCCCTTAGGCCACTTGCTGTTTGTAGCATTAAGCCATTTTCCGTGGATTCTTCCTCCCCTATTAACTGATAGCTGCCGTCTTCAAACGCTTTCCTGCTGTGGCATTCCCCAGAACGTGTGGTAACAGAGACACAAATATTTTCCCTTTCACTAATTGGGGTCAGACTAGCTGCCTTGTCTGTCACTGGATAGCTGTCTGTGGGGGTGACACTTGGCGGTGCTGTCTGGGGGGGAGGAATCTTGTCCCTCCCAGACAGGGAACCGGGTGCCGGCTGGCTACACACTGCTTGCTGTTCACACGGGAAAGAGTTACAATAGCAATTTGCATTGTTGTTTTCCCTCTGAACAATGCCGGTGTCTGTGCTTTCCAAAACAATTCTCTGCTTGTGGTATTGGTCCAGGTTTTGGGTGCAAATGTCAGCAGTACTCTCTTTATTGTAACCTTGACCCAGAAAAGTGTCACCGTCAGAAGTGTTTGCTGCACCATTTCCCATAACGCTGGTACTACCAGGCCTAGCAGGGGCACCCGTGATGTTTGTGGAACATATTTGGCCAGCAAAAACAGCCTGTTCTTGCTGATGTGTGGGATGGGGTAAACCAGCAACACTTTTATCACCCTTATCGTGGCAAGCCTCTGTGGCCTGGGGCATCAGGGTTACTGTGCAATCGCTTCCACTATTGATCACTTGCACTTTATTTGGCTGCTTTTCGGACAGGGGCTTTGATTCCGAGACGGTTGCTTTGGAGCTTTCATCAAAATAATGACCTTTAATTGCCTTTGTTCCGGGCTGGTTCGTAGCATGTATGGCCTTGACGGGTTCGTGTTGATGGTCCTTGTCCCCTACTGTCTCCAGAGGAGACACAATACCGTCACTTGTATCCACGGCGACAGGGAGACCACCTGGGGTGTAGGAGGCTGGGTTATTATCACACAATTCGCTCTGTGGCGGTAGCAGTTCAATGGTCAGGCTTAAACCGCTATGATTTCCGGAAGCTTCCCCGGTAATGGCCTTGGTCTTTTCCTCATTCTGTGTGGCACTGCCATAGCCAAATTTAGCCATAAACATGGGCCTATCTCGATTTAATGACGCATAGGGTTTGACTAGCCTTGGTTGGGGCTGTTTTTCTGGCCTTTGTGTGACTGGCAGAGTGTTGGAGACGTCTTGTTTAAGTTCTGTCCCAGTTACAGCCATGTGGTTTCCTGCTGCCACTGTGGTATTATTCTCTAAATTGTGTGATTCGCTAGTCTTGTTTGTCCATGAATGCCCTAGAGCCGTCTTACTGTCCCTTCCACTCTGTGTATGACCACCTGACGTGCTGTCATACCTCTGTGCTAATGACCCTGCTGATGAGTGGAGAGGGAGTGTTGAGCACGGTCTTTCTGTAGATGAGCATTGCACGCTTTCAGAACTGTCACCCTCTTTAGCCATTTCTGCGATGCCTTTGTCATTACCGGCTTTGTGGGTGTCTTTTTGAGAATTCACGGACTGCCCGTGTGGGCTATCTCTTGTCCTTATTTTAGACGTTTGTCTGTCCTTCTGTCTCTGGAGGGCCGTTAGCTGACTGATAAATGAGCGCGAAGTGGACGCGTGGCTCTGGTTTGTGACATTTCTGATGCCCCCAGGTGCCTTGCTATTCATGCTTGGACCCTGGCTTGGCAAATTCCGGGTATTTAGAAGGAGTGGGTTCCCAGGTTCAGTTTGGGTTCCAACACCGACTTTGTGTTTTACACCTCGGCCTCCCGCTGTCCCCTGGCTACAGACAGTGTGGCCGTCCTCACCACCGGCGACTCCCTGCCCATTGTCTATATGGGGACCCCCTGTCTCCCAGTGGTTACTACCTTTTGAGATGGCCCCCATTGTTTGGGAAATCCCCTTTAATAATGGCCCTTGCATATAACCAGTGTTCTCGTTGTCATAACTGCGTCCACCACCACAAGCACCACCGCTGATCCTGGTTTCGTCACCATGCACATTCCAGGCTTCCTGGAACTCTTTGTTCTCTGTTGTCATGACCGCTGTTGTCGTTACCTCTCCCGGACTGCCAGGGCCACATGGCAACCCCTGGACAGGCGCCACCAAGTGCGGACTAAGAGATTTATTTCTGCCCGGGACATGTTCGCCCTGTATTGCTTTCCCCGTAGCTGTGTTATTGTACAATGTGGCTGGTTGGCCAGGTTGACAAGGAACACAATTCAGGCAGCCACCCGGTGTCATATCTTTCGAGATAGTAGAATGAGCGTAATGGACCTCATCAGAAACCACACAGCATTCAATTTCCACTGCTCCCGTTAAATTTTGGTTTTCCAATGATGGTATCAGTTTCTGGGCCAGATCTTTTTCCCTTTGTGTAGCACTGCTGTAATTATCTGAAGATATGGCAAAACCTTGCTGTAAACCATCCGTACGGTTGCCCCTGGTAATGTTTAAGCTGTTGCCATGACATTGAGGTATATTGCCCACTTCAGCATCTCCTGTAGGAATACCCGAGGTTTCCCTAGCAGACAATGGTGGAGATATTTTTGTTTTGCCAACAAAAGCTCCATGCACACTTTGGTTCGGACTGGCACCATTCTTTCTCGGTTGTGGAATAACGCGAATTTGCCCTCGACCACCCTCGCTTTGTTGAAAAGCCACCCCTTCAGTATTTGATGCGGAGTTTTCAGGCTGTCTTTGATCTGCAGCAGAGAGTTGGCCAGATGCCTTCTGCTTTTCTTTCAGCTTTCCATCCGTCTGCTTGTTTTCATCTGTGCTGACTGGCTTTGTGGGTAAACTACTCTTCTGACCCGGCTTCTTGGCCTTGGGTTTCCCGTCAGCAGCACCTACAGACTTGGAGGTCACCTTGGATGATGACCTCTGCATAAATGAAGGTATTGGGATTTTCTTTGGCTTTTCAGGATTTGCCTTTTTCTCTGCCTGGGCTGATTTCTGGTCTATTTCCACCGCTGTGCCTGCTCTAGCAGTAACTACGCATTGTTTTGTCTGCTGACCTTCCTTCAGCACCGGGCTCTGTTTGCGGTTTCCACCAGGTGGCGTGGCAGACGAGGCACAGATCGTAGCACTATTGCCACCTGTTTCACCTGTATATGTAGAGCCGGGAGTCTTCTGCTGGGAGGGGGGTGTCTGACCCTTTGTCTTAACCTTACTGGAGCCGCGGGTGAAAAACGAGGCTATTCCTGTGACAGGGGAGCCTCGGCCCTGTGCCGGGGTTGTACTAGGCTTGCTCCATGGAGATCTGCGTCCCGGCTTTTTGGTTCGGGGACTTGGGGTGCCCTCCTTTGACTGACTGGCCACCGAACTGAGACTACCATTGAGACTGGAGGAGGGACTAGACGCCGGCTCGCTTGAGGAGCACCGCTCGCGGGAATCTGGCGCCAGACTTCTTGGCATAGGGTTGATAATTCTAGACTGACCCTTCCCACTTTCCGACGGCTTTTCTCCCGATATGGATTTTTTCCCATTTGTACGGGTCACCATTCTATGTTTCTCTTTGCCAGTGGAGAGATGCTTAATTTGCGCCATATTTGACTGATGGAGCTTGCTCTCTGGCTGAGAGGGCTGAGAGGGAAGTCTCCGTCGACTCCCAGGATTCTCTGTCTTGTCCTCTAGGTTTCTGTCCTTGTACTGGCTCATAGAGAGCTCTGACACCATGGGAGGGGGGCCCCACGAGGGTCCTTGGCTTAACCTGTTTTGATCAGCTCCGCCGGGAAAGTTATCATTCACTGACATGATATTGTAACCCAGGCCAATAGAGTTGTCTGCATTTCTATGAGTAGAGTCAGGTAATCGATTCCTTGTCATTGCCAGGTGATCAATGTCAGTGAAGTTCTCCACCGAGTGAGAGGGAGGGGGATGGTCCCCAAAGTTGTCACGCCGCTGGATGGTGTGAGGTCTGTCATCACACAGCGTGACGCCCACTGTAACCGTGGGTGACTGCGGGGACACCATGGACATTGATCCCACATCCTGTCCCCATCCTGACTCCTGGTACAATTCTGGATCTTGTTGGGGGGTGTTAGTCTTGGCAAGTCTTTCTGCTTTCTGAGGTACAGCAGCCGTTGAGTAACAATTGACTGAGGTGGAAGGTTGTAAGGCACCAGCAGTTGTAGATCGTGAGGTAGATAAGGAACTGGAAGTGTACGCCATGCCAAGAACCACCCTCTCTGTGGTTCCTGATCCCGCGACCTCGGAATGTCCTTCACCTGATACCAGAAATCCTGGTTCCTGGGCTTGATCCACTTCCCGCGTAGCGTTCTCCGGAATGCGAACCACATCTACATTCATTGGTGGATAACGATTTCCTGGCTTTGAGCCTGGAGGTTTAGGCAAACGCAGTCTTGTTGTGGGGCGAACTAATGCTGCTAGTAATCCAGATTTTGCCCCATCTTTCTTGACATGGGACAAGCGTTTTGTCCCATGTGGTATATCCAGAACAGGTTCATCTGGATCTTGGCAGAAGTCTTGGAGAAGCACAGTCTGCTGTTCATCCTGAGGGGGCTGGCCGGAGGCAGCAGTGTCAGGATCACCCTCTCCCTCCAGAGACAGTGAGTGAGCCAGAGCTGCTCCCTGACTGGCCGATATGTCCAAAGCACCTTGAGAAGAATGACAGGGTTCTGTCTCGCATATCACAGTGTCAATATTGCTTGACGAACGGCTGCCGCTAACTTGGGCGCGAGACCTGCCATGCAAAGAGAATTGTTCCTGATAATGTATCCCAGAATGCTCTGGTACCAGCTCTTCGCTGAGAGGTCTCGGCTGGGAACGTGGTGCTTTCCGCCTTTTATCATCCCTCCGCGATATTTTATCACTTAGTTCTGGGATCGGCTTGGGTTGAAATCCACTCTGATCACAAGCGAATTCAATTTTACGAGGACTCCCTGAGTTTCGCCTATTTATGGGAACTTGTGGTTTGCTGACACGTGGTTTGATCCCCTGTCCTGCCACGGGTAGTTTATTATCACTGTTTGTCAGCCTTCCAGGGTTCCCAGCACCAGGGGGAGCCACCACAGACAGTTTCTGGTACCCTCTGGTGTCCAAACCTGGCACCTTGTTCCCCTTTTGCTGGTGAAACATATCGGTTCGGCTGCGAGTTATTCCGTCCGCCACCTGCCATGTATTCACCGATGTATAATCCGAGGCTTTCAACTGAGAGTCGGAAAATCTCCGATCGGGAGCAGGCGATGTGGACTTGCTCCGTTCAATAGTTTTTTGCTTCTCCTCAAGGTTTTCTGAGGCTCCAGAATGCCGTGTCAGTGTGCGGCTCTCTGTGTCGACCTCTGGAGATTCCCGATCTCTGGATCTGTTCTGACGCTGGTGTGCCCGGATTTCCATCATGCGGACACCACAGGACGGCCGATGACTAGAAACACGGACAAACGTACCACTGGTCGGGGAGAATATCTCCGGGGAAGATGACGACGCGCTGATGCTATCCAGATGTGATGTAACGTCGACTGTTAGGCCAGCATAGTGTGGTCCCTGCTGCAGTAGGCTGAGTTGACTGGGAGTGAGGTGTTCAGCCAGTCTGGGACTGAAACCGCCGTATCCAGCCTCAGGGACCGTCTCAAAGTTAAACACCATCGGCGCGGTGCCTGCCGCAGGGTGTACCACATGACCCGTCTTGTTCCACAGCTTACTGGACATGTTACCCTCCTTGAGTCGTCGTGGAGACAGCTTCCCCTGAGGTGACAGTTGTGAGGCTGGGGACCTGGGGGGAGGTGGGGGCGGTGTGTGTCCCTTTCTGGACCTAGGAGAGTGGCCGATCTCTGGATGGACCCCACCCTGGCACACAGCAGAGTTCTGGAATACAAGTCAAAGGTCAAATTAGTACACGGCTGTGGAAATAGACCCGATGGCTTCCTTTACAACAATGCAGTGGCATATTGGAAACTGATAGAATACATCAATACTGGCGCCATATAAAATATGATACAATACAAATATGTAAAAATCCCAATTACAAAATTATGCAAAAAGAGTAAGTTCAATAATATGGGTTCGAAACTTAAATTATTCCAATATTGTAAGAGGCAGTAATCTGGTTATCTTCTTAGCTACATTACAGCATTCACACAGCACCCTTAGAAAATATCAAACAGTTTACTTAGGAAAAACAGCAGTGTTAATTGACTGGAGTGTCCTTTCAGCCAGTTCAACCCTATCAGACAAGGACACTGCTAAGGGCCCCAACAGAATCCATCCTGTGTAAGCATGGGCATTTAACACAATGAATACGGTACAGCAAGAAATCACAACCAGACATCATTGTATTCCTGGTAATCTAGTAACTGAAATTGTATAATTACAATACATGCTCATTGTATAATTACAAAATATCTTAATATTTTTGTGTGTGTACAATAACAATATATCTTTTTTAATTGTATACCACTCCCCATGCTCCCGGCACAACCGCTACTATTACCACTACTATTATAATACATATCCACTCACCACTACTACTACTACTACTACTACTACTACTACTACCGGTACTACTACTACTACTTACTACTGTTACTACTACTACTGCTGCTGCTGCTGCTGCTGCTGCTGCTGCTGATGATGATGATGATGATAATGATAATAATAATAATAAAAACAAGAGGTCCAAGGACCTTGGCGCTCTGCTTGACAGCTGCAGTTGGGATGACGTTAGCAATTTTCTGTACACTATCAAAAACTCCCTGCTGCCAACTAAATCAATTGAAATCCAGGTTAACTCTCAC
>JAAUYG010282455.1_pt1 | contig 17041 bp, 13 predicted proteins | sample 7278091 | NCBI WGS metagenome assembly JAAUYG01 (sample SAMN14350201, study PRJNA611818) | marine sediment metagenome | isolation source: surface marine sediment (0.6m) | place: French Polynesia: Moorea | collected 2018-08
GGTACTAGTTACTGTGCCTGCTTCGCGCTCTCCTATTCTAGACATTTAATGCTCGGCGATTACTTGGCCGGCTAACCTCAACTGAGGACTGCCGCGCAGGGCAAGTCTGGTCTATACCTTAAGCACTGGGTTTGGGAGGCCAGTTTCAGCTTTAATATGCCTATAAGTGAGCTTCTGATCGCTAATTACATCGGTAACCATTCTCTTTCCTCTGGTCAAGGTCAGGTTTGGAATTAAGGTTTTTCTATGAGTTGGCACCACGTTGTTATTCTTATAAGTATATCAGAGATTTTTGATAGTATTGACATGGGAAAGTAAATCAAATTCCTCTTAAGCCAGGATAAAATTTGTATCTGTTGGAACATTTGCATCATAGTGTTTGTAATGTTTGTGTTGAAGCACCTAATTTCTCACTACCCCATTCTGTTTCCTACCTCCTACGCAGGTGAGAAGCTGTACTGCCCAAAGTTCAATAGCCGGCCGTGTCGCTGCATTCAGACATACCTGACAGAAGGTAAGATGCTGCTTAAATTTATAACTTAATAGTCTGGGTTCACACTCTGTGAGGGCGCTATATTTTAAAAATTGATAATTAAGCTTGGGGTAGACGTACAATTACATGCGGGTTGCCAAGATGCTTAACTTTTTTTAAGTTTGTGAAGTTTCCAACATTTATATTTATGTTCTGAGATTGTTCTAGAAACATCCTCCTGAAAATGTATGGTAAAATGATCAAAAATACATTGTACATCTGTATAAGTCTGAATAACTTTATGATTAATACCAGTTACTGATATGCACATACATAGGTGGATCTAATTATAATATATATGTTTTAAAAAAATGAGAAAAGCCACCACAACCACAGACTGTAGATAGTGATGACCTGTGACTATCTGCAGGTCAGCGAAGCCTATCCCACAAGAAGGCTCACTATCTGATGAAGCTGATCAAGACGGCACGGCACCTGGGCAACATCAAATCATACACGCTGGAGGAAATAACGGGACCCAATGGCAAGAAAAGGTTGGCTGGTTTAATAGGATCTATGAACAAAGTGGCTATTAAAGGCTTTCAATTTTGAACATATTTTTCTCCTCATAGCCAGTATATAACTACCACAATAGTTTGATGTCAACTTTCTTCAATCAAGATCACATTGTGATTTATGGTTTGGGTACAGATTGCCTGAGCTTCAAGACCACCAGGACTCTTGTTGCTAGTGCTTACTTTGATGTGTACACTATATTTGTTTTCCATTAATTTTTTATGGTTGTCAAAATATATTTATATCACTTTATGCTCTCCCTGCTTTTTCTGTATAATCACCATTATTGATATTACCGGTATGAAGTATACGGCGTTCAGGGAACAATTGCTTTAATTTAGCCTTTTCATCCAATTATTGATGAAAGTTTCAATGCGATGGATTTGACTTTTATTACTGTTAATTAACTTTATTTAAATTTCTATGTGATCATCCATCTTTCTTAAGCTTTAAACTCTTCTGGCAGTGACTCGAGGTTAATCACTGTCAGTATTTGTGTTTTTATTCAAAATGTCAGGTTTGAGTCCACTTTAGTTAAACTTTATGAATTTCTCATTTGCCAGACCCATTTTTGCATTGGACATTGTTGCAGTTATTATACAGTTCTCTCTGTGATTGCAGACCCTCCATTTAAAGATGCCCGTGTGTTTTAAAGGGCATATAACGATACAGTGGTCCCTGTATTTTAAGACCACCTGTTCAGCCAGAAAAATATGGTCTTAAATTGGAGGTGGTCTTAAAATAGTGGGATATTTATATTCAAAATATCAGAGTGGTATCACTGATGGTTGGTTTCAAACTGGAATGAATTGTTAAATGGAGGGGGTCTTAAATTGCAGGGGCTACTGTGTACATGAACTTGACAAACTCACTATGTTATATGGGATCAGGAAAGCACAAACTTCAGGCTGTTGTCCAGTACAGACTGTACAGTTGTTATGAGCCTAGAATATGCCATTTTAGACCACCCATCAGTGATACCACTCACATTGGCAAGATAAATAGCCTTCCGGTTTAGGACCACCTTCAGTTTAAGACTACATTATACAGGCTGAATGGGTGGTCTTAAAATCCAGGCACCATGGTATTAAATTTATGTGCTATATTGAACTTGCAGGAAGCGATACATAGGACTTGGCAACGGGCAGAAGAAGTGCCGGCTGTACGAAGATTACGTACTGCAGCACAGGCAGATTCTACGTCAGCAAATCAGTTTGTGTGAATTCGCCGTCAAGAAGCTGCTGGGATATTCCAACAACTTTCTTTTCAAAAACCTAAAGACGGAGGGGGTAATTGATTGCCAATACAGTAGTCCCCCTCTAATACGGACGGGACACCCCTTCTGCCAAAAAATGCTGTCTTGGCTTATTAGTATCAGGTGTTCTTTAGTGGGAGGGAGGATCACATGCATTTACAATACTTACTGCCAAAAATTTGTGTCTTTTATACATGTTCTAGAGGGGTGCCCTTTCTAGAGTGTGTCCTTTAAGAGAGGGACCACTGTACAGCAAAACCTGTCTTGAGAGACCACTTCCATAAAAGACCACCTGTCTTGAACAGTTTTATATTTCACTGTAATTGGAGCCTGTGAGCAAAGACCACCTGTGCTGAGAGGCCACATTTTTTATGACCAATGGAGGGGTCTTTCAAGGCAGGTTCTATTTCCCAGATGTAGATATCATCTGTTTAGGGTGCGCTGGGCTGGGGTTCAATCCCGGTCGACATCAAGCCAAACCTATTAAAAGTGGGGTCGTTTCTGTTGGCTATGTCATCGTCACAGGTTAAACAATTCACTTAAAAAGGCAAAGTAGCATGGTATTAAACAAATGTTAAACATGTTAAAATCTGAAAAATGATGATTTTGTTAGCTGTGTCCTACAGCCAGTCAGCCATTGGGGCCACTGCCACAGGAACTCAAATGCAGCATTTTATTTTGTACTTTTCTATTTGTAATCCACAGAGAAATGGTCGCATAGAACGGAGTCGCGGGAAATTTTCGCCAGCGAACAGTCAAAGGACACAGATAGCTGAGTTGGGAATGTGGAAATGCTGCACTGAGCGCTGCTCAATGGTGAGATATATCGTCCTTCTACCACTTCTTACTACATTGTATTTTAAAACTGTACGCCATTTTCACATGTTTAAAACTCCCATTTTAACCCTTTCTATACTGGAGCTCTGGGCCAACCATGTCCTTAAAAGACGGGATAATTCCAAGCAATTCCAAGCAAAATGAATTTCAGCAAGCTATGTTTCAAGGGTCAGTGTGCCTTCCCCTGGCATCGGACACACCCCAACCTTATATCATATCAAACCATCACCCCTTAGTCTTTCTTCTGCATCATTCATCGAGAAAAGGTTATTAATGCCATGAAATTCTACGTCTGCTGAGACTGGACTGGAGCTCTGGAACCAGTTTTTTACATACAACATATAAAGTTCACTATTAATAAAATTAATGACGTTAAGCATATAACATGTAGAAAAGGCAATAGTTGTCATGGTGATAATGAGCTTAAGTCCATTTCTAAACTTAAGCTTTTCAGAAACTTGCCCCAGGCTGAAAGCCAAGGAAGAGGTACCAATCCAGTCTCAGCCACTGTAAAGTTTATTATAATAAGTTTATGTAACATCTTAATGTGAATGAGCCCAGGTTGGACTTCTCCTTTAGTCTAACTTGTGACCTAAGTCCTATTCGTGGCCAATCACTGCTCAGATTGGTGACTTAGGCCACAGGTTAGGATTAAGTATTTTTGAGAAATGAAAACTATCCAGAAAACCACATCTACTGCTTAATAGGACACTATTTTCAATTAGTATAGTATTACATATCTGGACTGCTCTGGCTGTAACCAGTGGCATCCCTTGATGCAAAACCACCCAGTGTTGCGGGTTGAGCTCCAAGGATCAAACCAGTAGTTTTAGGCTGGTCTTGTTAATGAAAAAGTTAATATGTGAGTTATAATGACATTGTGCATCTGCAGTTTGGCTTTGCTGATTGGCAAATGCATAATGGGCATGAATTAAGTTCATTCCCGGCGTCTTCATTCGATGATCGATAATTGTTTCAAATATGTTTTCACTTGGTACATGAGAAATTCCTGTTAAAGGTTCTGCTGCTAGGAATAGATTTGATTTTCGGATATACTTGGTACTCCCTCATCAGAGTCAAAAGACTGGATATTCATATACTTTATTTCCCTTTCTAGATGGTGCGAACCCATCAGAGTCTGGTGCAAGAGTGGCAGGATCGAGCACGTAGCGGGCAAGCTGAGGCACGACGTGCAATCGCAGAAATGCTCACGCCTTCTGGTAATGACTTTTCTATTCAGTGTTTAACTATGTATAATGGCCATAATTTATTTCTCATTTCTTGTTTTCATTTTTAAGGTTTTTAACAATTAGTTCTCTTCTTAATTGTGGCCACAAGATAGTAGCATAAGCTCGTTAAAGTAAAATATTTGCTATTGGTTGCAGTATGCTTTACATGGTTATACAGCTGTCTGGTATAAAAACCATATATATTTGCAGATAAGCAGGGACATGTACATGTACATTGTATATAACTGTGTATAAAGACCACATTTTCTTGGTCACTATTGTAGTGTTTAGACAGATTTCATGCTGTAAATTCATTATTGTTCGTGGGGATTAATGTTTACATTTTTGAGACAAAACCATACTTGCAGGGATTAATATTTGTGGTTTAGCTCAGGTCTTGTTAATTGTCTCGGTACATGAATTATGTTTGTGGGTATTTGTTTTTGCAATTTAAGTAAATGGTCACGAATTTCATCAAATAAATTCCTTGCAAACATTAACAATAATGAATTTTCACTAATCTTTTTTCCACATGCCTTTACTGCCAGGATTAAGAATCAACTGCAATGCCTTTATCCACCGTGTGACCGGGTGTTCCTATAGTCTCATCCACCACGTGTCCAAACATCTGTTGGCCAACCGGGGCCAGCGGGAGCCGCTGCCGCACGGCCTTAAGGCGTACTGGAGGGACAACCCTCGGCGTAGGCAGGACCTTGAGACGTGTCCTTCTGTCAACATGCAGGAATCGGTACTAGTCGTCGGGGACAGCACCCCACCAATGGACACTGAGGGACCATCTCAAAGTGCTAATGCAGAACGTACGTAAAAACCAGGGTAACTGATGGTGGCTTGACGCAATGGTTCTGGTGAATCGATAAAAATATTTGTTTATTCTCTAAATATATAGGATCAGATTTATAGCAAGTATTTTGCAAAAACTCTCCACACTGAAGTATTCTTAGCTTTCGAGGTTGCACTTGAAGCTTATCTTTGAAGTGCTGTTAAATAGAATGACAAATAAATTACCAAAATTATACAATTTATTTATAGTTTTAAGTGTTCTATGGCGTTAGGCTTCACTTTTTAAATGGAAAACAAGAGGCCCAAGGGCCTTGTGGTTCTGCTTGATCTTTTACCAGATGAAACCAACATAGCACTGTCAAATGTATTGCACTTTTTGGTTTGCAGAGGGGGGCACATCAGTGACTGAAACTGCCGGCTGTTCCAGTCAGCCTCATCCCTCCCTGGAGCAGACCCTAGAAGGTGGACCAGGGGTGCTGACACTCGAGGAAGCAGGAGGGACAGTGGAACTCATTTTTATGGGCAATGGAGACCTAAAAGTGATGAAACTGCCTGTAAAAAATGTCCGCACTGACGGGAGTAACATCATCAAGGAGATCGTGATGCCAGACGATTTGGACGAATTGCTCGCCACAGCTGAATCATTTCCAGATATGCCCTCTGTGCAGGACTGGCATGCTGGAGAAAGACTAAAGGCACTGGCCATGGAGTCTGCCGATGTTATAACAACCGAGTACAATGAACTGCCGAAGTCAGCTCAGGAAAGTGAACTTCCGCAGCCAAGCCACAACGTTGAAGTGTTAGAGACAGCATTCACCTTATCTGATCCCAAGTTGGGCTCAGTGAGGGGATCCAGACACAAGAGACATTCCGCAAATGATTCCTTACAGACTCTTGGGCTATCGACACTGTTTCCGGAAGCATCTGGAATAGTCGATCTCTCGATGCTGGGATCTCTGGCCATAGCTGCTGAACCAGCTCTCCAGCCTGCAGAAACACAGCATCTGATACAGTCAACAGAGTCAAACACCTTGACAGAATCCAGCAAGTCCATTGTAGATTGCCAGGAGACGGTTGTTGTCCCAGTTTCAGGCTTTTCTTCAGGCCAGATTCCGTCCCATGACATGGAAATTACCCCCCATGGTGAGGAGATTCCTTCCCACGGTGTAGAAATTCCCTCTCATGGCATAAAAATTTCCACCAGTGATGTGGAAATCTCTGAACTAAGATCCGATGCTCCCCAAAGTGCTATATCGCTTGTACCCCCTAATGAACAGACGGATGTTACAGCAGACATATTACCATCAGTGGAGGAGCCCCAGGTTGCACAGGTCAGTCATGTACAGGACATGACCCCAGCAACAGACCCTGCCCCTGTGAGAACCACTGTTAGGGCGATATTACCCAAAAGTAGCTCAACAAGTAACTTGGATAAGGAGGTTAGTATGAATTCTGTCTTGTCCAACTTTAAGGAGGTTCCATTTGAACTTTTGTTATTTTAGAGATAGGTGGGAGATGTGTTACAGTTTTAGTAATCATTGCGAACTAATATTACCATTGGTTTATTCCTGAAAATTTGGATCTAAGATTAATTTATCATTCTTCAATGTGCCTAGTCAATCAATGTAAAAATTACATGTACCGGTATGTACAAGGCCAATGGCACTTTAAATCACAAAAGTACACTGAATCAGTGTAAAAGATTACAATAATCATGATAATTATTCTTTTACCATGCAGTATATCATGTAATTATATGTTTCACAAGACAGATTTTGGGCAAAAGACTTTTATCATGTTTCCAAGAGCAGTTTAGCTTCTCCCAGCCTTACTAAGTACAGATGGCATTTATATGACCACAATTACTTCCGAAGTGCGTGAGACCTTTCAAGATTCCAAATACCGGTAATAGGGTATCCGTTAAGAGATTGTGTAACGGAAACGTGTACATTTCAAATTTTCCATTATGTTTCAATTGATGACATTATTATGTTAAGTGCATTGTCTATTAACATATACGTTTGTAAACACTGTGCAGGCTTATTTACAATGTGAGACTTTCAACATCTACCTTCTGCCACCAGTGTACACCAGTCTTGTCATGTGACTCCTATTTTGTCGTCATGTGACTCCTATTTTAAACCTGAATCACACATCAGGACAACCTTCACTGCCTGTGTGCAACTATTGGAATTGACTAAGGAGGGGGGAAGAGAGACCGTTAAGATGGACCTCAAAAGCTCCTACATATAGTAATACACTCTTTTCTGTGGAGCGACGATGTGTAAACCTTATACTTCAAAGGCTCCATCACGTACTGTAATGTTTTTTGTTTGTTTTTATTTTCTGTAGATGCAAGATAAAACCAAGACATCTAGTATGTCTAGGGTAGACGTGTTGGAAGCAGAAAATCGCAAGCTTCGGCAGATGCTGGTTGAAGTTCAGAAAAAGCTAGACAAAGCCACAGCTGCAGAGGTAATAAAATATGTAGTAGATACATGTGCAGTAATCATGGTAATATGTAACATATCTTGTGTTTGTTAAGGCAGGTTCATTTCATTTCTGCATTGAAGGAAGGGGATAAGACCTTGGGTTACCATGGTTACTGGTGATGGGTACCACTCGAAAGAAAATATGTCATGTGTACCTGCCAAAAAATATGTCATAAAGTTCTTGTTTGCATCTTGAGACAAAATATGGTACTAGGTATATTGTTATTGTATAGACAGTAGTTGCACCTATAATATAGATATACAGCGGTCCATCTATTTTAAGACCACCCGTGGGACCAAGAAAATGTGGTCTTTTATTGCAAGTGGTCTTAAAATAAAGGTTATTTAACACAGAAAATTGCCCTTTGGAACCAAATCAAGTGGTCTTATAATCAAGGGTGGTCTTATGTAAAATAGAGGGTTGTAAAAAATAGAGCGACTACTGTATGTACATTGGAACTGTATTTTAAGACCACCCTGGATATAAGACCACCCCAGATTTAAGACCACTTATTGGAGGACCAAAAATAAGTCCACTAGAGGTGTATTGTTTTGCAGTTAGAATCATTATGGACCTCAGACGGGTTTATGTGACTTTGTTTATGACCACAGGGTGGTCTTAAATCCCAGGTTCCACTGTATAGGAGAGTGGCAGACCCAGTACAGTATTACGTAATCTGAGCCATCAAATGATGGAAATGCTGCATATGTTACGTTCTAGTGGTACATTACATTTTATTTATTTGTTTCAGAAATGTCCGCAAGGTGTGTCAAGCACACCCAACAAGGCACATGAGGCAGCTGTTCAGGACGGGAGTCTGGGACCTATTGGTCAACAGTCCTCGCAGGCCACTGAGAGCAAATATGTTCTTCCAAAATCTTCTGCGTACGTACCTGGTGTTGGCACTTATAACCTCGGTCAGAAAGGCGTGGCCACGACATCCACAGTGGATATCCCCACTGTGGATGTCTCGCAAGTTGTGGCGAGCCCTGCAATGGCGATTTATCCACCACTACCACCGTCAGTGGTTGGTGGCTCACTGCCAATATGCAAAACAACAAGCGGTATCACCACCACCCCAGTGGTTTCAGCGGTTCAGGCCATCACACAAAGCTTGCTGAACCCAATACGACCAGCCGGTATCAGAAAACCCAATGTCTGTCCCGACGTGAGACGACCACAATTCTCCTCAGTTAATAAATCTGACCCCCCTGTCTTGTTGCCAAAGATCACCCAGACCCAGTCTCAGTTAGGGATGCCTGTGGTGGCCAATTCAGCATCGGCCATGAACCTGTTCTTGCCAAATGTACCGCTGATACCTACTTTACCAGGTTCCTTTATGCAGTTCGTCCCAGTCATACGTCCTACTGCAAGCGCGGGAGGAATCTCCGCGATGGAAAAACCGACCAATGCTACAGTGACATCTGCAAGCCCGGGTGTTAACCTTCTTTCTGTGCTGGGTCAGCAGAAGGCTCCAGAAATACCAGGTGGTTCTTTACTGCCCTTGTCATGTTTGTTGCCAGGATCGACAATAACGGGTCCGGTTGCTCCTAGCAACCAGCAAAGGAGCAACCAGCAGGAACTACAGACTCCTAGGTCTGGCGTCCTCACGCTGATGACCCAAGCAACTGCACCACAAATACCTCCGCTGGAGAAGCTATCGAGAAGAAATGATCAACCTGCAGCAGTGCCCATGGGCACATCTGTTAAACCACTTCAAGCTAAACCCACGCAGAGCTTGGCTCATATTTTGCCAGCCCCGGTAAGATTGGCTGGAGGTGGCGGGGCGAGTACAATTCAGGCTAGCAACTACCAGCCAGTACTGGTTCAAACCGGTTTGGTGCAGTTGGCACAAGCAGCTGTGCCTTGTGCTATGCCCAGCAGCTCGACAATACCACTGCCATCTGTGCCATCTTTGCAGCTCCTCTCGACCATACCACCACAAACATCGTCTGCTTCTATCATGTCTATTCAGTCTGTGCCCTCAACACCGAAACCCATGGTATCTATTTCCCAGCAGCTCACATTGACAACAACTGCGGTCACTGCGCCCCATCATCAGACAGCCCTCAACACCAAATCATCATCCTCTGTCGAATATTTGCGTCAGCTGCTTCCGGTTCTACCAGACATGACTACCAAATCGGAAGCCCATGCCAAAGTTACCAAAGTCTGAAATATGCTGTTCAAGAATCTGCATTGTGTATTGCGACAGCATTAATTGGGCCATAAGAATATTTAAAAGTATTAGCATGCTGCTTTAAAAGTTCATGGGTTGAGTAAGTTTTTGCCATATATCTTAAGGCTCACTCTCAACATTTTTATGTTTGGTGCAGATCCTATTAATATATAATTTAAAAATATTTATTACTAACTCTTACCATTTAATTGAACAGCTTGGATTTCATTTCTTGTTATATGCAGCAGGACCTCAGGATTAAGGCCACCTACAGGACTGCAATTAAGTGGTAAATACCGTTGTAATAATTGCCAGGTTGCCTTATCTCCGAGACTACTACACTCCATTAAATATGCAGCTTTAGTTGGTGCTGCTGGAAGATGGTCCTTACTTTTGAGGTGGTCTTAATTCTGAGGTCACAAAATCAAATCTGCTATAGTAATACTTGTATCTATTATTTTGTGCATGTTATAGATTGATATTAAGTGACCTCAAGTATGAGTCTGCCCCATAGTTGAAGACCCCAGTAGGGAGTATTTTAAACTCCTTGGCGGGAAAAATTTCCCAAAGGTATCCGAAAGAACAGAAAAGGCACGAACACAAATAGGCCCATTATTGGCTTGATGCTTCATGAAGTAATAATGTGATTGGCCAAGGGGTGCCACATGACATTGTATTTTTGAAGGTGGTGCAAAATGCCAGTGATGATTGGACGTAAACCAATTTATGCTATATGCAGGTACTTTATTGTCATTGATACCTGTATGGGAACAACTGAAATTGTTGTACGCGCAGTCTGTACACATCAAATATATATTTATACACTGTGCACATTCGCCACATACAGACTATGCCATTCACTTTCACACTAAAACTACAGTTATATACTGTAGCTTGTCTTCCTGTACCGTTGCACATACGGCTCGCTTGAAAGTTTTCTGTGCAATGAAAATGATGAATGAAACGTTTAATCTCAGTTTTGAGAACTCCATATCACATGGCGAAAGTGGGGTCGGACGGGTATGTGCTGAAAGCCATTTACTTGCTGCAGCTACAGAAAAGCTTGTTCAAATGCAGTACAAGAGCAGTGCAAAGATCATGTAATTCCTGCCATGTGTGAAACATTCCTGGAGTCAGTTTCAAGCAAAATTTTCAATCCAAAAGTGAACTTGAGACCACTACAGTAGTCCCCCTCTAATAGGAGACCCTTTCTGGCAAACGGGTTTTCCTCATTACAGATGTGTCCTTTAATGAGAGGGAGTAACATGCCTTCATAGTACTTGCCAAGAATTCTTGTCCCCTCTAGAAGGGTCGTCTCTAGAGAGCGTCATTTAAGAGACTGACTGCTATACAGTGAAACCTGTCTTGAGAGACCACCTGTCTTGAAGGACCACCAGTTATTGGGGCAGGAAGTCCTACATTTCAATATAAATGAACCTGTCACCACAGACCACCTGTTTTGAGAGACCATATTTTTATGGCTAATGGGGTGGCCTTTCCACTGTAATTAACATGATGTATCATTGCATTTTCTATGCTCAAGATCAATTTGGGAAGTAAGAATTTCTGGAAAACCGCTCTGCGCTTTAGCTCAAAATAAGAGACTAAAAGTGTAACATGTAAAATATGCTGACAAATTTTACAGAGTATTTTGTTAAGATGTCTCGAATTACCTGGCATTCAACTAGGAGTATATGCTTATGGCATAACATATTAACATGATCAAGGAAGGAACTATGCTTGGCTCATACACCTGTTTTCTGATGTTTGAGGAAGAATGAGCATGGATTCTTGGCTGCATGAGGGCATATCCTGTAAAGACATGAATATCAAGCTGAAGGACCCCCCCCCTCCCTGAGTGTCATATTGGAAATCAGCATTTCACTTTGAGAATTAGGCATTAATTTTGTAATGTATGTACAGCCTTTGCTGGTGTGTCCTAGCAATTAAAACCATGTGACAAATTCACAAACGCAACGGGTTATTGGTTTTGGGAAGATTGAGTACCTTTAACATAAATTATTGATTTGATGTACAATCTTTCTGTACATCTCGGAAGCATACAGTGCCGCATCTGTATGTGCACACTTTCCGAAAGATCCATCATTGTTTTTTTTTATAATATACAGAATTTAGCAAGCGAGTATATATATTCTGCATGTATGTATGGTCCAAAGCCACAAGATCTAGGGTGCTTTCTTGCAACAACCCTTGCATGTGCCTGAAACCAATCTTAAGCAACGAAAAACAGTGATCACTTAGAAGATTCCTGGACTTAGGTTTGCCCCTAGGTCTATGATATTTTTTCAAGAGGCCAAGGCCCCACCTGCAGAAGAAAAATTACCGTATATATCCTTATAGAAGCACAGTCCCTAACAGACGTGCAAGCCCCTCCAGCAACAAACATACCTCATCAAATTCACACCAAATGCCTGTTAAAACATCAAAAGATCATCAAGAAACACTAAAATTTGAGCGATATTCCGCTCCGTTTGGCTGCCGCACATGCACATATCACCACTTCCCTCTAAACTTCAATGGTTCCTTGTTTAGCATAAACATGCTTTATTTTTTAGGTACGGGACAACATGCTTAATTTATTATTGAAAGTTTTTAGATGCACACCCAAGCCTTTGCGCTTGCGCACTGTGCTTCTATTAGGACATATACGGTAGCTCGACACGAGAAAGACAACAGTAAGTCCTGGGTTACCATGGTTACCTTGTGTGTGAGCAGGCACAGTCGTCGCACAGTACAGCAACTCACAAACATTTGGCACACACAAAGTTTTGAAGCACACTGAAAAAAGATCGCTGTTGATTTTACTGCTACCCCATATCTACAACATACTGGAGATTTACATGACCTTGATGATAAAGTAAAGACATACAGTGTGTGAATTATGCTGGGCTGGAGTTGGGGGTGTAAAGATACACCGTATACTGGGTGCATACCTAGATATGCATATTGTATCGTGCCACATTAATATCGTAAATTAATACCTGTCCAGTACAAACAAACACAAACCGTGGGTGACCTGCAAGACCAATATTGTAAGATACAAAGCTTTTTTGTTGCATAACGTACATATGAATATGTTTACGCTGAAGGCATAGATGTATCCTATGTGTATCGTATCTTACAAACTATCGTGATACGTATCGTATCTTTAAAAGTCGTTTCATTACACCCCTAGCTGGAGTTCTCAAAAGCACTTATCTCCAAGTTTTTGGCTTTACTGGGTAAGTCTGAGTCTCGCTATATCCAATCACACATGTTCAGATTGATGACATAAGTCGATACTTCAACTCTTTTTTTCAAGAATTCTAGCCCAGGAATCATGGGAATGCTTTACGCTCTTTTAGGGTTTATGACGCAACAATGCAGTAACAATACACCGAAGATCAGCTGACAACAGAAATTAGAACGTAACAGTGAACTTGTCAATGAAAATCCTGTCAACATTGATCAAATAATGTCACAATATTTGAAGCAGTTTGAAGAAAGTAATGATCAGCTGGAATAAAAGCATCTTTGTGCTAACTTTTGAATATGAACTCGAATGTTTATAGCATACAGAGGACAAGACATGCTACAACGTTAACAAACTTGATAATTTGAAGTGACTATGTCAAAGGTTACCATATGGACTAAGCTCTGATTTAATGGCTGGATTTCACAAAACCTTTACTAAAAAAACAACAACAAAAAAAACACTAATTGTAATTCTAGTATCTACATTAAATTACACAAGTATACTCTATTATTTAACAAAGGAGGACTTAGTTTTTCACATATATTTCTCACCAGTCTTTCACATATATTTCTCACCAGTAAAGATTCTTTATTACATCCAAATCCACCAAGTATGCGCTAGCGCACTGTATTCAACATTAACAGAAGGGTTTACGGTGGAGAAAGTTTGGAAGCTTATTTTCCAAAATATACAACAGGAAGGTCAAATTTAGCCACTGCTACAACATGGCTTACCAACCAAATTCAACCAGCATGATATGCATTACGTATGGACAGTAAAAGGACGCTACATCCAGATATCAACTGTCTATGTTATAATACATATACTCTTGTGGAAGTAAGAATTGTTTCCAGTGTAATGTGACGCTAGCATCACATTTACATTAAGCCAACAATCATTTGCGCAGGAACAGAAAATAATTATGTGTGTTCTCGTGTTACACTCTTACTTTACACCATTTGTATACATTACACTTAAATGTACATCTGTTTAATTATGGAAGTCCGGAATCAGCAAGTTTGAGCATATTTTCACTTCTTTCAAATAATTATATGCAGAAAGACAATACTACGACAGCACTAGCATAGGAAGGTGTTGACATCTGGGATATACATGCAATAATAATTTAATTAGTGGTTTCTAAATAATCATTATAAACACAATGTATCGTTTACGGAAGAAATGTTAAAGACAAGATGTATCCACAACTCAGCACTGTGACCTGGCAGTGGAGATACAAACGTGCCATGGGCTAAAACATACAAACTCTCTTTTACTAATGATTGTTATATAACATTATAAGCATTAGCATTTAAGGGATCCAGATGGGTGACACCTTCAGGTCACCAAGTCACTTTTTAAAATTCCCTGCAGGTCACAAAATGTTAAGGTGACAGGCCACTTTAAATAAGTCTCAAGTGACTTTTATTAGCTGCCAGGCCACCTTAAGCCTTCTAAAGGTAGCAGAACACCAAATACCCAATGTGGAGGCCCGTTTACCATTCACTCATTCCTGTCTCACGCTGGCCTGTGAAAGGTCAAGGCTGGTTGCTCTATCCATTCAGAGATGGTGCTACACTATCGACGTCCTCATTTGCATTGACTAGTAAACGTAGCTTAAGTGCTGCTACACTGCATACCAGACCAACACTCACCGAGCGGAGTGGCGCAGGAACCAGTAAAACTTCAACAGCAATCAATGGAACCAGCCATAACAACAAATTTTGGTAATTCATTACCAGACGAAGTAAAGGAATGGTTTGTTCATACACACATGTACACCTCAGTTATATAATAGGCACACTACATGTAGCTTGTCGTGCTATAGGGACTCGTAGGCACCTTCTCCCATCCCTGCTTTCTGTCCCCCCAGGAACTGTTCAAGGTCGTTGAGGTCATTCTCATCCTCCCCACTCCTCTTCTTGTGCTTCTTTTTCTTTTTCTTCTTCCCTTTCTCGGCGTTCTCTCCTACTTCCCTCTCGCCGCTCCTGTCTCGGTGTTTCTTGTGCTTCGATCTTCTCTTTTCTCCATCCTACAGAGCCGAGAGAAAGAATTTAAAAGTGCACTGCGATATCGAAGTGTGTTACATACAACATCATAACCTCAACCTGCTGAATTTACCATTTAATCTCTATAATGCATAAAATTTGATATGAATTGTAACAAAATTCTTAAAATTTAACATTGTAACTGTTACAGCATTTTCTTTCCCTTTCAATGACAAAGGAGGAGGCATTCCACTAAATATTATGGAGAATTCCACGAAATGATGACTGTGAATACTATTAATTTTCTTTTCTACATGTTCTAACAGATTACAGCAGAACTTGTTAAAAAGCAGTCATTCTGCCATTTCGGCCAGTATGTCAAAAATCCGAAAGGATGCCATTCCGTCTCTTTTGCCGTAGAGGTAATACACTAAATCTCAAGACAGGTGAACGGTAATAAGTCGATTTATACTGAACTATTCCATAACAATAGGGAGTATTTGGCGCCACAAATTCGTAATATGAATAATCGGTTTCATTCGGAAGCCAAACTACCTTGGTCATATGACTACCCTTTAGCCAATCATATTGCGACAAATAAAAGCTCCACCAATCGTGAGATGCCCCGTTTTTTGCGCCTTTACCCTTCTTTTGGGTATCTTTGGAAAATTTTCCCGCCAAGGGATTTAAAATACTCCCTATGAATCAAATGAAATCATCTTTCAGTCACGTTGTATTTAATAGGCTTACCTTCTCATTTTCCCGGTCTTTTGTTCGATGTTTTTTCTTCTTCCCTGATGATGTTATATCATCGGTGTCGGTATCCTGCCGACTAGAACTCATGGACTCCACTCCTGGAGTAAATATTATACATAGACTGTAAGACTCACGCTTATTGAACTCATAAGTTAATGATTAAAGCCAGATTCATGAAATTCTTAAGTTTTCCATTTTAAAGAACACCGTAACAGCATACATACATTAATTTTAACAGAGGCACACCTTGAATGTAGTTTCAATACGAAGAGGTAAACTAAAGGTAATCTTCAATACACCCCCCCAGTAACTGCGGTACACACACTGGTACAATGGCCTCTGCATTTTAAGAATCCACTACTTAAGAACTTCCCTCATATTATTTTAAGACTTCACATGAATAATATCACTCTTGTACTTTTAATATAAATATCCCTCCATTTTAAGATCACCTTCAACTTACGGCCACATTTTACTGGCTTAAAGTGTGGTCTTAAAAGGCAGGGAGCAAAGTATAATAGATATATCTTGGCCAATAACATGAATAATTCAACTAGATGTCAATTAGATCTGCTGTGTTTATGACAATTTGCATGTAGCACATAATTCACACTGTTTACTGGGTGGTCACTTACTTGGCATGCCAGTGCTGAAGTCAAATCCTGTCTCCAGAACACTGAGATCCTGAAATTCCAGTCCCAGGCTTCCCCGACTTTCAGACGCTTGGCTGGAGTTAATTTCCTGGAGTCAAGGACCAAAGTTATTATTTAGAGGCTGGGCGCCCCCACCCCCACAAGACTGGTGAAAGACAAACAATGTAGTACTCAGTATCGTAAGTATCACAGATGAAAAATTATCTGTCATATGATGTTAACAACCTTTATCAAAATGATCTTAGGATTAGGAACCTGGTTACAAGTTAATAATAAATTATTACAATCACTAATACTTAATAAGTTGTGGCATGCTTCCATGTTCCAATATGTACAACAGTATACTTATACTGTAATTTTAACAAGAGGCCCATGGGCCTTGACGCTCTGCTTAAGAACCAACTTGGCCATGGGCCAAGGTTCCAAAAGTTGCACATACACTCTCTTTCTACCCCAAGGGGTCGAAATTGAGCTTATTTTTGCTCTACGGGCAGCGGTTTCTGAGATATGGGCCCATTTTCAAAATTGCCATATTTGGGCATGAAA
>JAAUYG010144686.1_pt1 | contig 17028 bp, 15 predicted proteins | sample 7278091 | NCBI WGS metagenome assembly JAAUYG01 (sample SAMN14350201, study PRJNA611818) | marine sediment metagenome | isolation source: surface marine sediment (0.6m) | place: French Polynesia: Moorea | collected 2018-08
GGATGTTGTTACATCACTTTGTCCGTGTGACTGCAAGGAGGAACAGGCGGGTTGAGCCTCGCCTGCAGTGCAGGAGAAATGGCCCCTACCGCCTGCAGTAAGTCCCAGCAGGACACGGCAGGGAACAGAAAGCAGAGGCTGGTGTAGGTGACAGGGGACAAGTCTGAACTGGTTCAACACGCCTGCTCAAACATTTTCATATCATCCATCTTTGAACACTGCCATTCCTGTCTCATCAATGAAAGTGGCCACTTTTTCCCCACTCTGAATCTTATGCAATTCAGGGTTGTTTTGTGTTACAATTACAGTAACGCATAAAAAAGATAGTGTCACAGGATGAAGGTTTTGCTAGTTCAGCGTTAGCTTGCTTTTTTGGCTCCAAAACGCCAATTTCATTCCACAAAACGACGCTTGTACAAAAGTGCGTTGATCGACGCAGCATCAACGCTTCGTGTGTGCAGCTTGCTGTGGAATTGTTTGCCGAAGTCGAGGGAAAAGGGACAGAAATTGTCTCTGCTCCCCACCCCTCTTTGCTGCTCTTAGTCAGCGAACATGAGACAGATTTGGAAACAGCTTGTGTTTTGATCCCCTGGTATCTATGTCCATCATGATTCCTGCCGGTCCTGCATATCATTCCCCTCGAGTGAGACATGATGGCCAACTTCACAACTTGCTAACTACATAATGACCTCAATGTGGGGAGGAATTAGCCATAAATGTAACAAAATGCGAGCGCAATTAAGTCTGCCATAAATAGGAATCAAATCCAGCATGGTGGACAAATGCGCCAGTGTGATGTGGGTGCCTGAAAGATGTAATTCAGAATAAACAATAATTACAGCGCAGTCAGTGTTATTTCACAGGCCAGCGTTGTACATCTCTCAGTGCTGGTCTCGTGCTGTGTGGAGTTGCAGAAAAAAATTGAGGAAAGTTCTTTTCGCTTGCAACTTTTCTGGTAACTCTTTATTATGACCGTTTGGAGCACAGGAAAAATGGTTTTTTTTTAGTTTCAGCACATAGCAAGCAAGAGCAATGATGCAGCCAGGGGCCACTTTTCACCTCGCCATTGCAGTCACGAGAGTAGGCAACAAGTTTTCGTAATGTGCACGCATACAATGTGTGGACACAGCCGTGATAAAGATATTCCTGTGTGGCGCGGGAGCCCTTTATCTGAGAGAGATGTGAATGACCATGTATGAGAGGCATTACTCGCCGAATCGTTCTCAGATTGTTTTCTATTGCTGTTGAAGCAATAACCATTAGTATAAACACCCCGCGTTGCCTATTAAAAAGCTATAAACGTCACGCCGCAGTGGCCCCTCAGCCCCATCAGATTGATGTGCGATTCTTCTTCAAGCTTCGCGCAGAGCATGGGGAAACTGCAGTTTGGCGCTTTTGATTTCACGACAAAACAACCCGGAGACTGATTGCTCTTAAGTGAAAAGCATATATAGGTGTTGCAACTGCCCAAAGTACTATTCATTCCCGCAAGCGAGACAATTGCACATGCCTCCCAGAAAGGTTTGAACTCCTCGAGTTGATTAGAACCAAGTCTGAATGATACGAATATATATCAAGGGTATTTTGGTCTCAATACATTCACATAGGCCTGCTCGTTCACAAAGTTTCAGAACCCATGATTTTGGAGAACAGTTGTCGCACTGCTCGCGTTCTTTGATGAAAACACACAGAAAAAGAACGAAACTTTTGTGTTGAAAACCCAGCATCTCCAACATTGCTTTCGTCTTCACTCTGACGTTGTTTTTTTTTATATCTCGGGCGCTAAATAACTGGCATCACACCTACCGGTAATCAGTTGGTCACTTTCACAAGTCGTTGTAAATCAATTAAGCATTGCCTTGAGGCGGGACACGGACAGGCGTCCTCAGGGATGCAGGCTTGTTTCCGTGCCGGACTTGATACATCATTACAAGGTAATTGTCGCAGATTTCAAGGCTCATTATCCGCAACAACACAATGGAATACTTGTGGTCAATGCGACGCCCAAACCGTTTAGCTCTCAGACAAGGTGTAAATTAATGGGCCCCAAGACACAGAGGGGAAGTCCATCATTTTACAGCCACTTGTGTCCATTGTTATCTCTGCCTTGCTTTACATTGTTTACCCACTGGCTTATGGAGACTGGGCAATTGCTCTGGGCTTTTGCTGCCCTCAGCTTGACCAATGATCAGTGCGATAATGACTTTCTGCCCTTAAGTGCCCTGTGACCAACCCATATGCTGCATAGGACGGACAATTAATCATGGTGCTCAGCAAAATCGGATGAAAGAATTTTTTTGAGAGACAAAAAATAACAAAGAGAAAACAGAATAGCACGCGGTGTCCAAATGCAGGCGAGTCTTCCATTGTGTAACAGATTGAACATTTTACCAGGCTAATCTGTGCAAGATGATAATGACAGCAATTCTCATTTTTATTGAAATATCGATGTCTGTGTTTGTTCGCATATGATACCTAGAAGCAGACGTGCATGGACATGATAACGATCGCGCATTAATTACCTGGGAGTAAATGTATCGCAGTGAAAATGGCCATTTTCCACCTTGATATTCAGACCACTAATCAATAACGGCGAGATTAAATGATAACTTTATGATGTGCAGCACCATCCTCCCATCAGAGAGGCAGCTTTGGACATTGGATGTTGTAGCCAGATTGCATATTGTGCAGTGATGTTACTCGTGCACACACAAAGATCGGGTCACAGCATAAAAAACTGTGTTAATGTTGCCGCCATTAATTCAAACGCACACTGTCCCATGGAGATAATATCCACTAAACGCCGCAAAAAAGCTGTTTTGTCCAGCTCGGCCTGTCTGTCTGTCTCTCTCTCTCTCTCTCTCTCTCTCTTCCTCTCTTTCGTTTTGTTTTCCATTCAGGTTCATTTCCACCACCGTGCATTTCATGCACAAGCATTGAAAACAGCAACGACAACAGTGCACGCATTTCCTGACATTGTAGAGGCGATGAAATTTGTGTCCATTTCAACAGCTGATCATTGGACGTCAGGCCACTTGGTGCGGGTGTATGGATTACAGCTGCACTGGTCATTATCGGCTATTTCTGGGCTCTGTCCGTTTGCCATTCTCCTCGCCCGGTGCTGGTGGCGGCCAGCGAAGAAAATCACTTGTGGCCTTGACCAATACTGGGATTCGTGCCAAGAGAAAAAGAGTGGTCAGTTGCCTCCAAGTTATGGAACAGGTTCATTGCTGAGAAAATCTCTCTCTCTCTCTCTCTCATACTGTCTGCGAGAAACTTTCTTTTGTCGAAGACACCGAAGCTCCTACCAAGCTGAGAAACTTCGAGCAGTTGATACATGTAACCTGAACGCACAAGTGTTTTTATGTTTCTTGGAAGACGAAGTCCAATCAAGGAGCTGGAATGCAAAATTGCACTTTGCTTAATTTCACGCCTTATTAAGCTGATTAATAATTCACAAAACCAAACCAGGTTACCAAGTACGTCGTATCAAATTTCCAATTGACACCAAGGTTTGTGTTACTTCTGCTTCGCTGCAATGTTTCTTCCTGTGGTGTCCAGTGTTGTGAGACAAAACCTCGTGTTGTCCAACATTTCTTGGCACCTACATATTTGCGCTAAAGGGAGAAGGGCTGGTCACTTGGTGCAGTCTTTTCAATCTTTGATGATGTTCAATAACTGGATGTAGAGATTGCGTGCAGACTGGTCCATTTCCACCCACTGTCTACCAATGGTCAGTGCATGTAAGTATACACACGGTCTTTATTACACACAGCTAAAGGCTGAGGCAAAGGGAACATGGACATAAGCGGTTGTAGTCTCACATCATGGCATCTGCTCCGTATGTAGGTTAGTAAACATTTCCATTTTAGTCTTGTGTTTGTCAATGAAGCTGTCTTGCTTTTATTTCCATAAAACTTGGGGACTCCTTCAGGAGTGGACAAAGGGGAGGCTTGAGACCTGACCAACATTTGAAAGTGCGGCTGGAATTTCAGCAATTTCTCACTTGCTGTCATAATAATATGCTGTCCATCAGTGGCGGTGGAAAAAGCATATGCTTATTATTTATCGGCACCGCAGTCAATAGATGTGAAAATAAGCAAGTTTAGCAAGAACTGCCCATTGTGTTTCACGGCTAATGATCCATGGTAAATGTCACCATTAATCACGAGGCTTTGCAAGTCCGTTAAAAAGCCGTTTATGGAGTGTTTGTGCATAAAACGGCATGCAAACGGCCAACACGGTTTTCAGCAAATGCCCCGTGCAAAGTTGTAAATTGTCACTATGGGAGATGAGCGTCGCGCACGTTTGGGTGTTGCAGCCTGGTGACTGTCGTGCTGCAGTTTTCACATTTGTGGTCCTGTCTTCAACGCCACATAAAGCAACAGCAAATCATGCGAGTACGCGTTGCACATGCTATGATTGTCAGAACAAATATTTTGCTATCTGTGCTGCTCTTGTAATTATTGTGTGTGCAGTGCGGACAACTAATGACCGCGATTAATAATGGCACTTTATTGGCGTTAATGCTGAGTGTAATGGCATCTGCCATGTTCCGGGCTTGTAATAACACAAGGAAAACTGCCCACAAAACGACAATTACCACAATTTTGCTACAATCAAATGCGACCAGACTGACGACTGTACGAAATAATGTCAGTGGTCGTGGTCACTGTCAACTGTTTCCAACTGAGGAGGAATATAATCATGGATACTCCCGGCTCACAGTGTCACGCAGACATTCTGGTGCATGTACTCTGTTGAAATGACAGCACTGCAGGTCTGCACATATAGCTTGACGAGGCATTTTGTCTTTCCATTGCAAGGGCAATGCATTGCGATTTACTCACTTTCGCAGTGTTGGTTTGGAAATTATCCTAAGCCAACAGAGGAGGATTGTCCAGGAAGACACAATCATCGGTGTAAGGGTTGTGTCATACATGCACATGAATATCATGCCTGGCCTTATCCCTTCCAACCTCTGGACCTGAAAGCCACTGGCCAGTTTTTGTGTCCTCATCTCTTTTTCCTCCCTCAAGATGAACCAGGGAATTCTGCTCAGCGTGCCCAGCTTTAGACCTCCCTGAGAGAGATGCTGCTATGAAGGTCTGTGCTTTTACTGCTGTTCATACTGGACCTTCTGAATCTTCAGAGAATTATGATAAACATTGTGCATCACGTTTTTTTCCTTTGTGTTACAGATTAGGTTAAATGGGAATGGGCAACATCGAAAATCGAGAAAGAAAAGGCAGACAACCGCAAAAAGATTGCTCGGTCTTTCTTTGTTTTGTTTCCAAAGTCAAGGAATGTAAAACTCCAGCGTTGACCAGCAGGCAGACACCGTTCATCTTTTTCTTTAGCGTGCCGTGCACAAGTGGTTGTTCTGAATTACCCAAATTGAAGCCAGAAGAAAAAGAGACGAACAGAACTGAAACTGTCCCCAAGCTCTGCGAGGGCCCGTCCAGTCCAGTGGCCTTGTGTCCACAGATTTCTGTCCAGATCAATGTACAATCGATGTCCGTGTACATGACTGGGGCCTTGAGCAGCAGAGACTGACCTGCGAGGTCATCTCTTCTTTGTCCGTTCAGACGGACCTTTTTTGCCGGCCTCCAAAAGCACAACTGGACAGTGCTTCAGTGTCCAGGCTCCCAAAGCCCATTGACCTGTCTGTCAAAATAAATGCGTGCTTTTCATGCGCTCTATTGGCGTGCTGGGACTTTTATGGAAAATATTTCTGTGAAATGCTCAGCAAGTTCAAACGTGGGCTTCTTCTTTGCCTCCAGAAAGGTTGATAAATTCTCAATTGGGTCCGTTCTGAGAAAATTGTGCGGGGTCAGTGTCATGCTCAGCACAAGACAAGCCACTGGCTCATGCATTTCGTTACCAGCACAGAGAAGCTGTCTTTTGTCTCCAGTGTCCATCAGAATTGGCGACCCTGTGATGTAGCAAGAAAGAAGACCCCTTCGTTTGATTGAATTTACCAATCTGTGAATGCACGGTCAATCTTACTGGGCACAACTTTGTTGGCCGTACACGAGCCACATATGTCAGTGTTAACGTTTTTGTTCCCAGTTCCCAGGCACATTGGAATGACAGATATTTTACAAAAGCAATATCTCTGTCTTGGTTTTTTTTCTGGCTGCCCCATCGCCTGGAGGTTTTCTTTGCACTGACCACACTCAGTCATTTTCCTGGAATTCCTAATTTGCTCGCATCTCTGACAAAGTTCTTCTGAAGCGATAAGGTTGAGGTCATGGTTCTCATCTTGCGCAAAATGACTTGGTAAAATGATTCTTATTGCCTGTTGTTTGGTTTCAAATTCACCATATGCTGTGTGAGGGATTTTTTTTAAAATTGTTCGACTCAAAATGTTAAAGTTTGCAATCTGCTTGTTTGTCCTTCAAATGCACTTGCCCATTTTGCTGGTACATGTTGTGTGGTGTCAAGCAAGGACGGACATACATTGAAACACCCTTGCCTTGGCCGCTACTAAATCATATTTAAAGGTTAAAACTGGCATTTCACCGTCAGCGAAGAGAGCAATATGAGCCGGTTAGCTCACTAAATCATTTTGCACAGCTACGTAAGACGTGTTTTTATGACCAGTGCAAGTTGCCAGATTTCCGGTTGATCTTTGCTGAAAACATTTGCGCGTAATGCCAACTCATTTTGACAGCTGCGTTTTATTTAAAAAAAAGTTGACCAAATCTTTGATCGCCAGAGCCTGTGCAGAAAATACGTTATAAAATTCGTGAAAATCCTGAAAGGAAAAGAAACTTTTTGGCAAACACAAAACAAAGCGAGCCACTCAGGAGGACAATGCCCATAATTTTCCATCATTTTCCCCCTTAGAAAAGAAATAGCTTTGAGAACAGAGAAATAAATATTTCTTTTTCTTTGTCACTTCCAATTAATGCGCCACTGAGTAACTGGTAGGAGCTTGTTAACCTCTGTGGAACTTCAGAGCAATGTCCCCCATAGAAACACAAAAAACCGCACATCGCCTGCAAACAAAAGCCTTACACAATTAGCTTGGCCAAATATGATAAATTTCATTGGTCAAAAAAGTTTCATTTGTAACAAAGACGCAATTATCTCAGGCGGCAGAGTCTAGCCAATGTTTTTGCTGTCCCCTCGACCATGGTCTTCTGTACAGCAATTCATTTCAGCGGCCCCACAGGGGGTTTGCGGGGACAGCCCTGCGCTATTTACTTGTCCACCTTCAAACAATACATATCAATCATTAACTTTCCACGAGGACTTTGGCAAAAATTATTTCATGTCAATCAAACTTGAAGGAATAAAGGCCATGTTTTCCGAAAGTTTAGATTTGGAAATCTGAAATGCAGTTGGTTTCCTAACGTAAAAGGTAAAGACTTGTCCGTCCCCATTTTCTTCGTTTCTGCAAAGGCCGAATCAGACGCAAACACCTGGTCGAAGAAGAACAAACATGGCATTGAAAAGATGCAGCAAGCTGACTTTATTTCATCAAAGAGCAAAAAATTGTAATCCCCATTTGATGGCGACCATTTCTGACAGTGATGCATTGTAACCAGCAACTGTTTTAAATCTTACATTGACACATCAAACTGTCACCATAGCAACTCAAATTACGCCGCCTAAAAACAATGTCAGCAGGAGCTGGTCATTGGACTCGCACAAATTACTCACCAACCGCGCTTCACAACCTGCCATGCGCCTTAATGATTCCATTCGTGAACAAAAAGACAGTGCAACCATACCAACTTTCACAACTTGGTTTGGAGGGTCCTCGGTCGCTTTTTTGTGCTTTTGAAGGAACAAAAGACGTTGTGGCTGTTTGAAAAAAGGTCTGGTGGCGAGTTTCAAAACAATTCAAAACATTGCCTTGAGTCTCAGCGCCTGAAGGGAAGTTCACCTTGTTTTTACCCTTTTTAGGGCTGTCCTGTGCAGAATAACACTGCGTCTTGAACTCGCAAGAACGCCAATTTGTGAATAAGTGCATTTCATTGCACATTACGCTCATTTTCTGCTAAATTGTGTGCTGTTCAAACACAATGACCAGTGCTTTTCATCTCTGACATATTTTATGAGCTTCATAAATCATAACAGTGATGTGTTCCTATTTCCATCATCATTGATCCATAAAGAGTATAATTTCATCCTTTTTGGATTATTTTGGCAAAGAAATACGAAGAAAAGCTCAGTTCGGGGAGTTTTGAATGGCAGAGGGTCAAAGCGGAGTGGACAATGGAGAGGGAAAGGGAGCAGGGGCTAGCCGGCCGGGCTTGAGCTTGGCTACTGACCCTCTCTGACCCCTTCACCGGGGTCTGCTGGCCCGTCGTGCCCTCGCCTTGCCCAGAGGGCCGAAGGTCAGTGCAGGTAGCCACAATACCTTGACCTGAGATGAAAGCACGTCGGGTGACAGCAGACGGCCAGGCTATATCATCCGTTTGTTGGGGAACCTTCAATCACAGCTCTGGAAACCCTCCCCCTCTGGCCCCTTCGGCCCCTCTGACCCTTACTCCACTCGCCTATTCACTCTCCATACTTCAGACTTCGTGGCCCTTCGGACGTTGCTGGCTGACCCGCACCACAGATCTTTCAAAAATAGCCGATTCAAATGTGAAGGAGCTCACTTCTTCACTGGACACCACGAAATGCAGATCAATCTGAGAATAACTTGCTGATTGTGTGTTGCAAAAAGGACAAAGATCTAAAATGGATCAAGTTGAACATTACACAGTGCACAGGTGTAGCCTAAGTTTTCTTACGGATCACAGGGCTTGACTTCATTTTCGTGATCAAAGGTCTCTTCGCATGTCTGACTTTTTACTGAAGGCTTTTTCAACTGGACTTGTGCTGGGAATATTGTGTTTGGCACGACAGAACAAGAGTGACAGGCCAGAAATACTGCCTGGAAGTGCATGATGAATTGAATACAGCAAAAAGCCTTGGACACGACCGTACCGCAACGGACAGGAATAGCTTTGTGTTGCGAATTCAACAAACTGGCTGAAAAGTCTAAGTTTTTGAACTAGCTTGAAAAGGTTTGACTTCTTTTGGTCAAAGGATCCCAAACAAGGGGCGATTGGCTTTTGTGTTGTGAAAAGGAAGAGTCACCTGAGAACATCGGCCGTGCGTCTCTTTCGTGTGGAAACCTCAGTGAATGAAGAAGAAAGAACGAAATAAAACAGAAACATTGAATGGCAGAAAACCCGAACAAAGACACTGGTAACGTGATGGACGAAAGGAAAACTGTTCTTGAATAAGGGAGGGGAAAAGACGTATTGGTGCTGAGCGAGGTCACTGCAAGAGGGACTACATTTACAGCGACTTCTCTGTCTATTTGGGAGGTTTCTGCGCGAAAGCATTACAAATCATTGATGGTATTGGCATCTGATGAAGTTTGACCCGCGGACTTATTGCGCAGGCAATGATGATGATGATGATTAGGGCATTGGTCGTCTTCCATTCCAGCCGCCTCTGTTATTGATGATACGCCCAACTCACTGTCCCCCTATCAACGGACGTATCTTAATAAATGGCACAACCATTGACAATGTCAACGGACATATCTAAATGGCACAATTATTGACAGATAGGGTTTTACTACTGTGGGGCAAAAGTATAGGCTGCAAAGTACAGAGAGGCCTCTTGAAATAATGGTGCAGCCTGTTGCATTTGTGTGGATTTGTTTGCTCATTGAGAGTTTTTGTGTTGCCAACATCCAACATCTGCAAGGGGACTCAAATTAACAATAATTGTTCAATTTATGAAAAAGTAACAAGGACATAGATCTCTTTTGCTTGGCCATAAAGTTAGCAAGCTTCTTGACATTTCATCGGCTCAAAACAAAACGCTGACTGTCTGATTGAAGAATGAAAAGGGACATTTGGTTTGCTGCTAAAATATTCTGCCAGAAAGGACACTTTTGAACATTGCGGTGTTTTTCTCTCGGAGGAAAGAAGAAAACTGGGGTGAAGTTGAAAAGGGCCCGAAGCATGTCTTAACCCTGGGAGCATCATGCACTGTTGGCTGCGTGTTATACAATGTTTGTTAAGTGTTGCTTGCCCTGAAAGGAGATGTGCCATGCTTTTAACATACAAACCGCGTGTGGATGCAAGATGCCGCTGTGAGCATGGAAAGCACTGAGGAACCAAGTAAGTGACATACTTCTGAGTACTTCCTTGTTCATGCAGAATAATGGCAGAACTTTTAATCCCACAGACATTAAGCGGTCGCAATGTTAGAATCTGAGATGCACTGATGTTGGCTGGATTTGTTTCAGAGTCTTGATGATGCAAGAACACATAAGAATCACGCAAAAGGTCGGAACGTACTTTCACGGACCTTGAATTCCTTTTCCCTGTTTTCACTTTGAACATTTTTGGCATGGGACAATTTTAGGTATTTACATGTAATTGTACCTGCTTAAAACCAGCAAGCGTTTAACACACCCCCATGCATAAACCTCAGACCTATTTCTCAGCCCCATCAAAGGACCCCACTCAAACACAGACACCTCACACATACTTACCAAGCTTAGCTTGCCAAAAATGGCAAAATTTGTACAGCACTTTTTACCCGAACAACACAAAAAGCGTTACAAGAAACAGTTTACAAAACATGGAAGGAAAAGAAGACAAGATTTTTTGTAGTGGCGACGTGTTCCGCACTTGTCCTGCACTTTGGAAATGTTTTTCTCAATGCAGAAAGGTCGGCCTATTGTTTCACACTTTTTTGTCGTCGGGTTTTATCTCCTTTTTTGCCACTTATGTTTACGTTTACAACCCAAAAAATGACGATTCAACATTCAGATCAGTGCAGATAGTTAGTCGCGCGCTTGGCTGATGAAGTGATGTGAGCTGGATTTCAGCAGGAAGCACGATACCACGTTCTTTCCAAACTGGCTGTCTTCAGTCCAATAAGAAAAAAAATCGCTTTCTTGTTTGATGTTTCACAGCAAATGGCCACTGTCAGCAAGAGTGCGAGAGAAATGCTTGTGTTCTGTTCGGTAAAATTGGGTCAGAAGCTGATGTCAATGGCATGACGGCACGCGCCTTTGGATACTCTCTGAATCAGCAAAACAACGAATGATTGGCGAAAGAGAAAAGCGCAGGGCTGTTGATTTGTACCGGGATCTGTGGCCAGTGGATTTGATTGAATGCAAACACTCGGGATTAGACGAATCCAGGGCGACGCGTCCTTTAGTGGAGAAGGAAAGAACAGCGTCACCATTTAACGTTTTGACGCACCACGTCAAATCGACTTGCATCTTTTCAAATCGCGGAATTTTATGTCGTAGAGCTGCTTTCTACGATTCCTGTGACCGTTTAGACTCTCAAATTGAGACAATTTCCAAAAAGTAACTTGAATGGGTGGGAAGTGTGGCGAAGCTGCAGAAAAGTTGTGACTTTGCAGCTTTTTCCTCACAGTGAAACTCTGAGTGGCGCACTGAATGACAGTCTGACCAGCCGAGGATTAAGACTGAATTCCCATCTCAAATCAGCCTCGAGATTCGGGACAAACAAAAAACATATGAATGGGCACTACAATGGCACTGGAGCTTGCCAGCACAGGCTGATGGGTTATTCATGTGGGGGAAAGGAGTGGGGTGGGGGTTTGCGAGGGAAGAGAGAAAAGGAGACAGGGATAGGGTTGATCCACTTCAAAGGGACTGCAGGCAACTGAGGGGTCGCGGGGGTGTGCGCGGCCTGCCTTCCCCCCAGAGATAAAGAAACACAGTGCCCAGTGAGAGTCCGTCAATCTAGTCATCCACCCCGAGGTTGCTTCATCTTCTTTACTCTGTGAACAATTGTGCAAGTCAACCAACCCAGACAGACGTCGTGACGCCTCAAATTTTGTTGCTCTCGTTCAGATTCATTAATCCTGCCAAAAAGTTGACAAATATTCAGAACATTCCATGGCTGCACCTTTGGGCCAAGATACGTCAAAGAGATGAGCCCGGTCAAACGTGTACGGGGTCTTTTCCTGGCCCTGTCCACATGATGGTCATTTTTATTTTCCTTCATTAATTTAATCTAAGTTTATTTCAGAGAAAACGTTTCATCAGATAACTTTTGCTTGTCGTGTGTCTATCTCCACTTGAGTCCCCGCCTCAGTCCGTAGCCCCTTGTGGGCACCGGCCGCCTCACAGACACAAAGCTCACGAGTGGCTTTAGCAGCAAAGCCCAAGCCATAAAAAAACAATGTCCACGGAAATGAACAGGGATATTCAGGGCCAGTCGTGGGTATTGTTTGAATTAAGTCAAGTACTGTTTGCCAGGCTTGCTATAGTTGTGGCCAGGCAATGTTTGAAAGGCCCAGTGCGGGAAGAGGGAAAAAACTGTCCACACCGCTGTCACTACAAACACGGACTTGTATTACAAAGATCTTCCCAGCACATATCTGATCCACACCAATTTCATAACATTGCTTTTTATTTATGGCATTAGGAAATTGGCTGCACTGGCGTCAAGTCCGAACACAATGACCACACATGACTATTCATTTAATTAGATTAATGTGAGTTGTTGCGGAGTAGTTGAAAGTTCGCAATTGTTCCCTCGCTATTTCTTTCATAAAATCACGCTTGTTGTTATAGATGCATTACCAAGGTAAAAGAGTAAATCTCGGCGTTATTGTCCACGTTTGATGCATTGATATGGGAAGTTTGGAATGTTTTTTTCTTCTTCCACCTATCACAGGCACAATCGTTCAGCATGAAATTTACTCCTGATGCAAGGAGCTCAAAGTTCTTTTTTTGACAATCTGCAATATGAAAACGAAACAAGAAAGTATGTTTTGTCTTTGACCCGTGTCAAAGAGTAACAGATCCGAGTGTCCGAGTCATCAGCCGCAGGAAGGAAAAAAGAGGCACTGATGGCGCTGCTTACATACCTGAGTCTTGCTATTTCGGTTCAAAGTTAACTTGCAAAAATGTCCATTGTAAATTGCTGAATAGAGTCACATTTGTGAGTCCACTTGGTTACTTCAAATTAGCAGGCAAATCGCAGTTGGACAGGCTAGGCACAGATAATAGCACTTTATGGTTGGTAATGGACCCTGAGCTGGACCTTTTGAACCCATATTTTCTGCTTTCCTCCATCAAGTGACCATAAATCTGCTGCACAGGAAGATTCAGATAATGGTTGCGTTCTCTTGTGTTCAACAAGCGTCTTCTCGAGTAAAGACCACGGCAGATGCGCCGGTCACGACACAAAAGGCCAGAATAGTGTTGCTCTTCTGTTACTTCCACAATGTTGGCTTCTTTCCGCTTTTTCTTTCTCCCTCTTTTTCATTTGGTGCAAGAACATTTTGTTGTGTTTTTAGCATTTTCTTCTTGGCTATCATGAGAGCGTACAGGTGAAGAATTTATTTGCCAGTCGCTTTTCCTGTAATTTTTTTTTCTTTAGGACCAACTGGGAAAAATGTTCTGTCCTCAAAAGAAACACAAGGCAGTTAAAGCCTACATCTTATGTTGACAATGGTCAGTCGTCTACAAATTCCACTGAAGCTCAAAGTAAAATTTCTGTTTATGGTTCAGTAACAACCATATCACTGGGAGGACAAAAGCTCTGTCTCAGTGAGTTACAGGTGAATTTGTCAATGTCCTGTCTTTGCCTGTAACTCCAAAGGCGTGCGCTTCCTAAAGGCGCATACCTGTCTGATATTTCTTCAGTGCGGGCGCGGTGATACAGAAATGCAGATTGGCTTTGCCCTTGGTAACCTTGCATTAAAAAAAAGCTGCCCTCTGAGAAACGATATTTTTCTTCCATTTTGGTAACGGGAAAAAGATGGTTTCGGGCACTTGATTGGGACAAAAGCGTCAAACTGCAGCGCAGGTTCGCGTTCAGTGTGTGTTTGCACTGTCCAGACTCACGTGTATTTGCTTCCAACATGATGTGAGGCAAAAGGTCCTGGAAGGTGATGCTTGTTTGGGTGGCTCACTTAGAACCGTCTGTCTGTACAAGTCCGTTTCCTTCCTTTCTTGTCAATACGAACAAGATCACCCTCGCGTATGAAAAGAGTTTCTCCTGATCCTGATTCTGAACAAGTCTTGGTGGAAAATGTAAGGAGAGTTTTGTGGTGAGGAAGGACGGAACTGGAAATTTGGTCAATGAACGGCGTGAGAGCGCGAGACAGACATAACATCATGGCGCATCAGTCACTGTGTGTACTCACTGGCACAATATTTACACTGACTGGTCAAACTGTTTGCCCTCCGCAGACTGGCGCACTGACCCCGCTGTGGTCACGCACTTGCTGCCGGCCGCACTGTCTTGGCAAGTCCCGCATGTAACGCTTGCAAATACAACATCCTGGCATAATTGCCACCGACTAGTAGCAACTTCTGTGAGCCTTGTGGAAGCTTGACAATTTCATCCAGAAGCACTTGAAACTGAGAACAAAACTGGCTCAAAAGAACAGGGATTTCTCGACACAAGTATCGGCAATGTGTCCGTCAAAGCTTCATTGCATCCAAAGCATCTCGAACCAAAAGCAACGGACGGAGTTGTCACTGACGTCAAAATGAACACGCGTTTTTCTCATCGAGTACAAGAGTTTGCAGACAGCAATGAAAACTGATAGCCATTGGAATACGCTCGCCCTTTGGCTCTTTAAGGACTCTGTTTGCTGAGCAACATATGTTCTCAGTAGCCAGTCGCACTTGTAATTCAAGCCTTATCGAGTAAACGTCGAGGTTGCACTCTTATCAAATCAGGTGGCTAGTTGACTGACATATTTTTTTCTCTCTCCGCGACTGGACTGTACACTTTGCGTCGAGAGTGGAAACCTGATAGCCTCAAGTATGTACTGATGACCTAAGTATTACATACACAAAAAGTGCGCAGTGATGTGACCCTCTGCACAATTTACTGATAGCTTGAGGAGGTCCAACAGTTTTGGTGGGGTTTGTTTTTGGGAAACGAATTGAGAATTTTGCATGCATCCTCAAGTTAAAAGGGTTTCACTTTGTCCCATTCGATGTTAGCCATTCAGCAGCATTTTGCGGTCACTGTGCTCCCCCAAAAAAGAGTTCCTGCATGGTGGTACCACTCCTGTATCACTGTTCATGTGCCTTGACAAACTTAACGCAAAGCTTGACTTTTCTTCTTGCAGCTGAGCCGGAACAGGACTTCATCACCTGTGGGGACTGTCAGCACGAGTTCAAGCTCTGTGACATCGTCAAGTTCATCCAGCACAAGGTCAACGGCTGCAACAAGGAGAACGTTGACCCGTTCAACGAACACAATGACTCTGGGGCGCCCGAGCCGCCCGAAGCGCTCGCGATCGCTGGGGATGGACCGAGTTCGAGCTCAGGTAGCTCCCTCATCAGTAACCGGCGTACGTCTATCTCGGCGCCTATTGCGAACCGCAGTACGCCAGAATTGCGTGGTAGCGTGGGGGACAAAACGTCGCCGCGTCCATCTCGCGATCTCCCGTCCACTGCCTCGTCTTCAAGCGTAGACGCTAAAACACACAACGACAGTCAATATGACAACGACGACGACGATGAAGATGACGATGACATCAGCAATGAAGAAGAAGAGAACGAAGCTGGCGATGACGTGAGGTCAAGGTCGTCCAGTCGACGCCGGAAGAAGAACAGATCGGCCAATCATGACACAGATGGAGGTCAGTAATGATTCCCTTACCTTTCTCTTCTTGCACCGCGTTCTTTTATGTTTTGACACACTGAAGCACCAAACGTCATTCACATCCAGGAATTGGACTCGTCTGAAATCTCAAGAAAAATTAAGCCAACGTTTCCAATTTCTGGACAAATTAATGAGGCTCAACACCGGATGCCAGGCTCATTCAAAAAGACATGTTTTACCTCGAAGACATTGACTTTCCACCAAAATTTGACTTCCTGTCAAGCACAATTTTTTTCTGTGAAGCTGACATGTTATTTGGGAATTTCACGTCGGTGTTGAGAATCCTCAAACAGAATTTTTTCTGCTTTTTTGTGATTACAAAGTGAAAAGCGGCGGACAGCTAATTTCATTTTATTTGAAACGTTTCTCCAGTCATGTTTGGCAGGGGCGACAAGATACTTCGAAGACTTTCATCAGTAGTTTTAGGCCTTGGCTTTTTACGTTTTTGCTTCTGCTTATTGCGTTGTAGAACTAAATCCTACTGCTTCTATTTGTTGCTAGATTTCACGCTCGGAAGAAAAAAATTGCACATTTACCATTTTATCATCGTTTGTACTTGTTTGTTACTCGCTTCTTATTGAATTTTTCCGCTACGTGTAACTATTGTTTATGAACAACTGGCAATTTCGGAGAAAAGAACAAAATGGAAGGTCACAGAGCAGGGCCGAGGGGTGAAGGCCAGACAGCAAGACGCAAATGTTCTCCTTTCAATGTGGTTGCTTCGTGGGTTGCGTGCTTTTTTGCGCAAGATGCTTCCAGAGTACTCTTGCCTTTTTCATGTGCTTTCATGCAAACACGCTTGAGAAGAGAAAGTTCTGATCCTACATGTGTCTGTTTGTTTGTCTGTCTGTTATCTGTTTTCGTGTTTTTGCTTGAATTTTGAGGATCTGTTTCAAACTTGTGAATGTCAGTCGCCGTCGTCGTCTCTTTTTCTGGGAGTTCGGAACGACACATCTTCAGCGCCTTGGGATCCAGGTCGTCTGGGCAACATTTGACGGACTCGCAAATTCAGGCTGTGTGTATCACTGTGTGTATCACACTCCGCAGAACATCACAACTTCTTTTGTTGTCTTGGACAAGATAAGTTCCTTTTTTGTGCCAGAGTATGTGTAATTAACCAGTGAGAAAGGACAGCGCGAAAATGAGTCCAGATTTCTGCAGGGTCTTTACACAAGTGATTGCAGCGTCACTGGCTATTTGAGCTGATTGAGTTAGTTCCGACTGTTAATTGGACCCTGGGTACAAATCAGTATAAAATAGGACACACCGAGCCAGCTCTCGGTCGCATCGAGGACTTCCGTGTGTGTGTGTGTGTGTGTGTGTGTGTGTGTTTGTGAGCATCAGATCTTCGGAAAAACTCTTATCGAAGTGTGAGATCGGAAGA
>JAAUYG010176878.1_pt1 | contig 17028 bp, 13 predicted proteins | sample 7278091 | NCBI WGS metagenome assembly JAAUYG01 (sample SAMN14350201, study PRJNA611818) | marine sediment metagenome | isolation source: surface marine sediment (0.6m) | place: French Polynesia: Moorea | collected 2018-08
CCAAATATGAGAGTTTTGAAGATGGGCCCATATCTCGGAAACCGTTGCCCGTAGAACAAAAATGACCTAAATTTAACCCCCCCCCCTCCCCCCCTTCCCCCCAGGCTAGAAAGAGTGTATGTATGTGCAACTTTTGTAACCTTGGCCCATGGCCAAGTTGGTTCTTAAGCAGAGCGTCAAGGCCCATGGGCCTCTTGTTTAGATTTTCGCATCCGGTTTTTTCCTGGACGCAATCATTTGTTCAACACCTACTAAATGGTTTAACTCTTCTCTGAAAATTATAATTTTCTAGCCTACATTTTCTGCCTGTTCTTTAGTGTTCTATATGTTCTATTCCTATCTTTTTCTCGAGCTGTGGCTGTCTGTGTAATTGTATGGAGTTCACAGTGTTGCTGAATACACTGAATGTTCGTTGCTAATACGCTGCCCTTTATGTAATTGGTGGGAAATTTGTATTCAGTCTCAGTCTTGGCCAACTTCATTGCATTTTGTAAAAGCAAAATAGAAGGACTTTAAATTCTAAATCTTTAGGAATAGAAGCTTGCAGCTTTAATTTAGAACTACGTTTCTGCAGTTTAGAACTACTGGTAATAGTCCCTCTATTTTACAACCCTCTATTTTAAGACCACCCTTGATTATAAGACCACTTGATTTGGTCCCAAAGAGCTTTTTCTGTGTTAAATGACCTTTATTTTAAGACCATCTGCACTATAAGACCACATTTTCTTGGTTCCATGTGTGGTCTTAAAATAGACGGACCACTGTATATGTACCTTTACATGACCCTGTCCTGTTATCGCAGGTGGCTGCAGATATAGAGTATCAGGAATCACACGTGAGGGATGACAATGCTGACAATAATGAGTGATAGTTCTAGTCCCCAGCCTCTGACCTGTTTAATTCTCAGGATGCATGACTCTGCTTTATCAAAACATGACATGAGATACACAGTTGCTCATGTTTGACCAGTCATTTTCTGCTGTCCGAATGTGTTTAATATATATGGTTCAAATTACATACTGCCGTATGATGTCTGCCAGGGCCAGTCTAAAAATCTCAAGTCCACCAGTGATCTTAAGCATGCAAAAGACAATGGTTGCCAAGGCAATTAGTGAACTGAAGCTTGTTAATGCACTTAAGTCTTTTCTGGAAACTGGCCCGTGGAAAAAAAGAAATTAAGCATGTGTGAAAGATCATATTTTGTTGGTCCCCAGGGTGGTCTTTGTATTTGTCACTATAATTAAGTAAAAACTTGCATAAACTGATACAAACTGCACTGTATTTTGTAATCTTGTATTGTTTTGCACAGGAGCAGTTTGTGCTGCTCTGGTGTTCTCATCAGTCCAATAGGTGTCTGTTAATGAACCATACACAATTCCTGGGCTACTGGTATAGTGGAACCAATGTGCCATGGCTATGTCTGTAATTTAAAGCACAAGTCTTGTCTCGGAACCTTTTATGAAACTTGTCTTTATACTAGTATTTGATTTCAGACTACTTGTGTTTGGTGATGTAATGATGTATTGCGTTAACATTACTAGTATTAGAATTGTAGCCTGGTGCAATTCTGTGCGCAATTCCACCAACAAGGATGAAGCTGATCTTGTTTCCTGTTGCATTCCACCAACGTCAGACGGATCAAACAGGGGCAGTGTACTTTTGATCCTTCTAAATATAAGGTTGAACTATCATGGCGATAAATAAACAAGAAACAGATGTCAAGGTAAATACCATGAATAACAGGTGTTTGATTAAAGTGCTTCTTTGAATAGGAAGTGTCCTTTTGACAATGAAAAGTCAGCTATATAATACATGATTGGAAAAGAATTTATGGTAATATTTTTCAAATTGTGTTAATTATTTGCCCAGTAGATCTTAGGATGTTCAAATTATGTTTCCTCTGTCTAAAATCATTTTGGAGTTTACAGTATATTCAAATTGATTTGCGTTGTCTTTGGTAACTAAAGGATCAGCTGATTCATGTTGGTGAAATGGTTATCTAACAGAAAAAAAAAAAAAAGGAGGAGCCAAGTCTTTTATTATGATTATCACTGACTTGAACCCCCAAAATAGGATCAGCTTGATCCTTGGTGTTGTATCCGGGAACTGGCGACATTCTGACACAGCCACTTTAACACATACAAATGTTACTCTAAGTACACACCTATGTGACTTAATGTGTTCGTGTTCTGCAGGAAATGTAGATTGTATTGAAGTAAATGGCTAAGAAAACTTTTCTGTTTGGTGTCAGTGACACTGTTGAAATATTTTAAAGCAATGACTGTATTCTCTGAGGTTCTCTTTAATTTGAAACTGGTGTATGCCTCAATCATGTATGTTGAGAAGATCACCTGAGGTGTTAAAAATTGCAGGATCTCTTTATCCTGTATATACGTGTATAAGAGAGGTACCAGTGTATTTCAGTGGTGCTGGATGCATGCTGTTATTAAGATCTATTAAAATGGCATTTGAAATGAGAGTGTGTTATTGCTCTGCAGCTTTGCTGTGTATTGCACACAAATAGTGATTAATATAAACTTGCAACTGTCTTCCACAATCAACATGGAACAACATGCAAATCACTTCAGTTCTACACAATTGCCACCACACAGTTTAAACATTTTGGGTCGTTATCATGTTACATTTACTTAAGGATTTTATTAATAAGACAATCTACAGCTTTGTAACCATATATACTAGTAATTGTATCTTTTGGGGATGCTACGGGGTTAACCCTGTCTGCTGAAGTTACTGATCTTGTGGGATACAACTTACTTGAAATCCAATTTGCATTCGAGTTCTTATTTGGTTGAAAATCATATCCAGGTAAAGTCACTTGAAAAAGCTTGGGGCATGCTTGCTCATTTTAAATCGGTTGATCATGTACAATATCGTAAAAAAGTAACACATTCATTACCTAATTGGTTTCAAACCATAATTCTACCGTTAGCTTTGCTAACCCAGGAGCCCGCCCAATAGCTACCAAAGAAAGAAACACTGATCATGAGGTGTGTGTTGAGTCCACTAGGTTGAGGATAGGCAGAACCCACCAGTGCATTTGGTAGCCATCAATGAATAGGAATAATTAAACTACCCCACCCGACCTAACAGCTGGACTGTCTCCAGTGCCCCTGTGGTAAGCAGAGCCGACTGCACCTCTCTCTATATCTGCAGTCACGGGAACGGTGTCTCAACAGTTAACCTTGACAAAGGAGGAGGACAACCCACAAAAGGGAGTGAATAGCCCTGTCAGACCACCTCCAGGATAAACTGGTCAGGAGTTTTTCCGCTGCCAGGCAGGCAGAAAGAGAGACTGCTGCCCCTGGGAAGTCGCCTATCAGCGCCATACCAAGCTTCAGATCCCACACAACACAAAGTACCTAGAATACCACCCCTTATTTATCGCCTAATTCGGTGTCAAACCATAACTCTATGCTGTGGCTCCTGGCCACGGACCTCTAGCCATCTAAAAGCGAAATGACTCAGCCACCCTGGTCATGGAGTACCACTGTAAGGCCTGAAATGAGACCTCCAAAGGGTGTTCAATGACAAAAATCTGCATGGCACCTTTGATCCTGCGTAGGGTGTGTGTCCCAAATGAAAGGCGACCAAGCGTAGCTTGGAACAATCACACACTGTTGTAGGCCAATACTGCACTTTTAAACGAAGATCCAGCCAGTGCAGACGTTTTTGCACTGCTGGTCTGGGACTCCTGTCGTCTTGTGCATTATTATCCTCGCTCAGATTTCTTACGTGCACCTACTTGGCCTGTCTGGGAACATGCTGCGAAGTATTATTATATATATTTAGTTTCCCGCCTGTCCTTACTTTCAGCGCGATCTTTGCATTATGAACCTTACGTTCATTTCAGTGGTGGTTGCCCTGACTGGGCTGTTTGGCTTAGCATTTGCCCTTTTCGGTGTCCTCACCCACAAATGTTGCGGAGGAAAGCCGGGTAAATCGCAACCCAATCAGCCTAGTCGGGGATCGTCTTCTACTAAGAAGGACTTCCACCGCTGTGCTACCCCTGGGTGTAAGTTTAGCATCCCGGGGCAGGACCCACACGGCACTGTTTTACTTGTCTCACTTTAGATCATGACATGAATACTTGTGGCCCTTGTTTAACATTGCCATGTTGTGCTATGAGATTATTCCTGTAGAACTGTGAACGCCGGTCATTACCCATAGGCACCACGAGAGTTGCGCTCCAGTTGGGCTCCATTGACATTGCCCATCGTTGGCTGGCCGATTGGAATTTGGCTTATCTGGCACGTCGAGCCTTGTGCCATTCTTTGTCTGTCTCTGCTCTCACCTCAGGTTCAGGTACTCTGGCTTATGTGTTGACTCTCTCGGGATCCCAGCCTCAGGTAACTGGTTCATTCCGGGCAGCATCCCTTCAGTCTCCTGGGTCAGTTTTGCCGACTTTTGAGGAGGCTACTGAGTTGGCATGCCAGCAAACATCCTCTGCCTTGATTTTATCAAGTGTTTAGACCACGTTTGCCGGCTCTCAGCCATCTTCTGTCCCGATTTTATCGGGTTCTCAGATGGCTGCCCCCCCCCCCTCCCTCGGTTTTACCGTCGTCTTCTACAACTGTTACTTTGTTGAGGCGGGAAGCTGGTACAGCTATGCACGATCACAGAGATCTGGTTGTCTCTTTACCCTCCGATGCTTGCGAACTGTTGGCAGTTCCTGGGCATACCGAGGAAGTGGAGACTACTCACGTCTCTGTAGAGACCCACTCAGTTAATCCCCCTTCTCAGGGTTGTATTATTCTGACTGGGATTATTTCGATCTCTCGATCTAGGCATGACCGACCAGGTGGGGCAGGCCACCTCTTCATCTGTTACCAACCCCCTTTCCGTGGGTTCATTTTTGTGCCCCCCCCCCCTTCCTTCCTACTAAACTCTGGTTTGGTAGGTACGGGGCCCTGGTTCCGTCTGGTTTCACAGCCATTGTCAGGTTTACCTGGGGACCCCGGTGGGTTTGTTCCCCAGGTTTTTCCGACATTACCTGTACACACGGTTTTACCCCTGATCCCTCGACTCCCCCGGATATCCAGTTGCACGACCATATATTAAGTGTTATCCTGGCTGTTTTAGGTAAGTCGGAGCTCCTAGTTCGGGATTTACCTAAACCCCGTTCTTTCTGGGAACTGGATCAGGAGGTCAAAGTATAATCGGGGGTTGGGGTCCTGAATATTGACCCAGACATGGTAGCCGAATTGACCAAGGCTTTTCATTAGCCTTTGGCGACAATGAAACTTACGGATGCCGCTGCGGCCTACAAGGTCCTGGCTGAAGTGTATACGTCATTGTGTAAGACTCCAAAAGTGGAAGAGGAAATGGTTAAGCAGGTAGGAAATATCCATTCCTTGGCCATTAATCCTGACCTTCGCAGAGCCTTAGAAGCATCCTTTGAGTCATCATTGGTGACCTGGTGGCTTGGATGGCATATGACGGTTATGATCAATTATGACGGTTATGCTCAACGCCGCATGATCCTCGATGCTTCTGCATTTCGAGACTGCCAGCCCCTTAGGGCCACTCTCTTGTCTACCCCCTTTGTGGGCTCATCGCTCTTTGGTGGACAATTTCAGTCCTCAGTCGAGGAGGCTACCCGTAGTCAGAAGAAGTTGAGCCAGGTTAGGCAGTTAGCCTCTGTTGGTTCAATTGGTGCCCAGGGAACTTCCGGTTCTAGGGCGCCTCAGCAGTCTCAGAAACGTAGGGCTGTTCCTCCCCTCCAACTGCTCAGTCAGTTCCTTCAGGGGATGGAGGTTTGGCTGCCAAAAGGTGCCGGTAAAAAAATAGGGGTAACAACAGAAGGTCTGGCGGAACTCCTGCTCAGTTTCAGGCTCAGTAGGGCGACAGGGGGCTGGGGGTCTCCAACAAGAGGCCTCCAGCCAGGTGCCATTGATGGCTCGACCCCATCACTTCCTCCCATCCCACCCGCTTGGGGGGGGGGGGGAGGGGGATGGGTCGACCTTCCTGGACATTCCTGGCCTGGTGTGGGATACACAGCTTGGAATTGCACAGAAAGGTTTCTTCCCTGTGAGCGGCAGGCTGTTGTTTTTCCTCCCAGCCTGGCAACAAATAACCTCGGATAAGTTTGTCCTGGAGGTGATCAGACAGGGGTACTCCCTCCCTTTTGTGAGGCCACCCCCATTGCCTTTGTCTTGTGTGAAGACTAGCGATGTGGGAAGAGGTTTCGTCCCTCCTAACCAAGAGGGCCGTGGAGATTGTAGATCTGTCGTGGGACCAGGGGGTATTTTATTCCCATTACTTCCTGGCTACCAAGCGCACTGGTGGGTTTCGCCCCATCCTCAAGCTACACGGACTCAACTCATTTATATGAGTTGCCAAGTTCTGTATGTAAACCCTCACCTCTATTCTGCGGAGTCTTCACATAGGTTGGTGGATGGTGTCGCTGGATCTCAAGGACATCTGCATGTGCCGATACACCCCAATAATTGGCGGTATCTTAGGTTTGCTCTCAGGAACCAGGTAGGGGAGTTTATTGTCTATCAACGGAAGGTTCTCCCTTTTGGCTTCTCGACTGCCCCCAGAGTTTTTACCAAACTCCTGGCTCCTCCAGCAGCACACTTGCATCTGCAGGGATGTCTGATGTATCCGCAGATTGACGACATTTTCCATGCACAGACATCAGACAGACAGACAGACAGCACGCACCCGTGACATCAGTTTCCGTTGTCACTTCAAGCTGAGTTTTATCATAAACCTCAAGAACTCAGCCCTTGTCCCGTCTCAGGTAATGCTCCACCTGGGAGCTCTGATCAACACGGCCAGGGGATTGGTTTTTCCATCCCCGGTTGGACAGAGATGATAATTCATGCAACTCAGGCCTTGTTAGACCTAAGCCAGGTCTCTGCTCTACGCCTTCATCAGGTGACGGGGCTGTTGGCATCTTGCCATGATCTTGTTCCCCTGTGCATGTTTTGTCTTCATCCCCTGTCGAATCTCCTGAGAGAGCACTTTGACATGAGGGTAGATCGCACTTCAAAGCTGATTCCCTTGTCGCCTCCAGTGATCCGGTCAGCTCTGGATTTCTGATCCCATCGGGATCTTGTGTCCCATGGTGTTCCTCTTCAACCCCGTCATCCCACACATGTCCTGACGATGGATGCTATAGAAACGCTATATTCCACTTATGGACACTATATTCCACTTATGGAAACGGCTGCCAGGTGCCATGGGGTACCACCAGGGATATTTTGCCACATTTCCCAGTGGATTGGATAGGGTGCATCCTCACTCTATTTAGCCTGATACTGATTTCCGGAGCATTACCCACCCAGTGGCGCTATTCGAGTCTGTCTTGCAGACTTGGTGGAACCTTTCCTCCTGAGAATCTCTTTTCTTGGTCACAGTCACGACGTCATTTGGCGTAATTGCATCATCCTTTTTCAGTGGTACTGGCAACATGAACTCGAAGTTCTTGTGGCCAACCAGTGTTTCTATGGTCTGGAAAAGAAACGTCCATCTCCAAATAGTATTTTACGATCCTAGGGAAACATCTGAAGATCTATAAGATTTCGCTCCAGGCTATTCAACACAGACAGTGGCGTTTCTACTGTTTTACATTCCGTTTCCTTGACTGCGATCCTGTAGGATGACACTGTGCTTGACATGCATTCCCAATTGCAAGGGGCCATAAATTGTCCAACCATGATGCAGACGCATCACATAAAGGCTGTAACCTTTGGTCGGCGCTACTTCCAATGGCTCCAGAGCGACGGAGCAGTTGGCTCCGAGTAGCATGTCAATCTTCAGGTCTGGTTTATAAGCAGGAAGCTGGTCAGCAACATGCTCTAAATGACTCTACCTCCGGATGACTTCTGGTTTTGGGATCTGTCAAAAAAATCTGTGTGTCCTAGACTGAAAAACGTCTTGCCTATGACCGTAATGCCCTACGTGTCCCCAGACAAAGAAGGAGCTAATCACATGATGTGTGGTGCATGATAACTGTGTCTCAGTAAAAAACAAAACAAAACAAAACAAACAAAATATCTCGAGTTTCAAACCCACATTAACCTTCTAGAGGCCTACGCTCTACTGATTGAGCTAACATGTCCGCCCATACAGTGCGGACCTAAACGAGAACTAACTGGCTTAATTGCTGTTTTGGCATTAGCAAATAGAAAATCGACGAAAGTTATATTTCACATTAACATTTAAATATAAAGCATTTAAAATGTCAGTTCAATACAAGCAATATATAGGCAACATTAAGCGGTATAGGTGTAACTAAATAAAGCAGGCAGCTTTATATTTTCCTGTTACCTGTATGTGATTGGTAATATATTCTGTCAATGAAATATTGAATAATTTTATATATAAAAGAATCAATATGTCATTTGTTTGCTGCACATTTCCCATATAATTGATATATGTTTAAAACTTATTTATTATTAAGTAGAATTATAGAATTCATTCAACCTTTCAAAGGGATATATCTGTAACCTATCAGAACTATCAGGCTCATAGCCAGTCTCCAAGCAGAGTTGATGTGGCATGTTTGGGGGCATGTCCATGGTACACCTGCAAGTAAATTAGCGCTGAAATAGAGTCCTATGCGGCCGTGGTCAACAGAATCCTATGTGGATGTGACCCATCTGTATAGAGATTGGCTCAAAGCGACGAGTTAAATGGTCTAGTTCTGTCCCGGGAGTTCCGTCCACATATAATCATGCAATATTAAGTGTGGCAGGCCCTGTAAGTGTGCAATGCACCGGGCAATGCAGTACCTGATATGCACGAAGTGAACCGTGGTGGTGTACAGCTTTTAAAGTAATTTGGACCAGTATATTGCTCTTTATATATATTTTATAGGGGTTCGTCATTTCTTGTCTGATTAGATCTATCCCGGGAGATCTATGGCTCTTCAACTGGAATAAATCGAAACCTATTGACAAAATTAAAATTTTCATCTTAGAACAACACAAAACGCACAGCCCAGATAAAAGCCCTTCATCTTTTGGCTAAACTTTGAATATGCTAATGACACATGTGCAAAGGGCATGCAAATATAACCACGTGCTTCCGTGTTTTGGCCGGGCAAATTTAACTTTGACAGGGGCGGTTTCTGATTGGACGAAAATGAACCATGACACATGACGTAATAAGGTGGGGATTCCGCAGAGGTATTTTGTTGGATAGTGGTTGCTTGCCGTAATATCCCTCTACATCTGAGACATTTTACAATATTTGACGATAAATTTTGACTGTGGTGTGGATGAAGATAGCAAGAATCTGCTGTGGGAGATATTTTCTGCTTTAGCTGTTGGTGATTGCCACAAAAACTGGATATTGGACTACAGCTGATTTGAGGTCAGTGTAGACGTCTGGTCCAACCTGACACCCACCGATAGTAATACTTTTTAAATGCAGTTTAAACTTCTTGGATGTAGTTATCAGAGTGAATATGGTGCTACGTGGTGGTATAGGTGCTGGTGGTTGTTCTACAGAGAAATTTAGTAATTTTGTCTAGAAAAAAACAGAACAGAATCTCGACAGGTACAGTTGACATAATGGACTCTTCCAACCATCACTCCCCTTCCCTGTACCATGGTCAAAAATTGATTCCTTACTCCTCGCTAAATTGCTTCTTTCCGACGGCGGTTGTGTTTAATTATGACTTCAAATGTTGAAATAACTGTTCCGAATGTGTATAAAATGCTTTCGTGTTATTTTCTAAGCCGAGTCGAAACTACAGTGGGTGATGCTCTCTCATTTGTCATGTTTGGTAAACGTCAAACATGAATGGGTTTGAAGCGGGATTTGAAAGATTACAATTTAACGTCAGAAATTAACAGATACGTTTAAGAATTTGTTTGAGGTGCATCTGTGAGGCAATGGGGGTATATTCTTGCTGCCTGCGCCCTTAATTTTACGTACAATCTTGTCGGTTCATGTGCAAGTCCAAGGAATTATTTTGGCAGCGTACCTTTCGGACGAGTCCAATTTCATCCTTCCCTCCCCCACGTTTGTCTCCGCGCCAGCTTTTGTAATGGCCTCTTGGGAAACATGACCGATTGGGCCGACTCCTGTCGTAATTAGGCTGCTTGAATTTTATTACAAAATGGTTCAAATGATAGTCTTGCGGGTTAACTGTTACAGTGACATGAGTTTGTTTCTTCATATATGTGGAAAGCGGACTGCGTTTATTGAGTGAAGATTTGTTTGTGTATATGGTTGGGCGAATCAATTTCGTGTTTTAGGGGTATCAGGTTTGGTGACCCGTAGAAGCCATATTGGATCGTGAATCTCCCAAAAGCCGATGTCAGAGGAAGAACGTTGTGGCATTCAGGTGTTCGGAATAATCTTTTTGCGTCAGAGACACATATCTAACATACAGAATGAATCTAGAAGCCCGGGAGCTATTTGGCATTCACTTACTAAGTTCGGCTAACGTAATATATTGAAAATACTTGCGAGACGTCTAGCCTACGCTTGCGGCTGTACTGTAGACAAGCTATCTGAGACACTGTGTAGCAAATTCTCCAGTCCAGATCAACAGGGCGGCTGTCTTCTTGTGCTATCTGATAGCTGGAACGACTGTGCTTGCAGAAACTTTCTGATTGATCAAGTGATTCAGCGAGACCACATACGGAAATGGTATTTACCAGTGTTTACACTATGTTTATGACAATGTCGATAACACTACTGGTGAACATTGTCAGTTGTCTGGTTGTGTACTTGGGTACTTGGGACTTCCAGTAAAAAGATCTTTCATATTAGTCTGACTCTTGACAAATGCAAGGTATCACTGGAATGTATTATTTGACCCTTCATTCTGCAGTTTCATTTCAATTATTCATTACGAATTTCCAATGTTCCATTCTGCCAAAAAAAAAAAACCCCACTTGTTTAAGCAACCATGTCTCAAGCCATTGCCCAGTTTTGGTAGTACTTTTAATGTTTATGCGGACTCAAGACTGATCATGTACAGCCCAGGGTCTTCTACGTGGTGCTCACTTTCTGTAGTTCATTCAAGCTAAATAGTATAGCATGTACCAAGTTCAGATGCTGATAGACAACCTTGTTAGTACTTTTACTTTTGGCCATTTTTCAGGAGGCATTGAGGCAAGTTAGAAGGACAACAAGACCCATAAGAGATCTTTTCTTAGTATGGCTTCTAATAAATGATGCAACGTGGCCCAGAAAATCAAGTAAGTAGCGGGTTTGATTTGTACAGTATCTCTCTTAAATGTGCTGGTGGTTGATGTTTATGTGTAACAAATGGTGGTTGTACTTGTCATTTATGATCTATGATGTACTACTAGGTACATACTGTTGCCGGAAGAAGTTAGCATGAATTCCTAAATACCTGATGCCTTCTCCCTGGCCTGACACAGTTGCAAACGAGTCAACTCCTTTAGTACAATGTTCTAGTGATCATGTTTGAGATAAATGAAATTGCCATGAAAGTTGTATAAAATGCTTGTTTTTTTCCCCAGGATCAGAATTATAATAGCCCAGGGAAGGTAAACCCAGTCGAGTCTTTTCAACGATTCCCTGCCCCAGTTGTTGGTGCTACGCCAGTACCAGCAGCCACAGCGGTTGGAGGTGTAGGTGGGAGTTCGGCTCCCACCGATCAGCCCAAATTCCCAGAAAATATGGCCACTGGAGTGCAGTTTCCTGTGCAAGGCTACCAGTGCGTTATAGTCCATTATGGTCATTTGTAATAACAACTTCAAAAAGTAACTTTGTTCTTCAGGAGCATCTTGGGCCTCCACCAGCAAGTTAATGGTCTTACAAGCTTAAAAGGGTGGCTCTTCTGGTTCCACAAGATAGCAAAGTCCTTGATCAGTTTTTTTGGTCTTTAACTGGCATTTCTGTTGGAAATGAAACTTTAAACAAAAGCAAGTACATACAGATATTGCAGCTTGGCTTAATCCTGTATGCACTTACACCTGTATGTTAAATCTTTGTTCAAATTTTATAACCAAAATTGATGCCAGGTACATCTCGGTAAGGAAATCTGATTTGCATGTTTCAAAGTTAAATAATTGGTACCTTTATACCCCCTTGAATAAGCTTTTCCTCTTGTCAGAAGTTTCATGTACCCTGTGTTTCAGGATGAACTCCAGCAGTGGTCCTGCCACGGCTGGGGCTACTGGCGGTGGTGGCACACATGCACCTGCTGTGCACCCTCCAGCACACCCCAGTGCCCAGAGCCAAGCCCATCACCAGCAACAACTGCATCAGGCTCAGGCTCATGCCCAAGTTGCAGTGAGTTTGGAATATTTATCTTTAGAATGTAGATTAGCTTTAAGAAGTTTGTTCTGTCCTGTTTACATGCTTAGATGATATTTTAGCATTTTAATCACATCGATGTATCATTCTTCAACGATGCATAGATATGTTTAATAGAGTAATTAGGGTGTTTAGTCTGTACAGTGGTCCCTCTATTTTAAGACCACCAATGGGGTACCAAAAATGCGGTCTCATATTGCAGGTGGTCTTAAAATAAAGGTCATTTAACACAGAAAATTGGCCTTGACAAGCGGTCTTATAATCAAGGGTGGTCTTAAAATAGAGGGAGGGGCAGATGGTTGAGTGGTTAAGGTACTGGACTCTCAACCACGAAGTCGTGGGTTCGAGTCCCGCCATACACAAGGTCTTCTGTGCCTAAAGTCCTTGGGCAAGATTTGTATCCCAAATGTGCCTTGAGGTGATCGTTAATATGCAATTGCTTGCTTGTCGAGAACCTTATAAAATAAATCAAGTTTAAAAAAAATAGAGGGTTGTAAAGTAGAGGGACTACTGTAATCTGTTTTATCTCTTTGCCCGTGTGCTGATTGGCCCAGTTTAGCCAGCTGTTAGTTGTATGGAAAAGGGGTCTAAAACAGATCATTGCAACTTGATGTTTCAGGTGCACCTTGCCCAAGGTCAGCAGCAGCAGCAACAGCAGTTTCAGCGTCTCAAAGTAGAGGACGCCCTGTCTTACTTGGATCAAGTGAAGCTGCAGTTTGGCAACCAGCCACAGGTCTACAATGACTTTCTAGACATCATGAAGGAATTCAAGTCGCAAACGTGAGTAAATCTCAGGGGAACTTTTGGTACTGTGACTACTGTCATCTTTCTATCGTTGCATGGGATTGGGTCCATTTTGTGTCAAGAAAAACAGGCCAGTAATGTGTAGTCCTATCACCATATCCCAATTCCAGGGTCAAGACTTACATATCCTGCGATTAGTTGTGATATGTACCCATTAAATGCTTTGTGTAACAGTGGCATTGGGTGACAACCTCAAGCTCTCTAAAGATGCTTCAGAACACTAATATGTTCCAACATGGCAGTTCCCTCAGAACTGTGAGACATTAAAATGCCTCATCTGGTGTTCTGTTTTTCCAGCATTGACACCCCAGGTGTAATCAGCCGTGTGTCCACTCTGTTCCGGGGGCATCCTGATCTGATTGTAGGATTTAATACATTCCTGCCACCGGGATACAAGATCGAGGTCCAAGCCAACGAAACCATTAGCGTCCATCAACCCGGTCAGCAAGTTATGTCTCTGTCCACTGCCCTGTCTCCACCAAATAAAACAGGCCAAGGTTCAGGGGTAAGTACCACAGGAGTAGGAGGTAAATGAAAGCCTTTGCTGCCTTCTTGGGTAAAATTTTTTTACACGCCTCAAATACTTACATTCGTTTAAAGATAGATAAAAATGTGGGAATTTTTGTCTTGATGTTACATATGGCAGTTTCACGCTGGTTTCTTTCCATTTCAGAATGCCCCATTATCTGGGAGTGGGGCGTCCGGTGGAGTGTCTGTCCACCATTCCTACCACCAACAATCACGGTCCAGCCAGGAACCGATTAATTCCCCTCCACATTCAGCCCAGGGTCAGCAGCCCAGTCAGCCAGTCGAGTTCAATCATGCGATCAACTATGTCAACAAGATTAAGGTATGGTTGCTGAACAACTGAATTTTTGCCTGCCTTTTACTTGGAAACAACGCTAAATGCAACTTCATTAATACTTTGTGCTTCATAACATCCAACTATGTAATGGTGTGTTTTTCCTTAAAAGGTCTTCGGATGCCCTTGGCTTGGCTACAGTTGGATTGTTTTGTCTCCTTCTCTTGCAGAACCGTTTCCAGGGGCAGCCGGAGATCTACAAAGCTTTTCTGGAGATCTTACATACCTACCAAAAGGAACAGCGAAATCTTAAAGAAGTAAGTGTGACTTGTCTTCTCTTAATGATATTAGGTTTATGTGTAGGAAATACACGGAGTGGTGTTGAACATCTTTGAGTACCGTGTGACTTTGTGAAGAAATGTTCCATTGTGGTCATTGTGTGCATGTAACTGTAGAATGGATACAGTTTTGCTAAACTCATACGGACTCCAATATGGCCAATATTAGAATAGGAATAGTGTCTAAAATGGACCGTGCAAATTCAAACAGGTCTGTTGGAACTTCCCGTACATGGTCTTACCTGTGCTCTTTGTCAAGTAGTGCTGATAAGTATTGTTTTGTCCTCTCCTAGGGCCTCGTGACAACTGGATACAAGCCACTGACGGAAGCTGAAGTATACTCTAAAGTGGCCAAGCTGTTCCAGAACCAGGAAGATTTACTGTCAGAATTCGGCCAGTTCCTTCCAGATGCTAATGGCTCAACTGGTTATCTAGGCGGAGCTGTCAGCAGCCTAAAGGTATTCAAGTTTGTTTACTTTGTTACATAGAAGAAATGTAAATATGCAGCAGAGATTCATTAGTTGCAACACTTGTATACCAAAGTGATGATAAGACTGTAACGCCAACCTGCTTGAAGGTAGTGGGCCGGTGGTTTCTTTTAACACTTCTATAATATGTCTGGGTTAATTTACAGGCTCTCACCGGGGCTGAGTCGGCTTTGGGTGGGATGAGAAACGATCATTCCTCAACCATAAAGAAGCCTGGTTTTAGCAGCAAGAATGCTAACAACAAGAGCAGTCACATCCGACGTCCATCAAGCGGTGGTGGAGGAGGCCCACCCCCAGCCAAGGTATGTCAGGTTTGCATAAAAACTGGCTGTAGTTTAGGGCTGTACCTGTCAGCCTTGTTCAGTTTTCAAAATAACAAGTTTCTGCTGCAGTAAATACATTCACTTTTGTCGTTGATTCCAATGATTCTTGATGAAAACAATCTCCTGTAGTGACTCCCATTGGCATAGCATAGAACTGCTATTTGTATAGGATAGGTACAAACGCTAAAAATAAATGGAAGCGTTGTATGGCCACTTTGTATAAGGAGGCATGGACCACAAAAGGATAAATAAAGTGTTTTAAGGTGTTCATTACGCTCGGCTTTCAGAAACCCAAGTCCGGTGTTTTGAAGGATGTGTCTCTGGCAGAGGCTGGAAAGTATGGCACACTTAACGAGTATGCCTTCTTTGACAAGGTGAGTCACTGATTATAGCAGATAACTGCCTGAACCGTTTGTAAGAGCTCAACATTGCTGAGAACTATCGTTAATATTTCTGTACTGTATATACCATTCTGCATAAAATTTGGAAGGAAACAAGTCTGCAGCGTAGTTAAGTTTTAGCTGAAGATAACATTCGAACAATGGTACCTAAATATGTCTACTGTTTGTGTCTTTTGATTCTTAGGTTCGAAGGGCGCTTCGCAGTCAGGAAGTGTATGAGAACTTCTTGAAATGCTTGGTTCTGTTCAACCAAGAAGTCGTGTCGCGTTCCGAGCTGGTTCAGCTAGTTCAGCCATTTCTGGGGTAAGAATATTATCAATGCCTATTTGTAGACAGAGAATGTTTTAGCTTTATTATCAATCTCTTCCGTTTCACGTTCTTAAAGAAAATTCTTGCAAGCCTATTATCAGCCCGGTCGTGAGTTCAAAATGGTGGTTATCTCTCGTTCTAGAAAATATCCTGAGCTGTACAAATGGTTTAAGGACTTCCTTGGCTACAAGGAATCAGGCATGGTAGAGGCCATACCACAGTCCGCCACGGGGAAGGAGAGAATCAGTGGCGAACTGGCAATGGAGATTGGTACGTGTTAACAATTTGTGTATGTGTTCCAGTAGAATGGCATGTTAATATGGTCTGCTTGGTTTATGTGGGGTTAGGCATTTTGATTGCAATGCGTATGTGCACTGCTGAATAGTGGGGCAGGATTTCTCAAACATTGGTGGGTTTATCACAGGTGAAACTGGGAAAATAAAAACACATGCTTCATTCACGGACCTGAATATTTTTTGTAAATCCTGTATGAGATAGTCCTAGTTTTTGTGCAGATAAGGGGTTTAAGTACCCATACTTCAGGACTTTGTACATATAAACAAAATCGCCAGTGTTCGGGCTCAACATTATCCAGCATTCAACAAGTACGGTCTCATCCGCGTAGTAATTACTCCTGACGTCTATAAAGACAAGATGTCCAGCTCTATTCTGTAAGGGATATTAAAATGATTATTGCCACTGGTGGCAGTTGAACATGTTCCAGGTGGTACTGTTTCTGTACGTAAGTACTTTGTGTTTGTAGATTATGCCACCTGCAAGCGTTATGGAGCAAGCTACAGGGCACTCCCCAAGACCTACGTACAGCCAAAGTGCAGTGGTCGAACTCCGCTTTGTAAAGAGGTGGGTCCATGGAGAGTCGATCATAGAATGCTCTTGAACTTTGGTGTTTTGTCATACCTGCTTGGATAGATGTAGCATTATTGTGACAGATGTGTGTGAAAATGCATCCCTGCGAAGAAAGCAAACTGTTGCGTATTGATATTGATTTAGCTAACTTGTAGATGTAAATCTGCTTGCATTTTAAATTAAATAACTAAAAGAGTTCAATATTATGTCGGTTACATATTGTCTTTGACCAATTAGGGGGGAAAAAGTCCTAATTTAACTGGTAGTTGGGGCATCCCGGCCTCTGACGGGATCCCCTATGGGCTTGCCGACTTTTTTTTTTTTTTTTTTCTCCTCCTCCTCCTTCCGCCGCCAAATATGACATTTTCGGAGGCCAAACACAATGAAGGAAACCTTGTATTGACCTGGTAATTTAGGAAAACC
>JAAUYG010126044.1_pt1 | contig 17016 bp, 9 predicted proteins | sample 7278091 | NCBI WGS metagenome assembly JAAUYG01 (sample SAMN14350201, study PRJNA611818) | marine sediment metagenome | isolation source: surface marine sediment (0.6m) | place: French Polynesia: Moorea | collected 2018-08
CGCGGCGAGGCGCAGGTCGAAGGCCTGGACGGCGACCGCGGCGACACGCTGCGGCTGGCGTTTCAGAACGAGTTCGCCGTCGGCTGGGTGAACGGCGCGCCGCGGGTCATGACGCCGGATCTGATCTGCGTGCTCGACAGCGAGAGCGGCGAAGCGATCGGGACCGAGACCCTGCGCTACGGGCAGCGCGTGACCACGATCGCTCTGCCCGCGCCGCCCGTCCTGCTGACGCCCAAGGGGCTGGAGCACGTGGGACCGCGGGCCTTCGGCTACGACCTGGACTTCCACTCCGTCTTCGAGGACAGGCCCGAATGAGGCGCATCGGCATCGACGTCGGCGGCACCAACACCGACGCGGTTCTGGTGACCGAGGGCGGCGTGGCCCAGGCCGTCAAGACGCCGACCACGGCCGACGTCACGGGCGGGGTCCTCAAGGCGCTGCAGGATCTCGTGGCGGCGGCCGGAGACGGCCTGGGCCGGGTCGATGCGGTCATGCTGGGGACGACGCACTTCACCAACGCGGTGGTCCAGCGCCGCGGCCTGGTGAAGACCGCGGCGCTGCGGATCGGCCTCCCGGCGAGCGCCGCCCTGCCGCCCTTCGTCGACTGGCCGCGCGATCTGGCCGAGCAGGTCGACGGCGGGGTCTACATGATCGAGGGCGGTCACGAATACGACGGCCGGCCGCTGGTGCCCCTCGATCGCAAAGCCCTGCGCGACGTCGCGACGCGTGTTCGCGACTCCGGCGTGCCCGCGGCGGGGATCGCCTCGATCTTCTCGCCGCTCAACGCCGCCTGCGAGGCCGAAGCGGCCGAGGTCCTGCGCGATGTCTGCCCCGATCTGGTGATCACGCAGTCGCACGACCTGGGCCGGATCGGCCTGCTCGAACGCGAGAACGCGACGCTCCTCAACGCCTGCCTGTCGGACCTGGCCCGGCGCACGACCCGCGCCTTCAAGGCCGCCATGGTCGACAGCGGTATCGAGGCGCCGCTCTACCTGACCCAGAACGACGGCACGGTCATGCGGGCGGACTTCGCCGAAGCCTTCCCGGTCTACTCCTTCGCCTCCGGCCCGACCAACTCCATGCGCGGCGCCGCCTTTCTGACCGGCCTCGACGAAGCCATGGTCGCCGACGTCGGCGGGACCACGACCGACATCGGCCACCTGCGCCGGGGCTTCCCGCGAGAGGCCAACTCCGCGGTCGAGATCGGCGGGGTGAGGACCCTTTTCCGCATGCCGGACCTGCTGTCGATCGGTCTCGGCGGCGGGACCCTGGTGGACCCCGAGCCGCTGGCCATCGGGCCGCGGAGCACGGGCTATCGCCTGACGGAGCTGGCGATGGTCTTCGGCGGCGACTGCCTGACCATGACCGACATAGGGGTCGCGGCCGGCCTGGCCCGGATCGGCGACCCGCAGAACCTGGCTGCCCTGGACGAGCGCCTGGTCGATGCCGCCGTCGCCCGGGCCGCGGCCATGGTCGCGGAGGCCGTGGACCGCATGAAGGTCGATGCGACGCCGCTGCCGCTCATCGCCGTCGGCGGCGGCGCCTTCCTCGTGCCAGAGCGGATCGAGGGGATCAGCGAGGTCCTTCGGGTCGAGCACCAGGCGGTCGCAAATGCGGTCGGGGCGGCCATCGCCCAGGTGAGCGGCGAGGTCGACCAGATCTTCAGCGAAACGAGCCGGCAAGCGGCGATCGACGCAGCGCGGCGCCTGGCCGAAGGCAGGGCGGTGCAGGCGGGGGCGGATCCTGCCAGCCTGTCGACGGTCGAGGTGGAAGACCTGCCCATCGCCTATCTGCCCGGCCACAGCCTGCGGGTGCGGCTGCGTGTCGTCGGCGAAATCGCCTGAGGCCCGGGCCGGCGACGTCGTTCTTGCAGGTCCAGTCGGGGAGTGCGCCGGACTGACGTCAGCTTCAGAGCGAGGGACTGCGGGCCTGATCCCGTAGAGGGCGAGCGTAGGTCGTCCGCGTTCCGGCTGCCGCGGATCAGGGGCCGCCGGTCAGGGGCCGCGCAGCAGGGGCGCTGGCTTGAGCAGGGCTTGGGCGCAGTTCAGGAGATAGGCGGTCTCGAGGAACCGGTCGGGGAAGTCCTTGCGGTTGCTCTTGGCCAGGCGCTGCAGGGCCTCGGCCAGGGGTGTCAGGCCGCAGGCCTCGAAGCCACGGCCGAGCGCTCCGATACGCTCCAGGCCGCTGCCGTCCAGGATGCCGCCCATCTCGGCGAGGCCCAGCAGGGCGTCGGCGGCTTCGGTAAGCGCGCGGCCGGCGGCGCCGGCCGGCGCGGCCCAGGTCTGGACGGCCTGTCCGCGCCCCAGGAGGTTGCCGGCACTCCGGCCCAGGCGGCGCAGCAGGCCGCCGCGCGCCCGGCCGCCGCTGCCTTGGGCGCGGTCCAGTCCGACGTTGTGGCAGCCGCCCTCGGCGCCCTGGAGGAAGAGGCTGAAGGGCTCGAGCGCGAAGCGACCCCGGCCGGCGGTCGCCAGGGCCGCCACGGCCCAGGGCCGCCCGGCGCGGAGGGTCGCCTCGAAGTCCGTCACCACGGCCGCGTTCTCCTCGCTGTGGCCCAAGGTCAGGCCGAGCCAGCGGCCCTGCGCGTCGCGCAGCGGCCAGACGATCTCCTGGGCCTTGTCGTCGAAGCTGGGATCGCCGGCGGCGGCGGGCAGCAGGACGAAGGGCTGGGGGCCGCGCCGCGGGCGGCTCAGTCCCGGCGCGAAGCGCTCCCGAAGCTCGGCCTCCAGCCCCTCCCAGTCCCGGAAGGCCAGCGGCCAGCCCTCCAGCTCCTGCTTCCGGAAGGGCCAGGGCGAGGTGCTGGCCGAGACCTCCTTGGAGAGCGAGAGCCGGCCGTCCGCCGCCGCTGCCGCCCGCCGCAGGACGACCTTGGAGCGGCAGAGCTTGGAGAGCGCTCCCGCGCCCCAGAGGCTCTCCCGCTCGTAGGCGCGGCGCGGGGAGAAACCGGCGTCGTGGCCGTGGGCGCGGGCGAGGCCGGCGCTGTACCAGCGGTCCTGCTCCGGGGCGTAAAAGTAGCCGGTCACCCCCCGCGCGCCCGCGGCGCTGCGCCAGCGCCGGGCGCCCATGCCGTAGAGCGTGAGCTGCCCGACCGGCTGATAGTCCTGGCGGATCTGACCCTTCAGCGCGCCGAGGTACCCGGGGGACCGTGATCGCCCGGCGTCGGGCTTGAGTGCCTGCGCCAGGGCATAGGCCTCGGCGAGCAGCGCCAGATAGGCCTCCAGGTCGAGGGAGAAGTCGTGCTCCCGCTTGGCCCTGACCCGCGCCGCGATGGTCCGCAGCAGGGCCGAGAGGCGGGGCAGGGAGTCGGCGCGGGAAGAGACCGACAGGGCGAAGAGGCGTTCTTCGAGCACCAGGGGCGCCTGGTTGAAGCCGCTGCAGACGCACTCCGTCAGGCAGCGCAGGACCTCGGCCAGGAAGCCGGGATCGGGGGCTGCCGCCTCCGCCGGCTCCTCGGTCTCGCCGCCGAGGGGCTCCGTCGCCGCAGCCTCCGGGGCCTCTGCGCGGCGGACGGCGAGGACGGCGGCGGCGTGGAGCGCCTTGCGCCGGCTGCGCGGCGCCTTGGACAGCATGCCGTCGAGGCCCCGGCCGGCCAGGAAGCGGACCTCCGGATCCTCCGGCCTCAGCCGGACGACGAGGGAGGCGCCCTCGGCCCGGATCGCCGGCGCCGCGCCGGTCTCCAGCACCTCCAGGGCGGCCCGGAGGGTCGCCTTGCCGGCCCACTTGGCGATGGCTTCGGGCGACAGCGCGAGGATCTCCGCCAGGGGGTCGCCGGCCTCGGCCGCCGATGGCTGGGAGCTTGCCTCTGCCTCGGCGTTCCGGCGGTCCGCCGGCGCCTCGGCCGCCTCCGCGCCGTCCGGTGTATCGCTCCGGCGCAGCACCAGGACCGCGGCCAGCCTGTGGCGGCAGACGCCCGCGGCCCGGCAGCTGCAGGTCGCGGCCGCCGGTCCCTCCGGTCCGATGTGCACCTCCTCGCCGTCGGCCCGAACCCGGGCGCCCTCGTCCTGGGCTTCGAGCAGGGCGACCTTGCCCGCCTCGAGGTCGCGCTGCGCGCGCCGGAGCAGGCCCTTGGAGGCCAGCGTCGTCAGCGCGGCGTCGTCGAAGGCGGCGAGCGCCTGGCGCAGCTTCGCGTCGCTCACCGGATCACCTCGCCGAGCCAGTCGGCGAACTTGTCCGGAGTCAGGGCGGCGACGCGCATGCCCGCGGCGGCCAGCCGCTGAGCCACGCCGCGGTCGTAGACCGGCGCCGCCTGGTCGTCCAGGGCGGCCAGGCCCAGGAGGGTGACCCGGGCCTCGGCGAGGCGGCGGACGCTGGCGATCAGGCGGCCGACGGGCGCGCCTTCCTCGAAGTCGCTGACCAGGACGCAGATGGTCCGGCTCGGCTGGACCACGAGCTGCTCACAGTAGCTCATGGCCTGGCCGATGTCGGTGCCGCCGCCGAGCTGCACCGACATCAGGACCTCGACCGGGTCGTCAAGCTCCTCGGTCAGGTCGACGACGGCGGTGTCGAAGACGACCAGGTGCAGCTTCAGCGAGGGCAGGCCGGCGAGGATGGCCGCCATCACGGCGGCGTAGATCACCGAGTCGAGCATGGAGCCCGACTGGTCGACGCAGAGGACGATGGTCCAGGGCAGCCGCCGGCGCATCCGCGAGAAGAAGCGCAGGCGTTCCGCGATGACGGCCTGCCGCTCGCGGTCGTAGTGCTTCAGGTTCTCGCGGATGGTCGCGCGCCAATCGAAGTTCTGCATGGCCTTGAACTGGCTGCGCTGGAAGCGGTTCGGCGCGCCGGCCAGGGCCCGGGAGACCTGGGGCTTGAGCCTTCGGACGATGTCCTCGACGACCTTGCGGGCGACCTCGCGGATCTTCTCCTGGACCGCGGGATCGGCGTGGCCCTTGAAGGCGATCAGCGACTTCAGCAGGTCGCGGTTGGGCTCCAGGGAGTCGAGCAGCTTCGGGTCGTTCAGCAGCCCGTGCATCTCGTAGCGGTCGAGCGCGTGGGACTGGATGGTCTCGTAGACCGACTGCGGGAAGAGGCTGCGGCACTCGCCGAGCCAGCGTAGCGGGGTGAGCTGGCTCGGGTCGAGCGATCCGAAGCCGCTCCGCTTCGTGGATCTGAGGCCGCGGCGGGCGAGCTCCCGGCCGTAGAGATAGTCGAGCGCGCGGTCCATCCGCCGGTCGGCGCCCTGCAGGCCGCCGCCGCCGAGCCCCTCCTCGCCGTAGCGGCCGAGCACCAGCCGCCAGCGCCGCAGATGCGTCGGCTTGTCCTTCCCGGCCGCGCTCATGGCTGCGCCTCGGCCGCGACGAAACCGCCGAGCCCGTCTTCTTCCAGGCAGCGCAGCAGCCGGCGCGAGAGCTCCAGGTTGCGTTGGACCTCCTCGGCCGAGGCGTCGTAGCGCACCGCGCCGGTGACCTCGGTCTGGGCGACCCGATGGCGCGCGGCGATGCGCTGTGCGAAGCGGTCCGACTCGCGCGGGTCCAGGGCGGCGAAGGCGAGCCGGAGGCTGGGCAGCATCGAGATGAAGCTGTCCTCGTCGAGCCCGGCGAGAATCTCGTCGGCGGCCTCGGACAGGGCCGGCAGGCGCCAGAGCAGCTCGCGGGAGATCGCGATCAGCCCGCGCAGAAAGGCGATGCGCTCGCTGGTCTCGACGAAGACGCCGCCCAGATTGCCGCGCAGCCGCGCGACCAGGTCGTCACCGTCGATCAGCTCGGCCAGGAAGGCCAGGCAGGCCAGCGCCCCGGCGATGGCCGGATGGACCTCGGAGTCCAGGAGGGCGGCGACGGCTTCGTGGAACAGGGTCTGGTCGATGGCCTCGGTTTCCGCCCCGGCGGTCGTGACGATCTCGCGCAGGCTCGCCAGCGCCTCGAGCAGGCCGGACAGGTCCTCCTCGCGCGCGGCGGTCAGGTCGGGGAGGAGGTAGAGCGCGCGGGCGTAGGCGACGCCGATCAGGCGCTCCACCGTGTCGGCGCCGGTCATCCCGAGGACCTCGCGGCTGCGCCACAGGAGGTGCAGCTCGCGCAGCGCGGCGACGACCGAGCGCAGCTCCGGGTCGCTGGTCACCTCGGATTCGATCAGCGGCAGGATGTCCTGCGCCCGCTCCGCGATCCCGGCCTGGCAGGCGGTGAGGAAGAGCTGGACCGCGGCGCTGGCGTTGCGGCCGCGGCCTTGCTCCTCCAAGGCGCGGAGCTGCTTGCGCAGCACGCGCAGGCAGGCCTCGGCGACGGTCTCGGCGCCCGCCGCGAGCTCGATCAGCCGCGCCTCGACCATCGGCGACCAGGCGTAGGACCAGGTCTCGAAGAGCACGTCGAGCTTGACGCCGGAGAGGAAGTCCGGGCCGCCGGTCCGGTCCGCGAAGCCGGTCTCCAGAAAGGCCATGGCGTGGAGGAAGCGGCTGACCTCGCGATGGCGCGGCTTGCGGTAGATGTCCAGCTTGCGGTTCCGGGCCTCGCCGTCCTCGAGGTTGAAGCCCAGGCGCCGGGCCTGGGCCCGCGCCGACTCGACCAGGGGCGGCGAGCCGGCCGAGGGTGGGATGTCGCCGATGGCGCTGCCGGTCAGGAAGCCCTGCAGCAGGCCCATCACCGGCGTCAGGTCCCCGGCCTGCTCGCCCTTCAGGAGCGTGGAGCGGCAGGCGTCCAGCAGGTCCTCCCGGGCCGGTCCCGGCCGTCCGCGGAGGGCGGCGAGCCGGCTGGCGGCTTCGAGCGCGGCGGTGAGCACCGGCAGCGGCGGCGACAACGACGGCTGGGTCCGGCGCAGGTGCTCGGCGAAGCCGGTGACGATCTCGACCGCCAGGTTGCGCCAGAGCGGCTCGCCGGCTTCCCCGGCGGCCGCGCGCCGCCAAAGCCGGTCGTAGAAGCCGGGCAGCGGCAGGCCGGCGGCGTAGTCGTTGAGCTGGTCGAGCTGCCGGAAGCCGTAGCGGATCAGGTAGGCCTCGGCGCCGCCGGCATCGCGCTTCGGCTTGCGCGCAGGCGCCTCGGCCGCCAGGCCATCGATCAGGGCCGGGGTATGGAAGCCGCCGGTCACCGCGACGATCGGGCCCTTGCCCTCCTCGAGGGCTTCCCGCAGCAACGAGACCATCTGCGCCTCGCGCTCGAGATGGCCTTCCCGTTTCAGCTGCGCGGCCGGGGTGGCGGCGCGGACATGGGCGCAGTAGGCGCCGACGTCCTGGAAGAAGCGGCGCCAGTCCCCGCCGCCGGCGCGGCTCTCGAAGAGATGGTCCCAGAGCTCGTTCTGGTCGCGGCAGCCGATCCGCCGGCAGAGCGCCCGGCCGTAGTCGCTGGCATCGAAGGCCCGCTCGTCGGTCAGCGAGATGGCGCGCTCCGCGTCGCCCTCCTCCTCCGCTTCGCTCCGGCCGAGCGCCAGGCGCTGCGACGAGGGCAGGTCGATGAAGCGGGCTTCGCTGCCCCGCCTGGCGGCCTCGCTGAGCGCGACGTACTCCGGGGAATGGGCGCAGAAGGGATAGTAGCTGACCACGGAGACCTCGTCCGACTGGCCGCGTTTCCGCTCGGGAAAGGCGACGATGGCGACCGGCGGCCGCGTCGCTTCGGCGGTGACCAGCGGGATCAGCGGGTCGAAGTCGCTGGGTCCCTCGACCAGGACCAAGGCCGGCGCGACCTCGTCGATCAGCGCCTTCAGGTGGCCGGCGCAGGCCGGGCTGTGATGGCGCAGCGGGACGAGGTAGAGCCCGCGCGACTCCTGCCAAAGGTCGAGCCGGCCGATCTCGCTTGGCTGTCCCGCCACCGCCGACACTCCCGAGGTTTCACACCAGCTTCAGCTTGCGGGCGGTCTGATAGAAGGCCTTCCAGTGCGCGTTCCGCCCCGAGCGGTCCTTGGCGACGTGATCGACGTAGGCCTTGAACTTCTTGCCGTCCTCGGGGTTGTCCTTGAGCACAACGCCTTGGACCTGACGCGCGATATGGGCGCCGGAGACCGCGGCCTTGTCCAGGAAGGCGGCCTCCAGCGCCGCGGCGTGCACGACGTTGACCGCCTCGGCCGTCGACATGACGGCGTCGGGCCGGCTGAGGCTGGTGCCCTCCTTGGTGCGCCCGCTGCGCAGGTCCTGGAAGGTCTGGACCAGGACGTCGATCACCCCGGGATCGATGTCGCTGTCGGCCTCGAGGCCGGCCAGCCGCTCGTCGAGCTCCTTCAGGACCAGCTCCTTCTCGAAATCCGGGTCGGAGATCGGGTGCACGGTCTCGAAGTTGAAGCGCCGCTTCAGGGCGCTGGACATCTCGTGGACCCCGCGGTCGCGCAGGTTGGCGGTGCCGATGACGTTGAAGCCCGGCTTTGCCCGCAGGGTCTGGCCCTCGCCGAGCTCGGGGACGGCGATGGTCTTCTCCGAGAGGATCGAGATCAAGGCGTCCTGGACCTCCGGCGGGCAGCGGGTCAGCTCCTCGAAGCGCACGATGCCGCCGGACCTCATGGCCTGGAACACGGGCGAGGGCACCAGGGCGCGCTCGCTCGGGCCCTCGGCGAGCAGCAGGGCGTAGTTCCAGGAGTAGCGGATATGGTCCTCGGTCGTGCCGGCCGAGCCCTGGACGACCAGGCCCGACTGGCCCGAGACCGCCGCGGCGAGCAGCTCCGAGAGCATCGACTTGGCGGTGCCCGGCTCGCCGACCATCATCAGGCCCTGCGCGCCCATGAGGCTGACGATGGCGCGGTCGACCAGGGGGTCGTCGCCGTAGAACTTGCGCGAGACCTTCAAGGCCTCGTCGCCCAGGATGAAGCGGCGCACCGCCCGGGCGGAGAGCCGCCAGCCGGGCGGCCGCGGCCCGTCGTCGGCCTCGGTGAGCCGGGTCAGCTCCTCGGCGTACTTCTCCTCCGCCGGCGCGCGCAGGACCATCTCCATGACCGTCGCTCCTTTCGGCCGCCTACCAGTACGCCGCCTTCTTCTCCCAGGCGGGATCGAAGCCGGTGCCGGCCGCGGCGATCTGATGATAGTCGTTCCAGCTTTCGCTGAGCAGCACCGGTGACACCGCGCCGAGCGAGAGGCTCGAGCCCCAGTAGCTCGCCGCCTTGCGGATCCGGTAGAACTTCAGCGAGCGCAGGGCGCAGGCGATGTTCTCCTCCGGCAGGGGACTGCCGGTGAACTCGATGACGACCGCGACGCCGGCACCCTCGAAGCGCTTCACGTAGTCCATGAAGATCCCGCCGTCCTCGGCGGCCCCGCGTTCGTATCCGAGCTTGGTGGCGGCGCCGCGCAGCTTGAAGGACTCCAGCATGTAGCCGGTGCGATCGCTGATCTCGTTCGACTTGGCCTCCTCGTCGCCCGGCTTGAGCAGCGGCCGGGAGAACTGGTCGAAGAGCGGCGCGATCTCGTAGTCCTTGAGGTGCTGGCGCCAGGCCTCCTTGATCGTCTCCGGAACCAAGGTCTGGTGGGCGAGCTTGATGGCGGCGAGCCCCTCGAGCGACACCGTCCCGTCCTCCGGGTCGGAGAGGCTGCCGTCGTCCAGAGGCCGGAAGCTCGCGGCGATGCCGCCGTTCCCGTCGAGGCCGAGCCAGACCAGCCGCTGGCACATGCGGCCGACCAGGGGATGCCGGACCAGGTACTGCTGCCATTCCTCCGGCGCCCAGGTCCGCTCGAGGCACATGGCCTCGAAGAGCCGGGTCGACTGCATGGCGTTGGCCTGCTTGATCTCCTTGCGCGCGCCCGACAAGGCCTTCTTGGCGGCCTTGACCAGTGCCTGCTCCTCGTCGTTGCGGGCGCTTGGCAGGGCCTTGACCTCCTTGCCGGCGGGATTTGCGAGGACCAGCTTGCCGTCCTCGGCGAGGCTGGCCCGATAGATCCGCGCGTCGCCGCAGTCGAGCTCCAGGACGCCGGCCTCGTCGAGCCCGGCGGTCGGGATCGTCCGGTCGGCCAGTTGGTCGGCGGTCCAGCCGCGGCGCTCGGCGATGTCCTCGATCAGCGCCTGGGCATGGGCCTGGACCGTCTTCGCCTTGAAGCGGTTGGCGGTCGCGAGCACCACCTGGATCGCCGCCGGGGCCGGGTTGGCGGCCAGGCACTCCAGCAGCGCCTTGCACTGGGCGACCCGCGCGCCGTGGTTCTTCAGATAGCCGCGCACCGCCTCGGCCGCGTCGGGACCGGGCACGTGGGTGGCCAGGCCCAGCAGGCCCTTGTTGGCGTTGGCGCTGGTCAGGTACTCGCCCAGCTTGTCGGACTTGAGCTGGGCGAAGACGGTTTCCCTGGTCAGATCCCGGTCCCAGCGCAGCCAGGTCTTGTAGGTCGCATCGACGTTGGCCTGGGCGTAGGCGTTGGCGTCGGCCTCCGAGACCCGGAGGGTGTCCCGTCCGATCCAGGCCCGTAGGCTGAACAGGCCCAGGCGCTCGCTGTCCTCCGGCGCCAGGCGGTCGAGATAGAGGTCCAGGAGGGCGTTGCCGCCCGGCTGCTTCAGCTTGTCGGCCAGGGCGATCCACCAGGCCACGATCTTGGGGTCGAGCGGCGTCCCGTCGCGCCACTGGACGCTGGGCACGGCGTCGTGGGGGAACCACTCCAGGGCCTTGGGCTTGACCTTCTTGAGGCCGGCCTCGGCCTCCGCGAGCAGGGCCTGCGGATCGAAGTAGCCGGAGACGTCCTCGCCCAGGCGCTCCAGCGCGGTCAGCATGGCGGCCCGCGCCAGTTCCGAGCGCTCCTTGTCGAGCGCCGCCTTCAGGGCCGCGGCCTGATCCTTCGCCCCGCGTTCCGCGAGCCAGTCGGCGGCGCCGGCCCGGACATCCTGCTTGCTGTCCTTGAGCAGCGCGGCGATCGCGTCGTCGATCTGCGGCGCGCCGGCCAGCAGCTTGCGGGCCGGCTCGCGCAGGGTCTTGCGGCTTCCGGTCGCCAGCCCCATCAAGGGCATGAGGTAGCGCCTCGGCACCTTGGGGAAGCGCTCCAGGATCTCCAGGGCCGCCATGGTGATCAAGGGCTTGTCGCCCGATTGGGGCGAAAGGCCCAGCGCCTCGTCGATCAACTCCAGGTGCTCGGCGCAGTAGACCCAGAGGCCGTCGATCTCGGTCTCGCCGAGGTCTCGCAGATACTCCTCGGTCAGGTACTCGCGCAGCGGCTCCCGCTGCCCGGCGTTGTGCCAAAGCGCCGCGACCGTGCGAAAATCCAGCCCCGCTCTCAGATGGCGCCGCAGATGCTCCGCCGGGAGAAAGCTCTGGACGTAGCCCTTCTCCTCCGAGACGCAATCGAACAGCTTCCAGTAGGAGTTCGTGCCCCGGATCAGGGTGACCAGGTGCCAGATCGTGACCTTGGCGGAGGCGTAGAAGGCCTCGACGCCGGAACGGTCGAACTTGAAGCCGCCGTGCTGCCAGTTCAGCTGGTAGAGGTTGGCCTGATGCCCTGCCCTGTCTTGCCGGTTCTGCTCGCCGTGCAGGGCCCGGCCGAAGGCCTTGAGGTCGTCCTCGGTCATGGGGTCCATGCGCTGGGACCAGTGGTGGCGCTCTCCGGCGTTGGCCCGCTTGAAGGCTTCCAGGCCCTGGTTGTAGCTCTTGATCGCATTTCGCAAGGGTTCGAAGACCTGGTCCGGAATCCGCGTCTTCTCCGGCAGCGGCGGCTGCGGCGGCAGGTCGACCGGGGTGCCGTCGAGCGCGATGAAGCCGCCGTTGGCCGGCGCCCCGTCCCCCTCCGCCGGGTCCGACCAGGGCCCGGAGCCGGGCGAGGCCGCGTCATCCTGCCGCGCATCCTCGTCGGTCAGGGAGAGGGTGATCAGGGCCGCCTCGATGGTCTCGCGCACCCGCTTGCCCTTCTCCTTCTCGAGCTGCGCCTCCAGAAGCGGCCGCGCCGCCTCCTTGAGGGCCGAGGCGATCAGGCTCGCCGTGTGTCCGCGGGCCCCGGGGCTGCCGGTCTCGAAGATCTCCGCCGCCTTGGCCAGCAGTTGCTGGGCCTCGGCGCCGTGCAAGGCGGCCAGGGCGGCCTCGCGCGCCGACTTGGCCGAGCCCGTGCCCTGGGCGAAGACGTAGTCCAGGTAGGCGCCGGTCAGACCGAAGCGGCCGATGGCCCGAAGCAGCTCGACACGGCCCGGCGCGTCGAGGCCCTGCGCCGCCGCGACGACCGCTTCCGGCTCGGCGCGCAGGTAGTCTTCGACCCCCGGGAGCTTGTCCACGCTGTGACCCTGCTGGTACTGGGTGGCGCTGCGGTGGAAGACGATGTCGAGCAGGCCGTCGTCGGGCGCCTCGGCCAGCCGCAGCAGCTCCCGGCAGCGCGCCACGGTGAAGCTGCCGAAGGTCCTGGGGATCTCTCGCCCGTAGCCCTCGGCCCTGTATCTCGCATGTTCGGTGGTGCTGAGCAGCATGCGAAGCCATATCGGCGCCGCCTTGGTGCCGCAGAGGCCGTAGGCGGCGGCGCCGAAGGCGCTCTCCACCGTTCCATAGACCTTGCCGAGACGCAGGATGACTTCGGGGTCCCAGTAGCTCCCGTTGTCGAGGACGGCGGCGAGCGGCCAGGGCCGTTTTCTGTGGTAGGCATGGTTCTGGTAGAGGTCGATCCGCTCCAGGACCTTGGCCGCCTGCTTCTGCAGGGTCAGCAGCACCGCCGAGTCTTCGCCCGTGCAGATGTAGGCCGCGGCGCGCCTGGCAAGGCCGCCCTCGATCTTGTCCAAGGGGGCGAGGGCGGTCTTCATGGTCTTGAAGACGGCGGGATCGGCCCCCTCGGGGCTGCCGTAGAAACGGCCCATGATCGACTGGACGAGCTTTGGCATGGAACCCCCAAGCGCCGCAACTTTCGGCTGTACAACATAGAGTCCGCCGCGGAGAACCTGAAGCCAAAGCCGCCGGCAGCGGATCATGTTTCTTTAGACGAAAGCACCTTTACCGATCGTTTAGGTTGTCGAGCAAAGACCAGGCGGCAGGACGTCCTCATAAGGTCCTCTGCGGCACCTAGGCGGCCAGGGCGGGACAAGCCATTGAAACGAAGCGCAGAGTTCGGCCCGAGGACGCCCCGGCAGGCCTCGTGCCTGCGGCGGCCCGCTTCGGCGCGGCATGTGATATCGGTGACATCCGGTCCGCCGAACTTTGCGTAAGGGTTCATAGGAGCCAATCTTGCAAGCCACTTTGGCCTTATCGACGCGGAGCCTCGCCATGCGACCTGCAGCGCTCGTCATCGCCCTCCTTGCCCTGATGCCCCTGAAGGCCCTCGGCGAGGAGCCCCGGTCCGCAGGCGCGCCCGGCGCGCACGCCTTCGGCTTCACCTCGATCGAAGGCGAGTCTCTGCCGCTGGAGGGCTTCGCCGGCAAGGCGGTGCTGGTGGTGAACACCGCGTCGCGTTGCGGGTTCACCCGACAGTACGGCGACCTGCAGGCGGTCTGGGAGCGCTTCCGGGCGCGCGGCCTCGTGGTGCTGGGCGTGCCCTCCAATGACTTCGGCGGCCAGGAGCCGGGCAGCGAGGCGCAGATCAAGGAGTTCTGCGAGGTCAACTTCAGCGTCGACTTCCCGATGACCGAGAAGGTCCGGGTGACTGGCGCCCAGGCCCATCCCTTCTACCGCTGGGCCCGGACGACGCTGGGCGCCGATGCGGCGCCGCGCTGGAACTTCCACAAGTACCTGGTGGCGCCGGACGGCCGTCTGGTGGCCTGGTTCCCGACCCGGACCCGGCCGGACGCCGAGGCCGTGATCCGCGCGATCGAGGCCAACCTGCCGGCGACGCCGGCGGCCAGCGGCTGAGCCGATGACGCAGCCGGCGGAAGGCCGCGCGCCGCCGCAGCAGGAATCGGTCTGGGACTACCCCCGTCCGCCCCGGCTCGAGCCGGTCGCCGAGAGGCTTCGTGTGGTCTTCGCCGGCCGCAGCATCGCCGAGACCCGGGACGGCTTCCGGGTGCTCGAGACCAGCCATCCGCCGGTCTACTACTTCCCGCCGGACTCGGTCGAGCGCGAGTTCCTGGTGCCCGCCCCGGGGCGCTCGCACTGCGAATACAAGGGCCAGGCCAGCTATTGGACCCTGCAGCTGCCGAGCGGCCAGCGCGCCGAGCGGGTGGCCTGGAGCTATCCGGAGCCGAGCACCGCCTTCGCCCCGATCCGCGGCCACTTCGCCTTCTACGCCTCCCGGGTCGAGTCCTGCTGGGTCGGCGAGGAACGGGTGAAGCCGCAGGAGGGCGACTTCTACGGCGGCTGGATCACCTCCCGCATCGCCGGCCCCTTCAAGGGCGGCCCCGGCACCTTCGGCTGGTAGCGCAGTCGCGCATCAGTCGAGCGCGGCGCCACCCTCGGCCTTGCGGCGGGCGACGAAGGCTTCGAGTTCCTCGCGGATCGCGGGGTCGAGCGGCGGCGGCTCGAAGTCGGCCAGGACCTGCCTGTAGATCCGGTTGGCGCGCCGGGTGGCGTCGAGGCTGCCGGCCTCCTGCCAGGCCTCGAAGTTGCGCCAGTCCGAGACCAGGGGCCCGTAGAACGCGGTCTCGTAGCGGGCCATGGTGTGCGCTGCGCCGAAGAAGTGCCCCCCCGGGCCGACCTCGCGCAGCGCGTCCAGGGCCAGGGTCTCGGGTGTGACCTCGATCCCCTCGAAGAAGGCCGCCATCATCTGCAGCATCTCGACGTCGAGGACGAACTTCTCGAAGGAGGCGGTCAGGCCGCCTTCCAGCCAGCCGGCGCCGTGCATCAGGAGATGTGTGCCGCCCAGCAGCGCGCCCCAGAGCGCCATCTCGGATTCATAGGCGGCCTGGGCGTCCGGCGCGTTCGAGGCGGTCACGTTGGAGGAGCGATAGGGCAGGCCGTAGCGGCGCGCCAGCTGGCCGCTTGCCAGGGCCGCCTTGGTGTATTCCGGCGTCCCGAAGGCCGGCGCGCCCGACTTCATGTCGACGTTGGAAGTGAAGCCGCCGTAGGCGACCGGCGCCCCGGGGCAGGCGATCTGGGACAGGGCCAGGCCGGCCAGGGCCTCTGCGTTCTGCTGCACCAGCGCCCCGGCCAGGGTGATCGGCGCCATGGCCCCGGCCAGGGTGAAGGGGGTCAGGATCATGAGCTGCCCGGCCCGTGCCATGTCGACGATGCCGCGCGCCATGGGGACGTCGATCTGCAGCGGCGAGTTGGTGTTGATCACCGTGTAGACGCTGGGCTCGCGACGCATCTGCTCGGCGTCGATCCCGCGGGCGATCCGCACCATCTCGAAGACGTCGGCCACCGGCTGCCGGCCCCGCGCGAAGACGAAGGGCACCTTGTCGGACAAGGTCAGCATGGCCAGCGAGGTCTCGAGGTGGCGGAAGCGCGGCTCGACGTCGACCGCCTCGACCGGCTGGTTGAGGACGTGGATCACGTCGAAGTGCTGGGCCAGGCGGATGAAGTCGCCGAAATCCGCCAGGCTGCCGGCGCGCCGGCCGCGCTCCAGGTCGCTGGCGTTGGGCGGGCCGCCGACGGTGATGAAGGCGAGCTTGTCGTCGCCGACCTCGACGTCGCGGGCGGGATTGCGGGCGTGCAGCCTGACCGTCGAGGGGGCCTTGCCGATCGCCTCCATGACCAGGCCCCGGTCGAAACGGACCCGGCGGCTGTCTTCGTCGACCTCGGCGCCGGCCGCCCGCAGCAGTTCGCGCGCCTCGTCGAAAAGGATGCGCAGGCCGAGATCCTCCAGGACCTCGAGCGAGGCCTCGTGGATCGCCTCGACCTGATCCGTTGTCAGCACCTCGACCGGTGGATAGGGATTGCGCAGCTGCCGCCAGGGAAAGGCCCCGGACCTGCCCGAAGCCGCGCGGCGTCGCGCGCCCGCGCCCCGTGTCCGCCGGCCCCTGGCTTCCTCCATGGCGATTCCTTTCCCGTTTCACGTTAGGCGGATTTGCCAGTCCCGGGAACGCGGATTCGCGCCTCCGGCCGGATGTCCGATCAAGGGACTCCGTCACGTCCCCGTGTTCTCGGGATCGCGGCATTGCGCCGCCCTGCAACCTGTTCCAGAGTTGTATCCCGATTTCTCTACCAGTAGGGTCGGAGCTGGTGTGGCCCCGACCTCACAACGAGCAGGGGGGCCAGACGATGAAGTTCTTTCTGAGTTGCATGACGACGGGTTTCCGGCGCGAGCGGCGGCGCCTTCTCCGCGGTGTTGCCTTTACCGCGGCGCTGGTCGTCCTGCCCACGCTCGCCTTGGCCGACTCCGATGGGCGTAACACCCTTGGCGTGCCCGGGGTCCGCGGCGGCGTGGTCACCACCAGCGAGCCGGCGGCCGCGGCGGTCGGCGCAGAGATCCTGCGCCAGGGTGGCAATGCCATCGACGCGGCCTCGGCGGTCGCCTTTGCGCTCAACGTCGTGGAGCCTCAGTCCTCCGGCATCGGCGGCGGCGGGTTCATGATGATTCACCTCGCCCGCGAGCGAGAGACCTTCGTCATCGACTCACGCGAGACGACGCCGGCCGCCGGGTCGCCGGACATGTTCCTGGACAGCAAAGGCGCGCCCTTCGGCTTCTCGATCCGCTCGACCAGCGGCCTCGGCGCGGGCGTGCCGGGCATGGTGCGCGGCATCGAGCTCGCCCAGGAGAACTGGGGCGAGCTGTCCTTCGCGGAGATCCTGCGGCCGGCCATCGAGCTGGCGGAGAAGGGCTTCCGGGTCTCGTCGCGGCTGGAGGACAGCATCGCCGGCGCCCTCGGCACGAACGGCCGTCTGGCCAACGAGCCCGGCGATCCGGCCTACGAGGTAGCGCGCACCGTCTTCGCGCCGGGCGGCGTCGGCTTGGTGCAGAACCAGCTGATGATCCAGCCCGATCTGGCCAAGACCCTGAAAACTTTGGCAGAGGAAGGGCCGGACGCCTTCTACGGCGGCCCGATTGCCGAGGCCATCGTCGCGACCCAGCAGAACGTCCGTAAGACCTTTGTCGAGGACGACGTCCTCAAGGATATCTCCCCGGCGGATCAGGCGCGGCTTCGGGGCCGCATGACCCTGCAGGATCTCGCCGGCTACGGCGCCGCGGTCCGCGACCCCGTGGAGGGCGACTACCGCGGCTTCCGGATCGTCTCCATGCCGCCGCCGTCCTCGGGCGGCCTGACGGTGATCTACATCCTCAAGGCACTGGAACTCTTCCCGATCGGCGATGCCGAGGCCGGCTTCGGCTTCGGCTCGACGCGGACCCTGAACGTGATGATGGAG
>JAAUYG010212004.1_pt1 | contig 17011 bp, 14 predicted proteins | sample 7278091 | NCBI WGS metagenome assembly JAAUYG01 (sample SAMN14350201, study PRJNA611818) | marine sediment metagenome | isolation source: surface marine sediment (0.6m) | place: French Polynesia: Moorea | collected 2018-08
AGACGGAACACGGGAGGAAACGAAACTTGACTTCTGTATGATTGATTTCATTTTCATGCACGCTATGAAATGCTTTTGCTTCAGTCTGGAAAGCTTCACAATCAACTACCAACACGTATCCGAATGGGTAAAATATTTCTTTTTGTGTCTCTGCAGGCAGCCAAAGATTGTTAGAGGGGTCCTATCTACGGTCTTTGAGAAAGCACACAATTACTGCAATTTAGATAGCAGACCTATCAAATACAACTCATATTGCAAATCACCTCGTGGCACATTAGACATCAGAATGGCAAGAGAGAAAGCAGGGTGAAGGGTTAGGGGATGTAGGAACAGAGCAGCTGAAATGTTTCTCCCTTTTGACACCTCAAAAAAACCTGCCCCCCTGACAATGGCAAACAAGCCACACAAAAGACTCGGTGCATTTCCTGCCTGGTGCGATTTGCCTGCAGCTACAGTGACATCTTTATTCCCAGGTTGTGTACATCTGGCCTTGGAGTGGGCACCTATAATTTGGAGTGACCCATAGAAAGACCCTGAATGTTTTGTTTAATTTTAATTGAGTTACATCATGATATTACTATGTGACAGATGCCAAGGGGAGGGGTCAGCATAGTACTGCTACGGGGGAGCACCAGCCCCCAATACTTGTGGTCAATGGTAATGGTCATTCTGTGCAAGGGGCGAAAGGTCAACTTCAAAAGTCATCGATTGTCTCTGGTTTTGATTTTGGTTTCCATGGTTTCCTTTCATTAATTTCAAACTGTCAAAGCCAAAGTCATAATCTGACACATCGCAAGCCAAAAACCGGATCTTTGTTGGCTTACACGTCTGCATTTCTTTGTGTTGTCACGTCTAAGGTCTTAGTGTCCAGCAAGGTCTACATTTGTATGAGACATTTGTTTGAGACAACGTGCACATTTTGGTCAGTCCTCTGCAGTTTACGTCCTCTCAGATTGGTCAGTGAATTTCAATCTTGGTGACAAAGCATAATTTTGCCAGCCATTTTGAAAATATTCCAAGGACATGGCTATTCACGAACAGACCCATTTATGCTCAGCTTAATGAACATGAAAACATTAAAAATGGGCCCTTGGAAACTTGTAACCCTGCATCATGAACTCTTTGAAGTCTTTGTCTCCATTCACTGACCCTTTGCAGATTTTCCAGCAAAGAAAAGGAACCTCCTCCTGCCGTCAGAATCAAATCCAAAAAAGGTGAACATCGCGCCAGCGCAATGACAAACGAATCTCCAAACTGAGATGTACACTTTGGACCCAAACAGGTTAAAAACATGCTTCAAACCCCTAAGCAGGAGCCAAAAAGGAGCATTGTAACAAAAAACGTGGAATATAGTTCAACATTTGCCTTTGGCAATTCATTGTGTTTCAATCGCATCAGCTACTTCTGAGTTGCACAAGGTAATCATTATCCAATACGGTTTTGGAACAAGGAAAAAAGAGCTATTATACTTACAATGTATGTTGAGTCTGGCCTCTGTGCTGCGAAGTGAGACTCCGGTGGTAACGTTCGTGGCGATACAGCGAAAGGAGCCGGAATCTTTGTTCCTGTCGACGCGAGTAAATCGCAAGTCGCTGCCGTCCTGGAAACGTCGCGACGTATTCGTGACGGGTTTGCCGCCCAGCTCCCAGTAGAAGGCAATGTGCTTCCGGTTACTGACGTCGCAACGCAACAACGCCGTGTCCCCTTCCAACGCCTCTTCGTCCAGTGGCGGAGGGTCAAAGTAGAAACTGTCCTGAGCTCTGGTTGTAGATACCACTGCAATACAGGCAGAAAACACCCAGATAACACACAACATCCGCAGCGTGGTTTCGTTCGTAGTCGCCATTGATGAAGGCGGTGAAAAGTCCTAATGATGTCTGAAACTGATGTGTGTTTTTGACAAGTTCGTAAATGGGTATTTTACACTGTCAAGCAATCATCAAACCAAACATGCGACTGTTGGTCCATAAAGTGCAGTGTGTCCGAAATAAGGTTATCCTTCCACCCACTGTGACTGGCTCATAAACACAGAGGTGAAATCAGAACAAGCACAGCAATAAAGCATTATCTATTTCTTCGGTGTGAAATGCATCCTTGACAAGGTTTCCAGTGAACTGGTGCAAAAGATCCGTCCGTCTCAGTTGTCCTTCGTGTCCGCTTCAGTAATCTGTACAAGTTTACATGCCAGCAAGAACAAAGCTTTTTCTTTCGGGCATCAAGGCAAATCTGCTCTCAAAGTTTGATGCTCCAAACTCCTCTCTCTCTCTTCCAAGAGCAAAATCCACACACACAGATTATTCCACAATGAGCCACAGTTTCTTTGAGAAATGTCTTCCTTTCTTAATCTCACTGTCAGCGCAAACGCGTGCTTGCTGCAGGACTGCGTTGAACTGAATGATTGGGGCTGCGCATTCACTGATTAGAAGCCCAAAAGCCCGAGCCTCACTCACACTCGCACTAGATGCTGAATGCTTAATGTGCATGGCCAAATGTTGTGCATTAGTCAGTTAAGGAGGCTGGCTCCAACCTTCCCTTCTATTAACTGCACACATGTGGTGAAGCATGCCAATTAGACAGCATACAAGCCATCACCCATCAGAAACTTTACGCTCAATACGATATGTTCTTGGCACATTCGCTGGAACATATGCACATGAAGGTTTTCAAGCTCATCTTGATTTCAATGGGGTATACATCTCGTCGATTCAAAAGTGACGCACGCACTTTGAACGAGAAATGTGAACGTATCACATAATGCAACCACATCCCCAGGCAAACACTGCGAACAAGAGCAATGAAAATCTGCTTCCCGGCGTACACAATCCCCCTGTTCTAATATCAAGATGACACGGGCTTCTAGTCTGTTCTCTAATCCCAGCAGACGAACAGGACTCGCATCACTTTAGGCTTTTGACTCGAGTGACCTTGATGCACTTCATTCTGGACGCCAGGATTCGTGTAATGCATCCTGGATGACGGGAAATCCAAGCTGCGTTCAATTTAACGAGAGAACAGAGCATCCTGCTCCAAGGTAATTTCACGACTGTCTATGCATTCTTCCTTTTCCTTTTCCATTGCCTTAGGCTGCACAAAAAGTACTTAGCCGGTCTGGCAAAGTGAATCTGCGGCCATGGATCTGCTCAATTATCAATTCTCTGATTCAAACGCTGTACGGTTCTCAAAATCAGCTCAAGATTTCAGTGTTGAAAGGTTCAGCTTTAGCCGCCTTAAACATATGTCTAGTTTGTTGGTAGAAGATTTCTGCAACATCTACAATAGCCCGGGGGATCGGAAAGGTAAATGTCAGCCATTACCTACCTCGGCCCAGAGCAGCTACAGGTATCCACAGAATGCACAACAACACTGGAGTTATCTGCAGTAATTTTACACCTGAGATTTGTGCGCAGCCTTTTTATGCTGAGAGCCCCACTCCATTAGGATGTGAGCCTTTCTTCCTCGCTCTCTCAAGATTTCTGTCCAAGCACGTGTCAGTGAGCCATTGCTGTTTCATTGAGAGAAGATACGGTTTCATCTTGTGTTCACAATGACTTCACACATTCTGGACAGCTGCTGTGAGTCTGGTTCTGAACAGGGCTGACATCGCGAGCCACCTTAAAACACGGAGTGTCACGTCGTATAGTAAACGTTGAGGGGGTCGCAACCTGTCCGAGAGTTCAATCACACCGCGGTGTGATTTATTACCCTCCTTAACTACACACCTTATCATTATCTGATGTCTGACTGCACTGCTTGTCTTACCTGTCACCATACTGATGTTCTGAGCGCGAGCGAAACCCAAACTGCCAACAGGCGAAAAACACCACTTTGGGTGTGATTGTGCGCAGTTCAAAAGAGCACACAGGTCAAAGTTGTCTCAAACGCACTTTTTGAGTTTTGAATCTATGATGTGAGATTCACATCGTCCTCCTTAGATCTATCGCAGGGTGTGCTTTATTTCTGGCCCTGACGCGCAACTTTTTGAGGTGCTTCACAAGTTTGTAGACACCCAGAATTTGTTGCTCATTTTCTTTCACATGACTTTTCTGACCAACATCAGAATTAAAATTATATGCAGCCATCAGGACTTGTCGTCGGCGCCCATAGTCTGACATTTGGATGTGAAATGAGCGGAAAGTCGTGAATTATGAGTTAATCACACTGGGGGATCTTAATGCGGGCAATAGGCAGCCACTCCGAACTAATTACTCTTTCTTCCCCAGCAACAAAGGCCCTAATGTCGTCTGGAGAGGAATCAAGCAAATTTCCATAAAAACGGACGGATGGTAGCCAACCAAAATGGCAAAGGAATAGCTTGTGCATTGGACAATGCAAAATTGTACAGCTACACTGCTGAGGCATTTCAGCGTTTTGTTCAACGTTCACATCTGTGCGCTTTTGCTTTCCATTTGGAAACACCTGCCTGCATTTCTCGTTTCCCTTTTAAGTTTTCCTTATCTCTGCATCCAAGAACCTTTTGGAAAAATGAACGAGCACAAAGCTTTCTGGAGCATTCAAGTCTCGTAAAGAATCCACAACAAGAAATTGCGAACTCGTAACAAAACTTGACATTGTAATTTCGCAATTATAAATTTGAGGGGGTTTGACAAGGGACTGAAGGTCTCCCCCTTGGGGCTATTCCTGCATGAAATATTGCTTCAGCTGCACTTGGTAATCAAGCAAAAACTTCTGCCAAGCCTCCATCATTTCAATGCCTAAATAAGTCGTCAAAATGACAAAGTTGCTAATGCAATGCTTTGTTTTCCAAATTTCTCCTCACTTTTTGTGCATCTTGAAATGTTGCGTTCAAATTCTAAAGCGATGTTCCTGATGCTCCGAGACATGGTTTTTCCTTTTTGTAAAATGACTCCTCAGTCCCAAAAAGCACTACTGTGTGTTTGCCGCAATGTAACAAACGCAAACACGTGCAATCAGAGTTAGTACTTTGTTAAATATTTGCACTTCCAACAGATGATGGCGAGAAGTGTGCCATAAAGCTCGTTTTGCAAGATAACGCGCTTTATGATGATAAAGCAGAAGTCTGTTTGGCAAACACACAGACAACGCTGAGACACTTTCACAGGGAAATCGATTATCAAATTGGAAGATGCAGGTTCTCAGGGGCAAAAGTGCCAGGTAATGCCCAGGTTCTCTTAATCTGAACAACGCACTCAAACCTGAAGCTGGGTGGACATTTTTAATGATACAAGCTGCCAGTTACGAACCAAATGGATAGACTCTCAGGTTGTCTCTGTTTCTCCAAGACAAGACAAGATACAAACGATTTTTTTCAAATTGTTTTGGAAGGGTTCCCAGACTAAATTTTTAACCAAGAAAATCCTTATCATTCATATCTTTATCTTTTCCTGTTCCCCGCAATTGTCCAGAAACTTGGCAGTCGACTCTGGCTCAATCTTACGTCCCGTAAAATCACCACTTTGACGTCATGTGTTGTAAATCGTGCAACTTTTGATGGTGGTTTCCTCCATAAATGGCGCTTTCTTTCATTATTTCCCACAACATATATAATGATAATGCTCTCTCATAAGGCCATATTTTCTGATAAATTAATAAGAACTCAACAAACTCTGGACTCTGCTCGGTTGAAGACAGACTTCCTACACGGAGTTCAGGAGATGGTTCTGACACTCTGCACAGGCAGCTTCTTGCCTGGTGTTCTGCTGCAGCTCTTGCAAAAAGGATCTGAGCGAAATCTCTTTCAGGATTGAAATTCAGGTCACAAATGTGGGTCATATTCAATGGTAAAGTCCACACATCAGTTCATAACATTGCCATTTTCTGGATGGAATTATGCACAAAATGTCCTGCATTAGCATCAGCAATCCCCTGATCGGATGCACCTCCCGGGGCGTTGACTGAATCTACAGTGACGACGTCTGCATCCGCTGGGGAGGACGCGACGAGACGAGGGCGCCAGACTCGGGCGCTGGGGCCTCACCACCCGCGGCGGGTGTGAGGCAAGTCGCGGGCAGCGCTTCCCCTCCGGCTTTTGTTTCTTGCCCTCGCGCTGCGTCACTTTCTTTCTGCGCCGAAAACCAAGTTTTATTGTCGCACCTCCGAAATAAAAGCGTTTACGTCAAACAAAAAAAGAAAAAAAGAAAAGAGAACACACATCGCGTTCAACAAAGACACACGCAACAGATTTTCTTTTCACAAATGTCAGAATTTTCGTGCATTGCCTTTGTTTTTTGTTTATGAAACATGGTTCTCTGTGCCTTGCAAGGCTACGTTTTGAACCGTTGAATGGTACACACCACTGTTCGAGTTCTGAGTGAGACGTTCATATTTCCAAAGTTAATGGAAAGAAACGAACACTTTGTTCCTTCACGTTACATTTAATCACTTAATTACCGCCCCGGCAGGTGGCTGAGGGGTGGGCGGGTGCTGCCAGGGTGCAGCAGCGGCGAGTCTGTAGCCTCAGTGCTTAGTGGTTCCGATGCGGGAAGTCTGGGGGAGGGCGGAAAAACATCCACTTCCAATTTCACAACCTTCGCCAATATTTGACAGTGGGCAAAAAATTGCTCAAAAGTCAGAGATTTTCAAAGTTCCCCCCCCCCCCACACACACACAAGATCTCAACAAATGTCCAGCAGTCTTTTCCTGTCTGAACGCGGAAGTTCGTATCAGTTGGTTGAGCAGTTTGACCCCTGCAGGGAGACAATCCTGGAGTCGCGTGTGACCCTGCTGCTGCAGGCTCTGCGCGCATTGCACGTCACAGGGATTGAGCATTGTTGAGATTGCATCCACAACCCAACCACGTGAGCAGAAATGCAAAAGAGCGTTTCCAACGAATCTCCTGCAACTTAAACATCGCTCAGGATACCGTGCTGAACACTGCATTCATTCTTGCATGTTTCAACAAATCTGGATGTTTGTGAAGAAACGCAACTTCGCAACAGCATGGAAAGCAGTGTCAAAGACTGGTGACTGAGCCGTGTCAGTGACGTGCGAGATGACTGACGGATCCGCCTCAGGCATGAAAGAACTGCCACAACTGTCACCTGGACGCTCATCCTCGTGTTCCATTGAACAAATAGAGTTGGCCACACTGACGTGTCCGAATGGTCACACAAAATCTGCACACCATGTCCGGGCAAAAAGGTCCATTCTTCCAGCAGATTTTTTTTTCTCTGCAAACTGAAGACAAGTTCGTGAGGGTGTGCGTAAACATTTTTTTTTCTTGATTTCTGGGAAGTCAGGAGATAATAGCCAGAGACAAGATGCAAACAGAACCGCATTCGCTGCCTGTACCGTATTGTGACACTCTTGACGGGACGTCCCAAAAGACACAAACTGGGAAAGCCTGAAGGAAAAAACGGAAAGGTTTTGGTGATTTGCAATGTGTTGTAGTCGCAATCCCAGTCACCAAGCAGAGCGAAAATTCTCCTCGCAACATCAAAGTTGCATAAAATTTCGTTATGACCAGTTTTATTTCTTGATAAATTCAGGTCCATCCATCTAGATGATAAACACAGATATATTATTTATTGTCAGATCTCTATTTACCATTTCTACGCAGTGATGATGTTATTTCATCGAGTGCATAATGTTACACTTAAAAATTAAGTACAGTTTTAATATTTCATGCTCCCTGTGTCCCAACCGCACTTTGAAGTGAGGATTACGCGCCTGTCATTTGCAATGTGTGTGCTGATGCTTCCCAAAGGTTTTCTTTAGGAACAAAAATATTCGATTGTCTTTTCTCAAGATTGTGCCCAAACATGATCGATGATTTTGTTTCTTTTTCTTTCGGTGAACACAGTGCACCGATACGAGTAAGCCTTAAATTCTGAGGCCACGAAGCTTGGGTTGCCATATTTAGGCCAGATGACAAACTGGTTTTGGACAAGAGGCTATCAGTTTTTCAACGAGCTTTTAAGTCGGTGTGGATTTATGTACGAGTGATGGATGGTTGTGTAGATATTGTGACACGATGCACACACGATGCGACTCCTGGAATGTCAGCACAGTCAACTACCTGCCAACTGAATTACAACCATTCCAATTACCAATGTTCCAAAATGTTGGTGGGTCCAGGCCTTTGTCTGGAACACAAAATTGGGCCCAGACATTTAGTTTTTTTTTTGACACGTTCCAAAAGATCTGGATGCATTCGTGGCCAATCCGGTCATCATGTTCAGCACACAACAAGGGCGCTTATCGGGGTTTAAAAGCCGTGCACTACCTTCGCAACATTTGAAATGGGTTCATCTTCCCTTGCAATTTAATTCATTACTCTGCCATCACAACTAGGTATCCTATTTAAGTTCATCTTCACTTGCAATACCACAGTACATTGCTTTACCATTACAAATGGGTGTAACCTTTCCTGTATTGAGTTGGTAGGGGGTAAGGGGTCAATCTAAACAACTCCCCTCTGTCTGTGACAATGATGATGACAACGACAGCAACATGACCCAATAAACCACTTCGCAGCCTGTTTTCAGCGGTGGCACAGGGAAAACGAACTGAAAAATGAAACCAAAAGGACAAAATCAGATTCAGTTGCCAAACAGGATGAAAGCTGCCAACAGTCCAACAGTGTTCCAGGAAATTATCTCTCAAGGTGACAAGAGAAGAAAGAACAAAAATACCAGCCACAAAAAAGAAAAACAAAACCAGTTTTCTCAGGGCTCCAGGCGAGTTTAACATCCAAAGAACAATCGTCAAATGGGACTTCGGTTCCTTGTTGGGTGTCGGATGCTGATTGAAGCGAACAACAAAAACTCTGGACGCATTAAATTTTGTGTGAGTGCACTGATCTGCACTGAACAAATGCTAATTTAATCAGCACACAGCCTTTTTGGTTGATGAAATGTTTTACGAATTGTAGTTGTCTAAATTTCTCGGGATCCAATTCTGGTGCCACGTTCTACAAATCTTCGAGAGCGATTCAAAATCCAACAGTTGCAGCAACAGCAACAGCAACAGCAACAATTCAGCCATTGCAGTTCCCTGTTTTATTTTTGCTGTAGAACAGTTCTTGGAATATATATTTTTCCAGGTACACAGGACAACTTGGCAGTGGGAGTTTTTTTTTGCAAACAGAAAAGACAGTCTATCCCGGGGCCCAAGGGAGTCGGCTGAATCAATAGGGTTGACAACGGTAACCACGTCAACAGCTTGTATGCTTCTGTCGCCATGGAATCCAGAATGTCTAGTTGTAAGTGAAAACAGCGACTGCTAGAAGCAGCTAATCAGGCGTATCGGATGCCAAGCGTGAAATTAGCCATACTTGACGTGACTGCGCGACATGAGACTCTCCGCTCGGGGCTGTCATAAAACTGGATTTACAGCTTCTGACCAACAATCACAACCGCACGGTCACCTGTTCTGAATTGGATGGATGTTCATCACTTGTAACTTGGGTCGAAGACCAATCACTTCACAATGTTTTGCAAACTGAACCGATGGAAAGTGAAACCTGTTTTTCAGTTTTGTCGTTTGCGCGACACAAAACGACCCTGTTACTTCAGCTGTCTTGCACTGTTGTTGCCGTTCACATTTTCCCTGCAAATTTATGAGTCGCAAACAGCAAGTGGCAGTCGACGGCTTTTCTTATCTCATTTCTGAATGCAGGAATTGTTTGTTGCAATTTTGCACGAAACATTTTGCATTCAGAAGGCTGCAAATTGATTTTCCACAGTGCCACAACAGCTGGGCTTCAGAGAATACCCTGTTCGGGTCAAGGCCTTCAAGAACGCCTAGATTTGACGTGCCGGTACATCACTGCAAAAACGTTCTCCACACCAAAACCATTCGTCTTTGAAGGAGAAACCGCCTTTATTCGTACGCTCTTTGCAGCTTTTGTTTCAGAACCCTTCGTTTGTCTGCAAAAGGAATTGTTTTTTTCCTGTCAACATTCTTGCCTCGTCCTTCAAGAACGAAGATCTCCACCTAAAGTTAATGACCAAGAATGTTTTTGCATTGCGTTTTTACAAAAAGAACAGTTGGAATGGAAACACTCATGTTCCCCTGTTGGAGTCATCCGATACTGTAGCTGAGGTTAATTTGGGTCGGTACTGATGCATATTGAGAGACATCTGGGAGCCAATTTTGATGTCCAGTAAGAAGTCCGGTTTTAGCTGGCAAAAGCCATTGCAATTTATAAAAACCAGAGCAATTGAAATTAATTCCGTTTTTATTCGTAATTTGCTGCCTTTGGAAAAAAAAGGTGCGTTTGTTGTTGGAGCTCCTCATGATTCAAGGTCAACCAGACCTCCGTTTTGCCCCCCCCCCCTCTGCTTGTCACTCCTGACTTCAAAACTGATTCTTGTTTGGTACCAAAGGAACCCATTCCAGCCCCATTTCTCAATTTCCCACGGCAATTCTCGCAACTGTCCGTCCTTTGAAATGCATAGACTGCACTGCCAATCTGCAGATTGTTCGGCGTTACGTGCAAAATGCAAACAACTTTTTGTGCATAGCTATAGATTGAAACACAACCTGCACATGCACACGCATGCAGGTGAACAGCTGGGTGACAGGCATGACACATCCGATCGATACCATCTTTAGCGAGGTTTTGTAAGTTTGCAACTGAACAGACATTTGTGAAGCTTTTTGTGCACAATGTGCAGGCTCTCCTGTCCTGAAGCTTTGATCAGTTTGCAGTGAAGTGGCACAAGGACAATGAGAAAAAAAGCGACAGCGCCTGCTGTGTCGGTGCGAGAGCCTGCAACAGATATCAACAGATTTACAATCTTCTTCTCACATCAATTGGGCAGCGACAGTCTGCAAAAATCTCAAAGCGTTCTCAGGGAAGGTTTTGTTCACTTTAATGAGATATCAGGTAAAAGTTCAATCGCATTCAAACGAGCGTTTAATGAATGTTTACGTTTGATTACCCTGGGGCTCTTTTTTAATTATTGCCTTGCGTAATTGAAGGGAGTTACGTCACAAAGCAGTACTGGGTCGTCCAGCTGTGCAGGAGCCTTTGTGGTCAGAGCCAAGTGCCAATGTTTGTTGGTTTGAACTCGCCCCGGAGATTGGGACCTTTTTGACGAGCACCAACAGTGATCAACACACTGTGCAAATGTGAAAAAATATTCTGCCAAGCAGCAGCACATTTGTCAATGCACCAAGCACTGGTTCTGGACTTTTTCAAGGCACGAAACAACAGGCTTTACGTTCAGACTTTGGTCTTTTGTTTGCAAGCATTGTTTAACAAATCCCGAAAACTTGCTTTCTTCTTTCTGCAACAGGAAGTTTTGCTTTCTGCAACATGACATCTTTTTCCCACCTTGTTGCTTGTGACCTTGGTGGAGAGAAGCAGCTGTGGGCGTCGAAAAGCAGAGCTGTCATTGCCGCGCACAAGTTCGTTTCCAGGCCGCATCAATGAAATTTTGCAGATGAAAATGACTGGCATGCAATTGCATTTGGTTTGGACACAAAACTCAATTTTCTGTCAGTTTCAGTTATTTGGGTTGCTTGCCTGTTTTTGTGTGGATATTTCACGGTGGGCTGTGCAATGGATGGTGGTTTTTTTGTTGTTGTTGTTGTTTTTTTTTTACAGCTTTTGCAGACAACTGTCACGCCCAAAGAGCGAATGTTTCTTCTGTGTTTTCTCCAAACCCTGGACAGCAACGAGTTCATTTTCTGCAAATTTCTGCACTTTCGGGACAGCAGACCATCAAATGTTTTCCAACCACAAAATCAAACAGCACCCAAACCTGAAAGACCAGAATTCTGACATTCACAAAAGAGAATTTCACCAGAGCCATTCCAAGTGTCCAACAACTTGTTACAAAAGTGAAGAAGTGTGCATGAGAATGAACTGCAGTGGCACGGTGTCCTGTGCACTGCGAGAGACTTTCCAAAAAAAAAAAGAGAAAAAACTACCCATCTTGTGCAGAATTAAGGATGTGGGGCGTGTAGTGGGTGCTGCATCAGGTAAAAATGGGTTTTTTTCCGGGTTCTGTCGCGTGGACATTGAAAAGATGTTCGTGGATGGAACTTGGACGATGTTTGTGCAATATCTGTCACTCTGTCACCTGTGGAAGGGGCGAAACAGCTGATTCAGTGTCAAGCTGCGCACGTGACGAAGAGATGTTCAGAATTGCAAATGAATTACTTCTGCTCACTCACTTCAATTGCTTCTATCCACTTGCATGTTTCATGAATTTCTCAACTTGATGACTGCATTGGAAAAAAGGATGGTTTTCTCCGAAAGGCAATGCATTAACTCTAAACTCACTGCAAAGAAAAAAAAAACCTGTTGATGTGCAAACAAGTCCACTTACCCACAATGATTGAGATAGCCAGTTTAATAGTAAATCCAAGATGGTCAATCCGTGGTAAATCCATGACTAATGACAATGGCAGAGATTAATTTATCCGTGTACAGCTGTACTTGTTAACGGCAGCATTGCACATGTTTGACTGACAGCAAATTCCTCTCGCGGCAGATCATCAAAGTGGCCGCATCACCGGAAAATAAATACTCCGCTCAAAGAAATAGTTCATCTTGAAAAAATAGGCACGCTGGCAATTAATTGCCAGAAAAAAAAGACATTTTGGCTGGCAATTTCCAAAACCAAAAGAAGTAGGCAAAAATCTCATTGTAAAGAATGAAATTCAATACAGCTTGTAGGTAATTCTTTGAATTTCTTCCGCAGCTGCAGAAAAGTGCTCCGCCCTCCGGTAATGTCAATCAAGTTGTTGCTGTCTTCTTACTTCTTTTCCAGGTATAAAAGGAAAACGAAGAAAGGTAAACAAATAAATATAAAAATAAAACATTAAAGAAGAAAAAAATTAAAACATAGAATCTACAATCTTCCTTGCAATTTATTTTGATGAGAAAAGGCAAACTTTTTGGGGTTTTGACCCATGACATTGGGATGGAAAATTGTCACAATTGTCGCTTTCGATCAGAAAACCAGAAATGAAAAAGTTTGAAGTTATAAATCAACCTTATACCTGTTTAGATATATACATCTATTTTTTCCTCTTCCTGAGGGGTCATTCCAAAAATTAGATGAGCCTAAGTTTTTTTTTGTGCCGTTTTACCCATCGCAAACTGGCTGTCCATTTCTCCGTTGCAGCAGCACCAGCTAGGCCTTCGACCACAATGCACTCGCAGATTTTTACGCGCCTCAACGAAAAAAATTATTTCCATACAAAACTGTGGGTGAGAAAAACCCCTCGTGGCAACTCAGAAATGGATGAAATCCTCAGAGCAATGTCAGGTGGAGATCAGTCATCAAAAGATCACATGTTTTTTACTGCTCAGAATTTCGCAACTCTCGAGCTGTCAGTACATGTACAGTCCTCTCTAAATGGTGTCCAGTCACATTACACAGTTTAAGCACCAAACGTAAGTTGCAACGTAAACTCAAATCCAACATAACCTAGATGTTTTTGGCCAATGACTGATGAGGGTGTGGCAAATTCTGCACATTTGATTGGCTTTCACAATTAGGTTACGTTGGATTTGAGTTTGCGTTGCAAATAACGTTTGGTGCTTAAACTGTCTATTATGATGCCATTCCATCAAAAAACATGTTTCGTTCTTTTCCTTTTTTTCAACCGCATTCCCCCAAATCAGCTTGTGCTCAATATTCTGCTGTTGGCTCTGAGAGTTCAATTGATCTGCCAAAAACACCACCCCTCTCCTTTCTCATCCACCAGACATTGGCAGTCACATTTGAGCCACTGACAATGCGCACATACATTGGTCTGCTCTGTACTACACCTAACACCACTCCCCTCAACCTTGAGGTTTCTGATGATCAAAACGTCACAAAGGCCACATGTTGATGTGCGGAACTTGTGGGCTCGTTAGCCGCGGAGTTGGGTCATCCGGAGAAGTTCCATTTGAGAGAAACCTGTGAACTTGGGAGTTTTACTGTTTTTCTTCAATTTTTTTTTTCTTGTTGAGATGACGATCAAAGGAACCTTGTTTGGTTGTTCGCCCCCTCTCAAAAACAGCTGCAAAACCTTTCCGCTCATTAAGATGATCCCGTTGCTTTTTGAGCGGAAGTGTATTTCGCTGCAAGTTTCATGTTAAAATTCACCAGCTCCAAGTAACGCACCATTTTTCTATCTTGAGAAATCATGGTGGGTTTTTTTGGTCCTCAAAAGCAGCAGTTGGATGAAAGGAAATATAAGCTGTCTGAAAGAAAATCCTACATGTTGCGTCTTAAAGTAAATTTGACCTGGTGTAACAGCTTCATTTTGTGCGCTCAAGAGCGATGTCATGAAAGGCAGCGACGCAGCGGGTTGGCACTTGTGTCTAATTCTCCCTCGGAATGAGGAACCATCCAAATGAGTAACAGTGGAAAACTGTACAAGAGCTTGTGACAAACAAGACACGCAAAACCGCAGGGTTGTGGGTATTTTTTTGGGGGGGGGGGGTTTTCAGTGTTCCTGGAACATTGCAGCAGAATGAAAGAAAAACGCCAACGAACCAAGAAATGTGCCCTGTCGAGTGTGTTTTAGATGAAACCATGCAGCGAGAGTGATGTGTTTCTCTGAATGAAGAAACGTTTCTTCTGTTTGTTGCACAGATTCTCTTCCACGAAAATCACGTGGTTCCTTGTTCAGATTTTTTCTTTCAGTAGTGAACACCTTGGATGGGTGTAAGGTGGGTGTTTTTTTCAGAACAAATCAGGTGCTGAAATGTTTTTCCTTGAATTCCACTTGTGTTGTGTTTCAGAACATAAAAAAATGTGTTCAGACTGTGTCCACGTTCTGACATTCCCCGCACGAAGAACAACAAGGAAGAGGGTGAACCGGATGCAGCGATTCAGGCCGCCCCATGCAGCCGTCACACCAGCAGCTTCAGCGAAGAGAACAGGCCAAGACATTTCTGCTCCAATACTGCAAAACTCCATTGAGCTGCGAGCCTGGAGCAGTTACCCTTCGCTACACTGGAGTATAATGCCTAATTGGAATGTAAGTACTGTGCATGACTCGGCTGTAGATTTTGTTCGAAGAGTAAGGCAACGAGACGAAAAACAAGACCCAGGCAAGGTTCTTGTTTTGCTGTTTTGCCAGTGTGTAAATTGTGTTGCGCAGAGCATAAAAAGCATCAGTTCATCTTGGAAAGTAAAATTTTTGCGTCAGTTTTTTTCTGCTTTTGGAAGTTCCCGTTTGAAATGAAAGTTGCTTGAAAATTTGCAAATGGTTCTGGCTTTTATTGGGGCGACTTTTTGCACGAGAATGAGACAATGGAAAAGCTGAAAATTGTGGAGGACAATTTCAATTCAGGAAGAAGCGGCTGAGAGCAAATCGTCGATGACAAAATTAAGAGTAAACGATACACCTCATTGAAGAAATTGTCTTCTTCCCCCTGCACATAGAGCCAGGACTGTTTGAACTTTGTTTGATTTGGATGGGTCAGCAGGCATTGTTGGCAGAACCACATTTCTTCCAGCGAACGCCAATCTGTGATTGCGCACTGTCTTGGCAGTGCCAGTACCGTTTGCAAGCAAACACAAGCTTCCCACCAAGTGAGAGGAAGTCATTTCTGGCAACTTTGCACGACTCTTTCAGAAAAGAGGTGCGATCCTCTCTCAGGAAACTCGTAATTGTCAGAATCTTCCCTCTTTTCAAGTCTGCGAAGATTTCCTGTCCAAAAAGTCCAAACGGTCAACGCTCAAATCCTGTCAGACTACAGTCACATTTCGCTATTGTTTAGACCCTCCTCCCCGCCACAGGTTTTTTGTTTGTCTTCGGTTGACCCAGATTTGGTCTGCGAGCCTTGATTTTTTAACATCACATCCTTATTGGCTTTACAGACGTGACCGAATTATTAATTTTGGTGGGAGTAGCAACTGACGTGTGAATTAGAAAATTAAGTTGCGCAGAAGCAGCTTCAGCGCATTAGCAGATAGACTTCCTCTTGGGGCGTGGAGAATGTGTGATGTTCCAGTGGCGGATCTCTGAGGAGGTTAATCACATGAAAAAGAAAGGCGAGGAGATGGGGGCTCCCATTGGCCAAATTTTTGAGCTTTCTGCTTCCGCTGGGGACTTTCGTATTGGGGTGTTGGTGTTGCTGGTTTTTCAAAGGTAAAAAAACCTGTTCGTTGGTGATGGGTTGTGGCCACGGACAAATAGTCCGGAATACTCTTCACAGCAGCACCAGTTTTGTGACAACTTCTGCGAAGCAGTGTGTGGTTCCGTTCAGTGTGCTGGTTCCATTCAGTGGCAAATGCTCTTCACGTTTGGAATGAGGAGCGAGAGAAATAGACACAAAATCCAAGCATTTTTGTGGGTTCCTTGCTGTGGGCCTCATCCGCGAAGGACGCGCGACGCAACGGAAGCGAACCGTGCGCGTTGCTTGCAAGATGGAATTTCCATTAGTAGCAATGGGCATATCCACACAGGAAGTGATGCATCATGTGTGACACAACATTGTTTGCATCAAATGGGACTCTGACCTATTTCTGTGCACACAAAGGAGCAGACAAAACTTTGTTTACATTGTAAAAATCTGTGATTGTTTGTTTCCTTGCCTACATTTTTGATCGAAATGAGGTTCAGGAGGTGCAGGAAGACTGTGAGGAGAGTACAGAATGCAAGAAGAAAAAAAAATGGGCATTTGCAGGCAGTTTGCAGTCATAATAGCACTGCTGTATCAATTCTTCTTCATGGATGATGTCATTCCAAAGCACATGTATTGGGTTCATCCAATGAATATTGTTCATGGAGAAAATGGCAAAGGTGAATTCCACAGCCAGGTTCAAGAATTGAAGCTGTACCCAGATAGATTTCTGGGTTATTTTTGCATGCCTGTACACAAGTTTTTTGAGCTGCATGACAAGATCAAAAATCACCCAAGGATTGTGAGACAGAATACCAACTGGCAAAAATGTATCAGTTCAGAAGAGAGACTTGCCATTTTCCTCAGGTAAACATTTTTATTCACCAATAAATGATAAAAGCAAACTCTTTGATAAAAGCATATAAAGCACACCTCCATCTCCATAGTTGGACCCATCAGGATTTGAACCTTACAACCACTACGGGTTGCATACCAGCAAGGTCTTGA
>JAAUYG010011060.1_pt1 | contig 17007 bp, 8 predicted proteins | sample 7278091 | NCBI WGS metagenome assembly JAAUYG01 (sample SAMN14350201, study PRJNA611818) | marine sediment metagenome | isolation source: surface marine sediment (0.6m) | place: French Polynesia: Moorea | collected 2018-08
CCTCCGCTCTACCCGCCTTGATTACATACCTCACCTTACCTTTTACTTTTTGTTTTAATTTTTGCGTTCAAATACCCTCCCAAAATTCTACTACTCAAACACCCACCCCCCCCCCCCCCCCCCCGGCACACACAGGAAGCCAAGCGTACATGTACAGGAGTCATTTCACAAAACCCTCTCTTGGATATGTTAAAATGGAAATGGTTTCGGACCACCACAGATAATAAAAAGGGGCTTCCGTAATCCAATATGGGTAACTGTTCCGGTAGTAATTACTGGGGAATACCCCTTTTACCCGTTTCCTTGTGTATAGTTTAGAATGAGCATTATCCTGAAAATACTTACATGCTCCGATTAGACCCTTTTAGACATGTATTTAATATCTGTATCCGTTTGATAAACAGCACTGCCGGTCTGCCATCGAACTAGGGGGCGGGGATATTACTGTATATGCCCAGTTTGGGCACATTTTAAACAAGCCTTGGGGTCACATAGACTTTGTAACACTAAACATACTGTTATAACTCATATATACCGACCACAGGTTGCGCCACCAATAACATCAAATTTAGATCTGTACAACATTCTTATCAAAAATAAATATATCCACTGCGTACGTCTTGAGCAAACGTATCTGACACATCCCTTCCATACATGTAAACTTCGAGGCGATGCATAACATATCGGCCATGTTCATAATATGGCTCGTTGCGATCCATCCATCTGAGTCGCCGAACTTCAATCGGCTCCGGATTGAATCCTTTCCGATGCAATTGAGGAATGGCTGGGCCCAGTGGATCGTGTGTGGCACTAGCGGCAAAGGAATCGAGAATCAAAATGTCCACCATTTTCTGGTGCTACCAAAGGCCGGTAGACGGCAGCACTAGTAGTGTCAGGAGCATCCAGATCGACACTGTTCCCGCGTGAAAACGAGGCGCGTGACTGCGACTCGCTCTGTAGTGTGGACCTCTGCCGGTCACCTCTAAAACTGTAAACAAAAGAGAAAAGTTAGAAGTAGTAGTAGTAGTAGTAGTAGTAGTAGTAGTAGTAGTAGTAGTAGTAGTAGCAGTAGTAGTAGTAGTAGTAGCAGCAGCAACAGTTGTAGTGGTGGCGGTGGTGGTGTTGGTGCAGGAGGTTACATTATGGGTCAACACATCACTAATTACTATTGTGTAACATAATACCGAATCTTTCTAATGACAATGACACAACGACAACGACCAGCCCTGATTACAATTAACTTACATCGGACACAGATGTAGTCCCTCTGTCCCGCACAGCGATGACAGAGCAAACCCTCCGCACAGTATCGTCTCTCATTAAACTCGTCACAGACAGCACCTATTGCTAGACCGGTTGTAGCTGAAAGTATCATTCAAATATTATAATATGGCACATAAACAGCCAGTACTGCATAGCACGTAAGCCTCAAGTAATACAAACACCCAAATAACTTAACAAGCCCACTCCAAACATCGAAGGTGTCGAGAGATATAAAACGGCAAAAGGGGTTTCTTTAACACCTTCTAATATATACAGTCCTCTGTACATGTACATCCTGACATTCCCAGTCCATGGTAGTACTACGCCTTAACACATCTACTGGCTCTTACTACATCTTACCTCCGATCCGGCCACATTTAGTGCGACCGGCTATGGGTCTATAGCCGTCTGGACAGACGCACTGGCCGTCATAACACAGAGCTCCCCCCTGGCAATGAAAATTTGCTGTACAGCCCCGGTCTCCTACAGAAACTGGCGGAGAAAAGAAACAACTACATTACGGAGTAAGCACAAGGAACTTAACAATTGGGGGACAGTTTTCGTTCCGTGCAAACTTTTTAGCGGACGTGGGGAAACTATTTATGTAGGGCATCTTTAGAATTGTGGTCACTTTCCTTCTCTCGCACTATATAACGTTACAGTTATAGGTTTCAGATTTTGAATAGATGCCTACATGTACATGTATATTATGTCCATGTACCTGCCTCACGGCTTTAAAATTTATTACAATTACATGTATCAATGTATATGGGTTTATATTGCGCAATTGAACAATTCCTCGAACCTGCTACTGGTTAGAGGATTGACCTTGAAGGCAGCCCGACTGCAGTTGGGTGAGAATAATAAAAACACCTCGAGAACATACATGTACATTACATATAGCGTTTAGGGGGAACGATCCTTCAGTGCTTGCAAATGTTACCAGCGCTTAGTATAGATCTTGATCTAATCCTAATAATAGTCAAATTTAAGCATCCACACACCCATTTGTTACATGTACCATTCCGATATACGTGTACGCGTATCTATGTGAGGTGATGGTAAACTGGCAGAACTATAGAATAACTTTATCATCCTAAAGGTTAAGACAGCAACACGGCGACTTGCTGTGGAATGCTCTTACATCGTACGCAGCGGTCTCCGTCCTCTTTGAAACCCTCGACACACTCACAGAACCCTTCCACTGAACAGACCGTGTGCGTCTCAGTGTAGGCGTGGCGGGATAGACCGGGAGCTGCCAACAGAGGAATGATACAATGCAGGTAAGGACTAGGTAACACCACAGAATATACAGTAGTTATACTATCCAAGGTTTCCATAAAAAGGCGTGCTTGGTACAGAGGACAGTTACTGGACTAGGGACAGCATAGAAACTATTATCCCGCATTATTGGGTATTATCAATCTGAAGGGTGGAGACGGGTCCGATGTAGTTTATCCTCCTCTGAACTGTACCAGGGGACATGTACACTGCACATGTATAATTCAGTACCTGATTCTTTTAGATAAAGACAGAAACAGTCTTTCAACCTCATCAGTCTTGCTAGAGTGCATGATGATGTTGTAGGACAGACACCCTGTGCAAGGTACATGTAATATATTAAGTTTCTGGGACTGAAATGTACATGTATGTACATGCACCCCATGGTCATGTTTGAGTGCATGATATAACGCTATATTGGCGCTTGAATAAATACATGATTAGGCTGTAGGACTGAAATATACCGCTGGGCGTCTGCAGTGAATGAATGATCAGGTAGTATGACTGAAATATAACCCATAGCCGTTAACTGAGTACATCAAGAAGCAGTGGGACTGAAATATACCCGTGGTCATCATGCACTCCAGCATGATGACGTTTACGTACTGACATGTTTTGCCTACGTTTCCCCTAACGCACCTGCCTTCTGGATACACTGTGTGCCCAATGGTGAACACGGCTGGCCTAGAAACCTCTGGTAACCATGGAGACAGAAGTCCTTGCTGGATGTCATCTTGCCCGACTTGCACGTGCAGACGTGGTTGCTGCATTCCATCCCCAGGGGACATACGTCGTCGGCTGAACAGGGCTCATCACCGAGAATCTCTGAAACAGAGCGAAAGAAGAAATATCAGGATCAGTTTTATCTTACACACAAGTACCCATGAATATCTTTAAAACAAAAAAAGCTACATTATCAACTGAGGGATTTGGGGTTACTAGTATTCCGGTGAGAAACAAAGTGAATTTTGAATATACATAAAAAACATCTGTTCTGTCCTCTAGGACAATAATTTATTATATTTCTAAAATAGATATGTTACATATGGACACATGCATAACTCTTCAAGGTCACTCAGGTCAAAACATTTGGTGGTTCCCTTCGTGTATGATTTGCTATTACTTTTTAATAGTAGCATAATCGCCTAATACGCCTGCTACTTTTACGAGATATAAGCCTTCAAAATCTAAATGACCTTGAATTTGACTTTTCACAACCAGTGGTGCACTTGGGCTACCCATATATGATTCCCTATTGGTATCTAATAGTAACCACATCTGTACTGGTATCTTCACCATTTAAATAGTCACATTTATCTTCACCATTTAGACAGTCACATTTATCTTCACCATTTAAACAGTCACATTTATCTTCACCATTTAGACAGTCACGTTTATCTTCATCATTTAGACAGTCGCATTTATCTTCACCATTTAGACAGTCACATTTATCTTCACCATTTAGACAGTCACATTTATCTTCACCATTTAGACAGTCACATTTATTTTTTTCTCCGTATCTCTGATCATTGGGCCCATCATTTGGGCCCCCAGCACCGACCTTTACCTCGGAAGCGTTGTTTTTTTTTTTTTGTTTGTTTGTTTGTTTGTTTTTTTTGTTGTTTTTTTTCCTTTTTTGTTTTGTTTGTTTGTTTTTTAAAAATCTACTCATTTCTTCCATGGGTCAGAGGGGGGGGAGCAAAAGTGAAGTTGCTTAATTAGATTATTTCTAGATGTATTTTGACACACACACACCGGAGCATCGCAATAACAAAGGCGAGGTTTAACAACAAACACAGACAAAATGCATGGAGCTACGGCTACGATATTAATATATGCAGGAGTGATTTGCACCCTTGGATCACGTTACGTACTTGCTTTGCATTGCCCATTTTCTGTCCGCACGTGAGTATACGGGTTACACATGCACTCTCCTCTGGCGCATCCATCATACTGCCACCAGCATACCTCGCCGACCGTGACGTCACAAGTGGAATCTACTTGACAGCCATCATGTTGAAGGGCTGTAAGTTAACAGTTATAAGTTACAATACGTATCTTCGTTGTGTAATCTTACGACTATATGTAACTTTGAGAATTATATAAAGTAAATTCTTTCTCATAAAGACTGACCAATCTTAATGCCATGATCTTCCATCCATAGTACTGTACCTATATGTACATCCAAATATAATCACTACAGTATACAAGTATGGCAATGCTAACAGTAGAATAACAATGTGCTACATAAAATGTACATATACATAAAAGTGTTTTTTCTTGGTACGGTATAAAGGTTCCAATGCCGTCATTACGCTCACTGGCATAAAAACCTAAGATTGCTACGGAAAAGTTCCTAATATGCCCAATATCATGTGTAACAAACAATTTCGTCAAAGTTTCTTGATCTTCCTCACCTGTAGGGCCCCAAAGCATGAACAGCTGCAGGAAGAGGGGTGATATTGGAACCTGGGGGGAGGGTGGAGACAAGAATGTACATTATTAACAGATTAATCTTGCATAATAAATTATTAATACGAATTTGGAAACAACACTCGTGTGACGTGTGCATGTACGTTATGAAGCATCGATCCAGACAAGCGAGTTTCATCAGTGGTCTCTCAGACTGCAAAAGGTAGCTCTCATATATATGACAACAAATATTGTATACTTTTCTGTTGACATACATGCACATTGTATATGAACTTGCACCTGCACTGTTAATTCGAGTCTTTATATTCTGCAATCTATATGTATACCCAATTCAGCCATTGTGCAATATCTGGCAACTCTTTGTGCGTTTATCGTGGACCTTCCATTCATTGATAAGTGTTCTGATCGACCCCTGACGAAGGGTTACAACGAAAGAACGGCATGTACAATGTACATTTATTTCCAAAAGCCGTAATGCCCTGCCACTGGCTCGACTGACATCAGCTAGGCGCCTTCCTCTAAAAATGCTGCTTGTTCCTTTGCACAAAACTGTTTATCCACTTGAAATATGCGATCGTCGCCTTTCAGCAGATCAACTTCAAACGCACATGCTAATAAACCGGCTGTTTATATGATTGATCCATAAAACATGAAGGCCGATCGCAAACAGTTGTATATAAGAGGTGCGCAGTCGTGCGGAAACACGTCAACAAGCATACAATAGCGCATATTTACATCGCATCACGGCTTAGTGAGAGGATGGTTTTTATCAGTGGGCGGTGTTAGAAGTTAGTTTGACAGGCTTTATCTCTCAAACAAGCAAGGTGTCTATAATTCGAGGAGTTGTCAAACAAGACGTCTATGTGGTGGCACCGATTTGTACCAGCCTCCTGATCGCATTCAGTCCAATGGTAGCGATCAATATAGATCAAACTTCGAGGAAAAATATGAGACTTAAGAACAAACATCATAATCAAAGCCGCGTTTGACCGATGCATTGGGTGGGACCGACTCCTGCTACAATGAATGTTTACCAAAACAACAGTCATGTCTGGTAGCGTCTGACAGTACAAATTGTAGGGGGCAATGATGCATCGAAAATGATACGGGCTTGCTGTGCATTACTGTGCTAAATGATGAAGTATCCTGCAATCTGTCCTGTCAGATCTGGATTCAGCACGAAATTGTAGCACTGTCATATATAGCGGCTGTCAGTTCGCGGGGAACCATCGCCGGTAATTGGACTATTAAAGCGTAACCAGTGCATCCACTGATATATTTGTAGTTTGTATACATGTAGCCATATACTAGCTACATTTGTAGGAACATTAGCGTGTCTACCAGTCATAGTTGAAATGGAGCATCGTCAGAGAGCTTCTGTATACATGTATAAATTGGTCCTTCTGATTTCACGTGTCTATATTCTAGACAATTCTATTCTCTTCAATTCTGACGTTAGTACCTAAATTTAATGAAATATATTTAGTGTAGATATCCGATTAATGTACATGTACGTTCACCTCTGTTAACAATACCGTGCATATATAGTATTCAGGGCAACAGTAAAATAAGATTTGCGTTTGAATAAGGGACGATTCGCGTGATAAATCTCTGATAAACTAGGACTGGTGCAGACGTAGGTCACGGGGTGAAATACAGTGAAACCTGTCTTTAAGACCACCCGAGAAATAGGGACAACCTGGGAATTAAGGACAGCTACTTCAGTCCCTAGGTCTATTCATAACATAGAAATTGAACTGAGAAATAAGACCACCTCAGAATTCAGGACAGCTTTTCACAGTCCCTTGGGTGTCCCTAATTCCCAGGTTTCACTGTACATGTAGTGTGTCCAGGATGAACTCTGGTCATATTCTTATCGTCTTGTTTAATGACCTATATGTGGACCCCACACACTCTCCCGTTGTACAAAACGTTGTACGAAATCTAAAACCTATCTTAAACATGGAAAACAAACACATAGGTTACTAAAGTGGTGAAGTGTGACTCCAGATTTGAAGTACATGACTTTTGTATGTGCCACAAAGCATGCCTAAATTTGATGACAACGCACCCCGTTAGTATGGTACATGTAGGTGTACTGAAGATAAACCAAGCTTTAATGGCCACGTTACTGCCAGTCTGTTTCTTCAACATCTATTATTATTATTATTATTATTATTATTATTATTATTATTATTATTATTATTATTATTAGACTATACCATCTTTTTTCTAGCCGATGCTGTATTTTAGGCTGTTGTTGTCCACTAAGGTTCCAATGTCACAATAATCCATCTGTACACGGACGACAATGACAATGTACATGATGTAGAAGTACATTGTACACTGTACCATCAGCATGATCAGTACAGACCATTACTCTACAATGGTACCAAGTGGGATCGCTGGGGGATAACCGGTCTTGAGTTATGCGACTTAGTAACCCTAGATCGGTAGCAAAAAAAAAAAAAATATCGAAATCAAAATATGATGTGCTGATCTAAAAACACACATTTTAGATCATATTTAGATCATATTTATACGTACTGAGACCTACGTGTATTCTAAGCTACCACTAAAGTTCCCAGAACAATATCGGCAGGCACCTGTGGCTCCACTAAATACATGTGTACGTGGCAGATAGCCTGTCCGGAAGTTGAATTTTGTAGCTAGGTCACTTTTTCACTCAGTAAATAAATATCGTTTTTGCGTACAGAAGTTCACGGATTCTATATGCACTTCTATCCAATGTATAAGCAAGAACGAGCTTTGGAAGATGAAAACATGTGAGATAGCTTAAGATGAGGATGGCACTACAGGAGCAAAGATACATGTATATACAGTACTGATAGCCGATTTCTATGACTCCACTAAGTGAAAATTATACAAATTACAGCTTCTTCAGTAAACTTCAATAGTTTCTTTTCCCTTGCGAAGGACCACAACATGCCTGAAGGCTTTGTCTCCAGAAACATATAAACTATACACCGAAACTTTCCAGAATTAGGGGTATCCGTTTATGGATTGTGGGTGAAAAAATATTCTAACTTTCCGCATTTATATAGTCACATTATTTTCTTGTATAAACAATCAGGTTTTTTTCACCTTTACGTTTTGCCAGGCGGTCGGTCCACTATGCTTGTACATGTACAGGCCGTGAGGTCCACGACAGCACAGCCAAGTGCAAAGGGTAATTAGCGAACTTCCCCTTTAACAATTAAAACATCAGTGACGGTCAAGCGCCTTGTGTTTGCAACACAAACAGTCCGCTTGACCAGTTTGACAACACATGGGCTTTTTCTTTGTTTAAACAGACCCCCTTTGTGAAGACAGTGGTCTTTTTCACATTTTCATCCCCTGGGGGCTGCTACAATTACCAAATCATCAACTGCGCGGACGGGGATCGGCACGTTTGTCAAGAGCAACAGACACGCCAGCGCGAGAGAATAGCTACACTGTGAATAAATTTCCCTGATTTTCCTGTACTTGTGGACACGCTGTGTCGGTGTGAATATAGTACTGAGTACCACATGTGGCAAACCATTGGAAAGGGTCACCTGCTTGTGTCGTAGTTTTGCACAAAAAGAAGCACCATTTTTGGTAGCGCAAATTACCGCGTAATGTAACTACACGTATAGATACGTTCTGATTTGTAAAGATACTATCAATTAATTTTGTCGCCTGATAAGAACACTTGCCCCAGGAAGATTTTTGCATGAACATGTACATGGAGCATCTCATACATGATATCCTAATGAATAGTGAACGGACATTTAACACCGCATTATACAGCTAAATAAATTATTAAATTAGAAATTCAGGAAACCGCGCAAACGTACCATTTATTCCAAGGCCTTTTAGGTAATACATTCAGAATTGTCTGATCTGTTTGTCTGATCTGCGATGACCATTGTTTGAGTCAAACCATGGGCAAATGAGATACTACACATGTATTATCATTCCACTTTTTTACGAACTACATGTACATACGAAAAGGTTGTAGCCGGTAACTTTTAATAAAGTGTTATTTTTGTAACTGTTTGTCACGCTTCGGGATTTTTATGAGTATTATAAAGCTCTTACAGAACGATTTGATGTAAAACCTCGTCATATCAATTAATTTGAAGCGACATATTGGAGTTTTGAAAACAGACACAAAGCAGACTATCCTTCACCCCGGAATCCTTCAAAACGGATTCGTTCTGCTACTCTGCTATAATACAAATGTATAATCGGCCCAAGAACTGAATACTGGGCAATCGTCCGTTGCGTGTTCAACGCATTAACATAATACTATCAAGTTACACTACATGTATACCAAGAGCTTTCAAACCACGTTTACCTGCATCGTCAGTCTCTTCGGGTGTCAGACATCAGCATACTTTTTCTCAAACGAGGAGCCGTCAAATGATCACCACGTATTTGTAGCGCCTCTGCCACGGTGATCAATCATTCGCCACCCCCGTGAAACCCACGAGGGTGACTAAAGCTTCCCGTAAACAGGAACCTTATCAGGCGGAACCCGGGGGTATCGCCGACGTTACCTGTACGCTCTGGCCAGGCTACATGTATATTCCACAACAGATGTCTGGGCCTGTCAATCAAAATCGCGTCCCTGCACAACAGCCTGATGACGCTTGCCTGGACGCTTGCGCACTGGTTGAGTACAGCAGCGCACTCAATCCTACATGTACATTATGTTCGTGCTAGAACTTTGAACAGGCAATGAATTTTGCAGACGAAGCGCTGACTCATGTTAAAGCATATGTTCCTAATTTGAGAGGGAAGAGAGACAGCGGCAGACGTTCCTGGCTCCTACTTGTTCGTGACCCAATTTCGTTCCAGATAGATCCATGTACCCATGATAGATAGTGCTTGGCGTGGGAGCCCAAAACACTGGATAGGGACCCTTAGCGATGGGCGCGCGTCGAGTTGTGTCATAAGCAGACGACAGCCTGAACCCGAAAATAACATTGGCCCGGCAACATTGGTAAATAAAGTACGTTCCATTGATAATGATTTTACAGCAACTAGAAACATCCCGTCTTCAAATATTGCTTTCTGAATCACAGTTGCTAGAAATCATTCCAAATCACGAGCAGCGAAAGCCATTCAGGTCTCTCGGCTTGTAATCCTGCTTTCATTAAAACGTCACAAAGCTAGGGGTGAAATCTCTTGCCACTGAACCTTTATCGTTACGTGTTTTTCCTTGGCTAAGCGCCTGCCGGTTACAATATAATAGATCAACAGGCATCCTTTTGCTGATAAGTGGAGCAGCACGCTCAGCACAAAGAGCGGTCCGTAAGCTTAGGCCTGCATTTTCCAAACTTGCGGGGTGGTATTTTAGTTTGGAGGGCCGGGCCGGGCCCGGGGGGAGGTATAGAGAGAGAAAGAGAGCACAGAAGAGATATCTAATTTCAATGGCTGGCTATAAATGATACACGTAGGTCCAGCCATGAAGTGCTTATTTTACGCCCAGATGGCTATTTTGAATTGTCGAATTATGGCTGCTTGCAATGTCAGTGGGAGACTGTCGTTTTCACACCGAAAAATAAAATATATATCACTGCTCACTGAACCCCATCATTTGTGTAGGAATATACACCTGCGGTCAAAAGTTAAGTTCACTGTAATATGCTAACGTTGCCACGGTATAGAGTCAGACAGGGGCGAGGGGTCTGTTTTTCAGTGATCATTTGTCAAGAAAAGATGTTTTCACCATCTGTAATAATAGAAGCCGTCCGATCAAAGTTCGTTTGTCACAATGATATGTGACCTGTCTTGTCTAATTTTAATATTTGCAAGTCGTCCAGATGTCGTAGCAATTCATTACTATTTTTTGAGGGAATACCCTTGCCGCTAGCCACCTTCTTACGCATAATAATTATAATGACAGCGGCTTTTTATTTATTTATTTATTTATTTATTTATTTATTTATTTATTTATTTATTTATTTATTTATTTATTTATTTATTCTGCTGCCTTGACTGTATCAGAAGAGTTCATGAAATCGAAATTTGTCCCTCTGTTGTCCCTTGCACGTCGCCTGTACGGAATTCTTGCAAACTGTACATTTAGATCTGCATTATTTTTTTTTGGGGGGGGGGGGATTATTTACTTTTTTTTTCTGTAACTGATCTTGTTACAAGATATCTCAAGATTGGTCTGTCGAAGCGCTTACAAAGGCAATGCCTCGGACACAATACATGTAGGCCTCCAGTCAGTGTAACTCGTATCTAGGTGCTCATTGTGCACAATAGAGACTCACGTGCGTGGTGTGCACACAAAAAATCGCAACTCGGAATTAACTTGTAAATAACTCGCATCTCACAGGTAGATAGCACATTTACGAGTCCCGCGAGCAGACATACTGGTGAAGGTGGACGGTAGTTTGAGTTTGAAACAGAAATCCATCATATCTTCAGGCGTGAGGTATTTAGGGATAGTAAGATTTAATCCGAAAGTTAGTTGAAGAGACGGCATTGCATTGGCCATCCGACACACAAAATCACGCCCATGCACTCGCTTGTATAGGTAACCATCACACTAGGTACATGTATAATAGTTGTTCAGTATCAGGATCACCGCTTTTGCTATTCGCGTCTGGTCTTACAAAATGTACTTGAGATACGTCCTTTTGGTGATATTATCACGTGGGACATCACAATATTCACGGTACATGTATTTGCTGCCAAGAATGTGTGCCTTTTCTAGGGGGTTGTACTTTCTATGCCTTTTCTAGGGGGTTGTACTTTCTAGAGCAACTATAGTTTCTTTTATGAGATTGACCAATGCATCTTACAGTGCGCTGGATCGATGCTTCCAGAAACTTGCTGGCGAAATGGTGAAATAGTTTTTGAATGGGAGTGACTTTCTCTACCAAAGTTATGAAAGAATTGCCACGTCTCAAATTTTGGATTTCCGTCCATTTTTAAAATCTGCTTTCAGTGTTTCACATGCTATATCAACGCGGATTTGCCTTGAAAACTGAGGGGGGTGAGGGTAGTAGAGCAAAATGGAAATAAATATGGATAGACATATTGTGAGCATATTTAGGGTGCATGAGGGTTAGGTTCTTAAGCGTGCAAGGTCATTCTGGGGTCATCCGATGCACTTATTTGAAAATGTATACTTATAACTCGGTAACTGCTGGTCTTGGGGAAAAGAATGATGAATTTTCAACTTGGCTTGTTTAATGTATACTTTTATTGTACGTATAGTACTATTGACCCTACATATATGTATGTAGACAATATTGGGATCACACAATAAGATTAAAATTGAGATTATCCACCCTATCTAAACATAAAACCTGTACAGTGGCATTGCTTACACAGAGCCTCAAGAGCCACAGACTTCTTGTTTGATTAACTAAGTGATGCCTTCAGTTTTAAACTACATGTAACTTATAATTATAACTCTCTTGTACTTGCAGTATTCTGATAAGGGTGTGTGTTTTTTCACAACAGAACCATTTCTGAAACAAGCTATGACTCGGCTTTGTACGTTTCCTGTATTTCAAAAATCACACGGAGAAAGTAGGCAATTTCGGATCAACGAGGATAACATTTCATGGTTGGCTGATCAGAGGAGATATGCAAAGAAATAATCAAGGAAAAAGAAAGAAAAAACTATGACGAAAAGAAAAAGAATGCAAGCGGGATCCGAGCACACCCCACCCAGCGGTTGTTTACCAGTCAGCCATCCACTATATCCATTCGGCCACAGAGTATAACCGCCAGCCGCTTTTGTCGGCGTGACAGAGCATGTAAGACATTGCAAAACTATGTATGTTCAACACATAGACAACTCATTTCTACCTGTATAAGTAACACGTAACTACGTGTGACTCTGTGATCGTTTGTGGTCTCCACCGTGGCCCGTAGAGCGAAAATAAGCTCAATCTCTACCCCTTTGGGGTGGACAGAACAGAGTGTACATGTATTTGGAACTTCAGGGACTTATTGACATTGACGAAATTTCATACCCAAATATGGCAATTTTGAAAATCGGCTCGTATCTCGGACACCGCTGCCCGTAGAGCGAAAATAAGCTTAAATTCGACCCCTGGGGGTAGAAAGATAGTATATGTGCATTTTTAATGTTTTTATTTATTTATTTATTTATTTATTTATTTATTTATTTATTTATTTATTTTGAAACTTTTGTCAATGGTCAAGTTTCATGCGCAGATATGGGAATTTTGATAATCGGCATGTATCTCCGAAACCGCTGCCCTTAGAGCGAAAATATGTTCAATTTCGACCCCCGTAGAGGTAGAAAGAGAGTGTATGTGCAATGGCAAAGTTTCATGCCCAATTATTGCAATTTTGAAAATAGGCTCATATCTCGGAAACAGCTGCCCATAGAATAAAAAATAAGGTCAATTGCGACCCACTTTGGGTACAAAAAGCGTGTATGTGCAATTTCGTGTGAACAACCTCTATGCTTCCTTCTCTCGTTTATATCCAAACTGGCATTCTCACTCTTGTTTAGCTGTGGGTTGCATTGCACCATACGCCGGGACGTGTTTTTGAATTTGAAAAAAAACCTGTTGTTTCCAATTGTCTACTTTTTTTTTCCTTTTTCATAACAGGGAACCTTATGACATTGAAAATTTCAAAACGTACTTCTACATGTCGCAGCCGAAATTTTTCAAACTGATCCTGAATTTTCTTCTCAATGGTTCTTGAAAACGACTGTTGGGAGTTTTAAGTTTTATTTTCACCATGTTTATTTTAACCAAGTTTTGTTCGACATTTCAAATTCATTCGATTGAAAGGGGAGATTTTGTCTACCTTGTAATTTCCTGGGGGGAGGGGGTATATCTAGGGCAGATTATGTCCAAGGATTACGTCCAAGGGGGATTCTGTCCGAAGGGGGGGGGGGCGGGGTCGTACATCCATGTTTGTGGCGCAGTTTAGCCAGAATAGCCACCCGTCATGTTGCTTCAAGAAAAAAATGTCTAATTATCACAAAAACATATTTCGACTTCGTTCGCGACGGACAAAAGGAGCCTATGTAAGGCAGAAATTACTATATCACAGTATGTCTATGATACTGTCTGTATTTGTAATACTGGTGTTATCAGTACTACTGTCTAGTATTCCCACAACTCTCTCTGTGCCTGGTTGCACAGGGACTGGCCTCATACTTAGCTCGCCCGTGGGCACGTGACCCGGGGTCAACCACATGGCGCACGCGCGCACTTCAGCAGCTGATAACCAGTAACCTTTTTACGACACCGGTAATGATGTTGACACTGGTGATGCCGGGCCGAGGGCACGGCGTGTGAAGCAGTATACCTGTATTTTACAGCGTGCATACACGGAAATCGTCTATAATAAGCTAGTCTTGGTGAATGATAGCTATCACTCCTTCTGCGACACATATCCTCTGATAAGGAGCTGTGACTGGTGTTCTAACAACCAGGTAACCTCTCCTTCACCCCACGCCAGCACCCCGGGGCCAGCACTATCTTCCTAAGCCTGGCTAGGCCAATCAGTACAGTGTGGGTATTATTCTGGCTAAATCGAGGATGGTGTTGTCTATCAAAAGAAACGCAAACACGATGAAGATTATCTATTTTTTCCCCTTATCGATGGGGTGTGTGTGTCTTACGAGGCAGATTAGACGAATTTCTGCTTACGTCTGTACTTTTGTTACAGTACACATCGTGGGCTGGCGGTCCCCATAAAATTAGCTTTTGGAAATTTTGACATTTTGAGTTTTGCGAAAGTCAATAATTTTTTTTTTACATAAATGTATTAAATGGGATATTCAAAAATCTCGATTTACTCAAAAAAGGCTCATCATTATATAGAGCCTTTGTGCGTGGATTTGGGCCTCGGGGGATATACAATGTAAGTAGAACATGTGTTCAGGTGTGTGTTTGAAGTCAATCCAGACGCAGAGCTTAAGGTAATAGAGACTCACAGTTTAATCCTGGCAGCAAATTCACATAACAAGGTTGTAACGGACACTACAGCCAAACCATAAACGCTTTCCAAACCGAATTTCTGTATCTTTGAACATGACCTTAATCTCTGAAACTCAGTCTGAATATCTATAAAATGGTCAACACAGCAATATACACTACACACAAAAAGTTAAGGCTATAAAATATCCTGAACTTTTTTGTGTAGTTCATATACGCTATGCGTGCACATATAGCACATATCAACTACACGAAAAAGTTAAGGATATTTAATAGCCGTAACTATTTTTTTGTAGTGTATATATACAGACATTGAGCACAACCAGAGAGTGATACGGACATCGACTGAGACACAGAAGAGAACACCAACACAAATGTTAAGTGATTTAAGTTACAGTGATAGACTGAGAGGACATGGTAGACAGCCGTGTACAAATTTTCTCCAGAACGAGAAAAGACAGTTATTCTGGCTGTCTTGAACAGAATAACCAGTAACTGGAACAGTCTAACACAGACGGCAGCTGTGAATTGTACAACTGTTCAGAATTTTAAAGAATGTATACAATACATGAATTTTACTGGTGGGGTGAGTGTATATTTTTTTTAGTAATCTGTACCCCCCCCCCCCCCGATGCTGACGTATGTCTTATATTGTTATGCAATAAATAAATCCCCAGTAAAGAAAAAAAAACAACATTTGCGTCTTACTGTTTATTTTTCACATTTTCTTCTTCACTTCGTCAGATGTAACATGCTGAAACTTAAATTGCGATGAGTAGTTAATAAAATCACACGTACCTGGGTGTCTTCCGAATATCAGTGTGCCGTAGCATCAACGGTGTGGTTTGTGAATGTAGGTCCCCACGTCAGTGTGAAATTCATAGATCCTTTGTACAGAAATGTGTCAGAAACATTGGATCATAATGCAATCGTTATAGATTTGACGGAATCAACCCTTCGAAATGTGAAACAGTGCACCATGACTTCATTCTGTTGGCAGCAATGGGCAGCTAATAAAATCACCAAAATTTGATGAATGCGACCTGAATTGAATGAATAAGACCAACATGTAGATCTAACTCATGTACCAGAATATTCTGTGAGTGATCAATTTTTAAGTCGCGTGTGTTCGACAGTGTTTCGGTCTTATCGGGACTGGAACAAGGTCTACCAGGCTCAATGGCTTGGTTTCTGAACAAGGTCGTGTATTAGTCGTGCTCAGTGTGTATGTACTGGACCCGTCTTATGCTAGTCCTGCCTGCGGCCAGTCTTTATAGTACTAACCCACTGAAAGACCACGACACGGGTAGGCAGTGATGTCCCAACCCAGATCATTATACTCACTCCGAGCCGGCAAGTCGGCTACCTAACTCATTAGTGCGGAACGCCATGCTGAGAAGCGCACCATTTTTGAGAAATTTCGGCTCTAATTCCATTGTATGTGTGATGCTTGGCTCACTGTAATGCAGACCGTCGCTTGTGCAGATACAAAACCTAAAATAAATCATTATATTCTATTTTTAGCTCTGCTTGATTATGTCAGCATACTCCTCGCATTTTCTTCTGAGTGGTCCTCACAAAAGTGATGTTTTGAAATTTTTGAAATTTTGCGATTTTGATTTTTCAGGATTTTTTTTTCGTTTTCGTTAACATGGGACCCTATGGGAGCCAAAACTTCAAAACGCTACTCCTCACTCAAATCACTTTTGAATCCTTTCAAACTTTTTTCTGAAGTTTGTTCTCAGTGGTCCCCACAAAAGTACTGTTTTGGATTTTTTAGTTTTTGATTTTTCAGAAATTGTTGTGGTTTTCGTTAATATGGGACCCTCTGGGAGCCAAAACTTCAAAAGGCTACTCCTCCCACAAATCACTTTTGAATTTTCCACACGTTTCTCCTCAGTGGTTCTCACAAAAGTACTGTTTTGGATTTTTGAAATTTTGAGTTTAAGATTTTTAACGATTTTTGACGAAACTTTAAGGTTCACCATTGTGCCCTATAGATAAATTCAAAGCTGAGAGATAGACGTCTAGTTATGTCATTAGAAAACCATATATGGAGAGTCAAATGACACCATCACATTTGACCTTGAAG
>JAAUYG010002895.1_pt1 | contig 17002 bp, 19 predicted proteins | sample 7278091 | NCBI WGS metagenome assembly JAAUYG01 (sample SAMN14350201, study PRJNA611818) | marine sediment metagenome | isolation source: surface marine sediment (0.6m) | place: French Polynesia: Moorea | collected 2018-08
GAATGTGTACTTCACTAGTCCTTTTTTATTCATTGCTAGTCATGTATGAGTGCAACAGAACGTGTCTTGTATGTGTAATGTCTGTTCAATCCAACCTATACATGGGTTGCTAATAACGTCTTACCTTACCTTACCTTACCTTGAAAACTTAGCTCCCTTGGGTCTCATGTTAACGAAAAGGAAAAAAAAATGTAAAAATTTGAAGAGTCAAAATTTTGAAAAAAGAAAAAAGGAAGATCTGGAGATATGGTGGATAGGTGGCTTCGCGCAAAATTTGGGCTGGATCCATTAGTGAACGGACGGACGGACGGACGCCTGCACCACGGCAGTTGCCCTGGTGACAAAGATAAAAATCAATGCCTGTTGCTTTCATTTGTGACATTGTGTTTAATCAGCACAGGGGTCCTCATGTATCTGCTTAACCGCTAACCGACAAGTAACGTTACTGCACATGTGACACTTTAATAAGCGCGAAAACGAAAAGGAGCGTTGCCGTAGAGACCAAGTTGGGCTATTGCCTTTAACCAAGGATGTTACATGGTCCCATTCTTGCTTTAACTGCACAGATCGTTGCAGTGTAACTCGAGGGTGTATTATTTCCGTTGGAACAAAATCACACTACGAACATGTCTAAAAGTTGCAAGTACGTGTGTGCACCACAACACCTCTCATAACCGTTTCATACAGGCACATTCACATGTATCTACAATGTAATTTTAAAATTAAAATTTTAATTTTGAAATTGACGTTAAAAATGATGAAAATTAAAATTTAAAAATTCGAAAAATTTATATGCAATATCTATTGAGGCTGCCACTATGGCTGTTCACTAATTTTGATGACTGTACTTGCTTGGTGGTTTCGGAAAGTGAATCCTTTGCAATGGAAAGGCCTCACCCTGGGGATACGCCTTCCCAATAACTGAATCCCCTGTGCCTGCAGGTTCACGTAAGACTAAGGTATTTCAACATCGAATTTTAGATAATGTATTTTCTTCCCAATTAAACTTGCAACATTTGGGTTAATATAAAGCTATAAACTGTCTTGTACGTTCCAAACAGTTAACTTTAAATCGGATTTTTTTTTAAAATGACCCTCTAGTATCCACCAGCACCTGCGGCGCTATCACCGAAAGACACATACAACTTAATGAAGTACAAGATGAAGGCCATAAAAACAATCCTAAAATTTTAATTATGCACCACGGAACATGAGTAATTTGCAGACAGAGGTGTACAATTTCACAGATTTACAGAAATGATCCGTCCAGCGGAAAGCTGCCAAAAGGCATGGGAACACTATTTTTGTTACCAAACAAACTTCACACACAGATCTTGTGCAAAATGTTGGTACATGCTTAGAAATACATATAGACACAATTCGATACCCCTCTGGTGCAGTTAAGCTAGAACTTAAACTTAGTGTATATTTGGAAAGGTGTTTGGAGTGTTAAAATCGGACAGTTACACAAAATGAACAGTTAACGTCGGGCAGTTAATTCGGTAAAGGTCAGTCAAAGAAAAAGATTTGTCAGGCAAATCGATTTTTGTACTGTATTATATATGTAATTATGAGGTCTTTGGAGTGTTACATCATACAGGTACAAAAAAAAACCTCACTTCACCGTTTAGGTAAACATACTCATCAAGTAGCGTCGCCTGGGTAGCGATAACTGTCCGATCTTAACAGTTAGGTTTTACAACTGTAACCTTTTAACTATCCAAACAGACACACTCGGGGTATACGCAAATAATACACGTGTGTGTTCACTATTAGTTCATTACGCATGACGTCTCCGTTGTAGGATACATGTATATGTTGATCAGAGGATTCTACCTTTACCGCTTGCATGGCTTGGGCTGCTTGTGATTCCGTGTTATTCAACTGTCACTATTCCGCGTCAATGAACTTTGCTTCACGCTTATGTGAAGCAAACTCACAAATCAACATGAATAATCTTTCCAGAGGTTCCCTATATCTGGGGAAAATATTTCAAACATCAAGGTACAAAAATGGGCAATCCATTAAGTACTATATACGAGGCAGTGTCTATTGTCTTGATCGTTTTAAGAAATCTCTCCATACCCAAGAAACGCCAGCATAGAACTGTCCTTGTACAATACGTTTTTTTTTTAATTGGATCTAATCCTGTGTCACCACATCATGGCGTTCTCATCACCCACCGTCTATTTCACAGTCATCTACTATTACTGTTGAACTGCACAACCGTCGTTAAATGAATTTCTTTTTGTCCGACCGCGTCTCCGTTTAGCAGAACCCACGCAAGAAACAATAAAAACACGTATATGATACTCTATTCATGTTGAAATCTGAAACCAAATGTGTTGTGATTTGGGTGTTACACACAGTCAAACAAGTGACAAAAACGTGCACTATGGTTTTTGAAAACATTTGATTAATTTATATATTCAGCGCCGTTGTTAGACAAATATTATTTGTGGCACCCGGATGTTTTCTTTGTCCAATGTGATCGACCAGTAATTTCTCAACCCAGTCGCTGTCCAATACCTGTTGGACCGTAGGTGCAGTTTTGCCGGATTTTCTCTGTACCATGATGCGGCTTCTAGGCTTCTCGTCTCCTGTGCATCTGCGTACCTTTAGAACAGCGTTCACCACCAGTTGCCGGCCTTTATGTCAGTCACAGACAGATATGATGACATAATGTAATACTGGAGGATAATTTACCGTCCGTAATACTGATGGTTTGGGGTGTTACAGCAGTGGTACAGCACCACCGGGGAATTTTTTTGTCTTACATTGCTCATGACCAGGCTAAGCTTACAATTATAATGTACCACGAAATGCAAATCGTTGACGGGTTTATAATCATTATCATCATCATCAGCAGCAGCAGTGCTGCTGCAGCAGTAGCAGCAGCAATAACAACAACAACCAGAACAGCAACAACAACATCCACAATAAACAAAAGTACCTAATCTCCCAGTCCGCACTAACACTGAGATCTAAATACAGCAAGCATGAGCATCTAAGCTAAGGATCACAGTCATGCAAATATCACATTTCGCTCTGAAAGGATCACATTCCGCGGTGACGATCTAGGCTTGGACCCACCCTGACCCTTAATTCTCAAAATACTTAAGGCATTACTTAAACAACTGTTCAGGTTCGAATATGAAGTTTAAATGTTGTGATCAGTAAAACTGAAGTATTTATTGAGATCTCCAGCCTAGTACCCTTCGTCTGCCTCAGGTCGGTTCCTTGGTCGTCTGCTACTTTAACTTGGCTACCAGGTGGTTTCTATGCCGTTGTCGCTGGTGTAACTTGGGTCGGGTAGGGGGTTCGGGTTGCGGGGAGGAGGGAGAGGCACCAGATGTCACCTTGTTTGTTCTGTGTAGGTCTGGCAGTCGGAGATCTTCCGGAGTATGTGGTGTTCCCGGCTGGGTGTTCGACCCTCCTTGGCCGTCTGTCAGCTGTATGTCTGCCAGGTCGACAGCCGTCTGCGGCGTGCCGACCAGCCCAGCCTGGTAATCCCTCAGGTCAGGCAAGGAGGAGCTGTTCCGTCTCTCCGAAGATCCCCCGGGGAAGGAATCTCCGGATCCTGACTCCTGAGATGGGCTTCGTAGTCTCTGGATCAGGAGGTTTTTCGCCCCCGCCCGCCTGGCTAGTCTGCGGCGGTGCGGTTTGAGCGAGGAGGGCGGTTCCTCTGAGCGCTGTTTGGTGAAGTTGGGGCGTCCTGGAGTGACCTGGTCCAGGTCAACGTTCTCTGTGACAGTCAGGTCAGACATGGACACTGAACCACGGCGGTGTAGTCGGCCCAGCAGTGAGGACTGTCTTTGTCCGTGGTCACTCGCAGCATCACTGTCTCCCTTAGATGAGGACGGTTTGCCTGTGCTACTCTCCCCTCCTTCGTCGTGGGACTGCTCTACCTCAGAGGCACTGCCCTCGCTGTCCTCAGATACGTTATAATCACTGTCACTGAGGGTACCGCTCTGATCAGAGCAGGATTCCTCCTCGTCCTCGAATACATCATCATCATCATCATCATCATCATCATTATCCACACCATCATCATCACCACCACCATCACCATTACCCTTCCCTCTGCCTCCCCCAGTTTTACCCCATTCTGGTTTCCCCGCCTTGCTGGAAGACGCCGAGCACGGAATACCCTGCGGAACCTCCGCGCTGCCGGGTTTGCTCCCCCCGCTCAACATTTGGAGCTGCAGTTTGTTCTGGATGACCAGGGGTTTGAGCCGCCGGCCTCGGTAGCGTATGTACGGCCTGTCCCCTGCCCCGGGCTCTGAGCAGGCGCTGGAGGGGACCTCCTGCTGGCCTCCAGCTCCTCGCCTGGTTAGGGTATGACTGGGTTCGGCACTCCGGGCCTTCTGTCGGGGATGGTGGTCGTGGTGGCTAAGGAGCTGGACTATGTCCGCCAAACCTCGGGACTCGGCCTCGGACAGCGGCGTCTCACCTGAAACAGAGTGATGAAAGATACGTAGATTGCCCACACAAGAATCAGTCAAGGTCTTAGCTAAAGCCATTTCTTAATAATTAACTGTTAAGTTTAATATGTTGGTATTTAGCAATGCTGATAGTGATGAGATCCGATTGATTCAGGTATATTCAAGACACAATAAAAAAATGCGCGAAACAATCACTAAAACGAACTAGGCACAATCAATTCAAAGGCTAGATTCAATTTAACGAGAACATGATTGCTTAAAACATTGGGTTCCATAGCTTCCATAGCCAACAGCTGCTTTTTCCGACGAAATTGTGAGTCGGCATGCAGCTATTGGTCCAAACAAAACTAAATCCTTGAACAAGTGTGATAACGCTATTATAATATTCCTGCTCTTTCATTTTAGCACATGTTGCATGTGGTTATCAAGGGGTATTTTACACACGAAAAACCCAGTTCAACACGGCCTTGGTCCCAATGCTATGCTTTTCTTTTTGATGCCTGTAGGGCATACAGCAACCGTCCTGGACCTTGATGACGCAGCCGAAACAAACTGTGGAATTATGTAAACATAAAGCACATGTATACACGCGCCTTAGATATTGGCTGAAACGCTCCCCCGGGTCAGAGTGCGACAAACGAACTAAAAGGGCATCGTTTGAATACAGATAGTTATTGCACGATTGTTCCAATGGTAAAGTATGGGGGGATTTTTCAGGAATATAATAATGGAAATAACTCTGGACTCACAACTGTGCTACTCACCTTCCATGTTGACCCTCTCTAGGTCGAGGTTGTGAGCAGAAAACGCCGAAAGGAACGTCTCCACAATTGCCGCATTCTCCGAACACACGGCGTACATGGCAGCGTTGTTCCCGCCCTTGTCGGGAATATTCGGATCACAACCGCACACTCTGCCCAGACGGCGAACGAAGTCGGCCCTGCCCGCCAGGCAGGCGTGGCACAGGGCAGTGCGTCCCATGTCGTCTGCCAGATTCACATCCGGGTTCTTCAACAGCAAGAGTTCCAAGATGGCCGCTCTGTCCTCGTCTTCGACGTTGATGTAACCAAGCCTCATTAGCGGGGTCTGGTTACCCACTTCTGGGTCACCGGAACTGACGTCAACGCCATCCGAGTCGACGAGATCCGTGATGAGATCCACGTCCTCCCGCGATAGGGCGTCGTTCAGCGTCGGGATTTCATCCCGAGCCATGTTTGTATGACTTCACAACGTAGCGATATGTTAGTCAGCCAGCAAGCGCCATGATTCGGTCAATATCGTCCGAGACACGTGGCGGTGCAGAGTGCGACATCTTCGCACATATCGCTCACCTAAGGACAGAAAATAACAGAGTTTGGAGCCTAAAACATGTTTGAAATATAGATGTTTGCAGTGCACGGCCGCGATGGGATCAAGTGTGTTAACGGTGTTTTACACATATTCGAGTTCGGTATCCGGCAGAAGAAACTGCCATGCTACACTATTCAACACGCCATGAAAAGTACGGCTACATCCGTCACGTTTGATTACCCTCTTTGTTTGTCTATTTGACATGAACACATGAAGTGGTTATCCTCATTCCACTGATGAGAACCGAAGCTTTGATTCTGCTACACTCGATAAATAGAACAACTCTCTGGCAAAGCTGAGGACGAAAATGATTCTCTACTGTATATCATTCTCAAGTTTGTATCAACATTTGGTAAAGTGACAATCAACCACACCGCTTGGGTGATGTAGTTTCACCAACGGCACGTATATCAGGTACGTACTTCACACAAGAGAGGTTTGGTAATCCCCCCCCCCCAATCCCCCCTCCTCTTTCGGCCACACCGTGGTATATATGTGTTTATATACATCCAATGTTTTAGCACGTAGGGTGTCCCGCTTCTTTGTGACAGTAATTGGGCTCGCTGTATGCCCAATCACACTGGAAACACGTGTAAATTGATCGATTTATTTGGTCTGCTGAAAAGGTCCATGCATACATAAATACACATACGCACCCCCAATGAGACCGCAATCTGATTTAATTAGAGCGTTGGAAAAAGGAACAGAAAGAAACCCAGTTGCAGTGGTCCTTAAATGAAGTTGTTTAAGGTTATTATTGGACGAAAAAAAAAAAAGCTATTTATTGCCATGTATGAGATGCATAAATCAATGTTTGGCCTCATTCTTAGGTCTGTCTTCTACTTAGTTATTGGCAAAGATTCCACACAGATTCTTTTACTTCAGAATAATTGTCTCATTCGGCAGCCCAAGCGCAAACTCCATGGAGTCTGTCATGCCCAGTACTCATCGGAACTATGAAAAGCTTTCAAAAAGCAAGATTCTTACCTGTAAATATACCGCAAAGCCTACGGTAAGCCTACGTCTGAGACTAGATGGAGGGTGCGATTTTGTAGCTCGACGAATGGACGCCTCCGCCATAAGGCGCCGAGTTGATACAATGTATATACCAGAGTCAGAGTAGGTCAACCGGACAAAGAGTAGCCTCCCACAATCCAGACCGGAAGTGCTATATGTTTCCGGTGTGGTTTTTTGTTCTCAAAAATAGTCTTTGGCAGGAGCATTGTGTAAATATTACGCGTGGGTGAAAGTCTAGTACATGTTCCAGTTTACATGAGGTAGTGACTTCGACTTCTGAACATGAAAAGAACCACATTGGGGGTCCTTGAGAGTTTGTCTACATATGAATATTCATGAGACCTCCATGCCCACAAAAAACTTTCCCTTCCACACCAGCGAAGATGCAGTCACTTAGCGTTGTGATTGACATGAAGTAGACAGGCCATTCAACAAGCATTATTCGTTGTCCCCGATGGCCATATATTACACAGGAAGTTTGGGCGGGCATGGGTAACAATGTATAGCCTTTACAACGTATCTGTGCAAAACTCTACACACCGAGCATAGGGGGCATAGCATGGAAATTCGTGACAAAGGGGGTCACGGCAAAGCTCGCCATCGTAGACGCTGGCTACAGACGTATCCTAGAGATCGACCGGGTCCACCCGCCGATCTGTCAGCCGTAGCTAATGCCCGATAAATTTTATTGATTCATGTTTGTGCGTTTTTTGAGCTGTCAATCAATAATCTTCTGGTTCCACGACGTCCTCATGTCCACGCCAAAGACAGAGGCTGTTCTGTTCCGCATTGTGTGTGGCCTGCTAAAGTACAGGTACTATCAGACCACTTCTTCTTCTTCTTCTTCTTCTTCTTCTTCTTCTACTTCTTCTTCTTCTTCTTCGTCGTCGTCGTCGTCGTCGTCCTCGCTGCCGCCGCCATCATCATCATCATCATCATCATCATCATCATTATCGTCGTCATCGTTGCAACAATAACGCTGTGCTTATCAAACTTCATCAGCTGATGCCAGGTGAAAACCTTTGTAAAATTTCTCGCTGTCAAACTGCTGATTTCAGCAGAACACAGAGCGCCATTAAATCTCATGTAACCTAAATTATGAATGGGTCCCGCGACCTCTAATACAATTATCCAATTCCACATTATAATTATACCCGTATTGATTGGCTGCCATTAAGTTATGGGAGTCACCCTTTCAGGTGCAGATACATTACACTTGAATAACCCTGATCTCTGATGTCTTCTAGGACAAAAAAGTACACCCAATCGGTTCCTGCAGTGAACAGTGGAATCTGATGAACAGTGTTTGCAAGCCCGCGATTTCGTTGCATCACTATGGCGTCACTCTTTTAAAATCCTCGTTGAATCAATATAAGCGCGCTTTTTAATTGTCTATTTAATGTCGGTCCGGTTGCAGGAGAGTTTCTGTGTGTTATACATAAAATTTGTACCCAGACATTCAGTCTTTTAATTAGCTGCAGCTACATTGTGCACACGTCACTACATAATAAATGTTTTGATTTATTATGACTGACATAGGCTGCCTTTTGTCAGGGCCCAGGATTCTGGGAGTCACTCAGTCATAATGGGCAGGGCGCACTAAAGGTCGATAGCCTCTAATGATAATGCAAGCCTTTTTATTTACAACCATTGCACCCCCCTCCAAAAAAAATCTATGTGACTTCATTAGTCATTCCATCCTGCCAATTTCGAAATGGCAAAGTGCATCCTGCTCTCTGTGCGGTGGCATATCATAAAAGAATAATTTCGATGATTTTTTTGTTTGCAATTGCCAGCAAACTTGTTTTATACACACGGATAACAAGCTTGCCCCGGTGTAGCTTTGTAGCCAGCTTCCCCACGTTGAGGACCAGTCCCCTGTGGTACAGGGCAATACAGAAACCACACTGGAATTTCAACAGCCTTCGTTCTGGTTTGACGCCATAAAAATGTACATGTATGTAGCCACGATACCAGTAATGTCTTAGCGCATAACCGAAAATTCATTTTTGTATTTCCAGCTGCTTCACTAAAGTTTAACGCCTGCCTCGCTGAAAGGTATAATTTTTAGATTTTCAAACAACAGAAACGACGTATTTCCAGATCACTATATGAAAATTGGATTCGACGAAAAGAAAATGAACCGGAAATATAGAAATAGAAATAAAAAAACGCTGAAGCAGAAACAATACTTGAAAATATATGAAAGGACTTCCAGAAATCCTCATTTTGCAGATGATCTTACAGTGATCCGAGCCAAATAGATCTCGTAGGTTGAATAATTATCTGTATTTAAATAGTCATCTGTGTTTCAGACATTTAAATGAGTGTCTCTCTTACGTAAAGAATTAAATTCTACTTATTTCGTCAGTAATATTGTTGTGTACAAAGCCAAAGTATAGAATATTTCGGGGAACGAGGCCGGGGAATTTTTTCCGGTCTGATTTGCATAGCGTCCGAATTTTTCAAAATCCTTACTAGTATCGAAAATATTCAAATGTAGTACTTTAGGAAATATCTTGTCCTATATTGTGCCGTGTTTATACGAAGGTTTGACCCACCTATGCGTCCAATCGAGAATAGCCTCGCTGCCGATGGGCAAATGTACGACCAATATCTTTTGTCGGGTAGATGTGAATGAGTGATCAGGGTTTATAGTCACTTTGCAATTTTTTTTTATTTATTTTGCAGCCTCGCGGCGACTGGAACAAGTTTCATTAAGCTCGATGGCTAGATGTAGGATCAAGGTCGTGCATGTAGGTGTTGGTGTGCATGAACTGGACCGTCTTGTGCTAGGCAGACCTGCGGCTAGTCTGGTACATGTACATGTATACTTGTACATGTACTATCATTACATTCAATAGGTCAGTTCACAGCTTTTCCCGAGGACAGCCGTATGGGGCCAGCATTGCCTCACTGATAGCACGGGCAGGCACGTTTCTGGCCAAGGAGTGTGCTACGATTAGTATAATTTGGTATAGCCAAAAGAGGCTAAAAGGAATGTTCCATTTAAATTCTTTGGTATAACATAGAAATATGGTGCTCAGTGGGTCAGGGTCGTATTTGGCGCATTCTAATGTTCCCGAAGTCACTAGGGAGCATCCAGTCCTCCACCCCACCCCACCTTCTTCCATTGGTCAATTCGTGGAGACGAGTCTGTTGACTAAACAGTCACACTATGATCAAGTTCGAGAACCATTTTAAGGCAAGATCGGATAGATAAAATCAGTACCACATAAAATCAGCATCAGAGGTAACCAAAATTAACTTCCCAGCTGTTTTTACTCAGCTGAAGAGATATTATTCCAAAATTTTTACCAGCCCCTTGCTGAAGTCCTACGCGGAAATGTAAACGTGAGCACACAAGGCATGGTTAATTACCATGATCAGGAGGTGTATGGTAGAACGGCTTCAGACTGACTGGTAACCTATCGACGGGAAACCCTCTACTCTGGAACCAAACTCGCCTTTGTTTTTTTTTTTTTTTTTTTGCTCTTGGTCCATTGGTTATGTTTTACAAGCCGATGTTACCAGAAACAAATGTCAACCCACCTGAGTGCCAGATTTAGCTCTCGGCTACAACTTCCCTTGTTTGCCATGAACGTGCTTCGCTGTGGCCGGTATTGACTTTGTCTCAGAATTACTCGCTGGCTGCTTCCGCTTTACACCACCCGCTGCTTTTTCTTTAGCTTTACATATCCGTTAGACTATCCGCCGATGCTAGTAGTTCTCACGGTGTCTTGGTTCTGCGTCAGAAAAAATCCCCATCGTAAGTGCAGGTAACATCCGGCCTAGCGCTGTAATTACCGTCCCCCGGAGTACGACGAAGTATCTTCAAGTAGCCTCCCTGAGCCCAAACCAAGCCGTATCGATTGTCCCAAGTATGGTGGCCGTATAGGGCTCGGCGCCTGTTCTTCAAGACATCAGCGGATCGATCGACACAGATCTGCCTGCTCTTATGGATATATAAAAATCGCCCCTTTGAGAAATCTCATCTAGATCTAGACTAAAGACAAGAGGCTTGGGTATGTGTGCGAAGGCCGGCGAGTGGCAGCCAGCAACTTGACTGTCAGTCCACCGTCGCGGCATTGATGGACGAGACAGGTAGTAAGCGGACACCTGCAGCCCTCTGGCAGGCCTGGTCATGTCACAGTGGTCTCCGTACCATAACACTGTGGAAGATGGAGAGGCTGAGGTGGGAGTAGCCTTCCTGTACCCCGGGTCCTGTACTTGCAATATTACAGGACCTCGAAGCCTCGTCGAAGCCCAATATATGCGGGACACCTGGGACCCCAGGGCGTTTGGTAGCATGTAGGCAGCATCACCTATAGGCAGTTTATGAGCGATATCCCTGCCATATAAACGATTGTGCGATCACGTCTGAAGTGCGTGCCCAGCATCCATTAAGCTGTCCTGGCATTTCTGATCGCCTTGCCTCTATAAAAGACGCAGTGGAAGAGCCGTGCTCCATGAACGACCCGCAAGCTCCACTGTCTCTGATCTATGTTTGGAGGGGTGGGAGTGAGGGGTTTTATAATATAATGCTGATAGGCGCGAGCAGAACCGAAGAAAGTAAACACTCCCGCCTGGCTACTGCATGCCCATCTAGTCCCGTCTGCATACATGCACGGCAGCTTTCTTCCAGGCAGGTAAGCCTGATTGATTTTGGAATCGAGATCCAACCTTTCGACAGAACGGACACCAAACCCTACCACAATAACCCTCCAAATCGGGCACACGGGCTTTCTTTTGCATTACACCGTTCGACTATAGGGTCTAGGACTCATTTAGGGAATATAAGAACTAGTAGTGTGACACTCATGGGACAAGAGAATCAATACTTCATAATTCCTTAGTTAATTATATGATTCGTAGCCGACATTTCAAACCAGCCACATCGAACACCACAAGAATTCACTAAAATAATCCCCAGCCTTCCGATTATTTAAGGCTCCACTATGTAAAGCTTTGTAACTTCCATTTTATCATTTTATTTGCATGATGTGTGAATGGAAACAAGTGCAGTATCACTGAACGGGGGACTTTGTTATGCGAATACCTTTCAGTATAAATTCTGTCCTGTTATGGCATGCCATACATCACACATATATAACACAACTACTGCATGTCGTGCAGGAGGATACATCCGGTGTGCAAAATAGGTTTTGTGTCCTGAATAATTTAGGCATACCCTTCTTAAATCTGTTACACAAATGTCTAAAAATTAATGTGTTGAGGCTAGAGCATATATCCGCCCCCATCTTTTTCCACAACTCCCACTTTATCATATCCCCCTATTTTAGTCAGTAACAAACTGTTGGGGTAGGCCTACGTGGCAAAACTAACCCGAAGGAAGCTTGCTTTTACATAAAGTATTCACGTGGGATACGCAAAAACTATACAGAGGAGGCAACGGTGGACGACCACCTAAAGAACAACCACCAATTATACATTTACGTAAGGTATATATCCTTTTAAATAATACACCTATTGACTCTCTTTACCGTCTCAGAAATGATGTTTTATGGTTTATCTCAGAATCTACACTGTTATTATTTACCATAGCCCTAGCATAGCCTACTGCTGGTATGAACCGATTCGCATACTACCGGTATTTGGAAATTATATTATGCTTATAAGTGTTCAAATTACGATCAACAGGAAAATAAAAAAAAATCAATAGGATTTAAATCCAAGCCGACCTTTTGAGTTCGTATAGCAACAGGCCCGACAGGCAGAGAATTTTTTTTTTATAGCAATAAAAAGGCTGAAGCTGTCTTTTACGTCCCAGAACCACAAAGATTTTTTTTCCTTATACGTCCTCATGCTTTTTACCGCTTATAGGCGATATCCGGTTTCAAGTATACCGAAAATTCAGATGGTCACCAGTCCATGTACAAATCGCGCTTCAGTGTAAGAATCAAAGAACTAGTAAACGTTTTAAATCTTATCTGCAATACAGAAGTCAAACTGTCCGTATCGGATCATGTGTCACATTCAACTCCCAACGAGTAACCAACGGGGTTCCCCGAGGTCCAATTCAGGGTTCTTTGTTATATCTTGCCTTTATTAACCATTTCCTACGTGTTTAAGAGACTCAATGGGCACCCAGTTTGCTGACGATACTGCATCATATGTGTAGGGTTATTCACTTACGGAGGTACAAACATTTATGCAAAGATAGATCGTGCATGTCGGAGTAGGGTTGTCTAAAATAAGTTACCTTTAAACATCACTAAGTGTGGTACATGTAGTATGCTAGAAGGAACTCGCCACGGATTGCTTCATTTTGAGGAGTTTAATTGAATTAGATAATCAATAGTTGGCAGATCTCGCAGAAAGTAAATACTAAATTTTTAGGTCTTCTTCTCGGCAATGTTTAACCTCGGCTAAACATATTAAAAGTTAAAGCTGTGCCTTAAAACTTCCCCAAAACGTAGCAATACTTGGTACAATTAAAATTAAGGTGTCCAAAGTCATGTTGGATCAGGTCTGTATCTGTAATTCAAGCCCACATAGATTATTGTAACCAATGTGAAGCTGTGCCCCCAATGTTCACATCAATAAATAAATAAATAAATAAATAAAATAAATATACCAAATTTGTATAGCGCAAAATCCAAGATGAAATCTTGCCCTAAGACGCTGCACATTGCACAACTTTAAGACTCGTTAAAGGCTTGTTTGAAGAAATACTGTTTGATTAACTTTTTAAAATGGTCTAATGTTTATAGCAAAACAGATAAAGATGGCCAACTGTGGAAGACAGCTGAGACTGCTTTATTGCAGCATTGACGTATGTGCCTCAATGACGAAGCACTATTTTATTTTGCTAATCATTTTACCAGAGTCAGTCATATATGCGATGTTTTACTATCAAGACCAAATGTGGGTTTAAACAACCTTTCGGTTACCAGGACCCTGCTTTATGGAACACTCTAACATGCAAAGACAAGACCTAAAGATTTGCAACTCGTTATCATTGTTTAAAAGAACGTACAAGAGAACCATACTGTAACATGTGTACCAGGCCACGGTCAAATGCCAACGTTTTATTGTAATAGCTATATGCTCTTAACTGGACGCAATGGACAATACAGAATGTAATAGGCCAACCTCAGTACAAATATGTTTTATAAGTAAAATAATTTGACGGGAATTGTGTCGGCTCCGTTTAGCGATTGCCATTACGATGGTGGCACGGTCGGCCTATTCATCAACATTTGAAACTGGATATGTTGGCACAGCATTTATTAGAAAAATCCAAGACTTAGGTTTGCTTCTAGGTACACCTTAATTACACATTTATGTATCAACTATATTCTTATTTTTTCTCAATATTGCATCAGGTTTTATTCGAAAATCCATCAATACCCTGACTTGATTTCGAATTTATCCGCTTTTCTGTCCACGGTCTTGTTCTACTGACTCTATTATTTGCTTAATGTACTAAGCGATAGTATTCACAAATTGCTTTAACTTCCATTGGGCCCCTAATTACGATTGCCATTTTCCCAGCTGCCTTAAAAATGAACTTAGGCCTTGAACTGCCTTCCGTAAATTCCAAATAATGAAAATCCTGTACACAGATGAGCCGACCTGAGATGACCTCCAATAAACGCCAATCGGATTAGTGTGAAAATTATTTTCTACTCACATTGCATCTTGCCCGGTGTCGATGTCTCAAATGTGTTCTTATACAGCTAGATTCAGAAGATTTTCAAGTTGCTACGAACTTTTGAAAGTCTATTTATCCTTTTATTTTACTGTTTTTGATTTCTGCAAAGCAAATTGAAGTCTGTACGCATACATATAGCTACAATTTCCCGGATAGACAAAAGACGGCTTCGGTGCTTCCTTTTAGGTCACAAACGAATAAGGTACAAAATACATATCATTCCTGCCTGTATGGGTCTATTGTCCAACAAATGGCATTCCTGATGTTTGCTTTTGCCAAGAGTGATGGATGATGGAAAGGCTAAACAATGCACTATGCCGTACAATGCACAGCACATAGATGTTCATGATGAGATTGGCGATAATGCTGTGAAGGACCGATGACATCCAAGCTATCTCAGAAGCCCCATTTGATATATAAGATATACTGGCGGCTTTATAGATGCCCCGTTACGCCTAGCCATCGGTGGTGGTGTGGTGAAAGGAGCATGCGGAGAGCGCAGGATTATGCAACCAGATTATAAAATAATATGAAACTTGATATGAGATGGTGCAAGAACTTGATACGAAATTAGAGTGAGATATGATGATTTTACCCATGTCAAGTCTTGTGTGGTTGTCGAAATATATCGCATCTTGATTTGAACATGCCTCAGAATCATAAAATATTGTAAACAGGCCGATTTGATACTGTAATTTGACTATTTCATTCCTTACATTGCATGCATTGGCACAGTGCCTGTCACCCCCCCCCCCCCCCCGGCTGAGGTGAGCATTGATATACATGTACTTATTGTTTATTGAGAGAAACCTCGTCAAATAAATTGAAGTTACCTATGAAGTTACCTAGCAAATATATTGCTTCCTGTCAGCGTTAAGTAGCAATATAGAATTCCAGCTTTACTCTTTCCTGTGATATGGTGTGAAGTATAAGTGAACTTGGAACTTGATATTTCAATATTATCTAATGTCAAATTTAATGCCATCTTGGAAATATGTCAATGTTTTTCGTCCCCTTGTCAGTTTGGACCAAATATAGTTTAAGGGTTGCAGGCTTAGTGAAATCTCCTGCCGCCGGTGGCCTACTTTTGTTACCATTTCTAGACAGGTATTGCTTAAATTGTACGCAAGAAGGACATGGTACTTTTGTGGGAGCAATAACACCACGCTGTAATATAACGTAGTGTTGTGTGCCGATGACGTTTCCTCTGCCAGGGTGGTACTTTCCCTGAATATTTACTGGCGGTAATACATTGGTAGAGAACCCTTCATAAAAGATCTCTTAGATGGTTGTATAGGAAGCTCTTGTGTCGGATGATCCACTTTGGATGGCAATACTGGTACCCCTTAAGGGGCTGTAAACGGTGGACCATAGCGGTGGACAAGTGGTATGTGTAGGTAACATCGAATAGTACCAATCCTTTCTAAAGCGCGCGAAAGGCCAAACCGAGTAACGTGAAAACTCTACACATACACATGCATGATGTACTGTATTATATTCTGGTTCATAGTATACTATATAAAGCGCACACGCAAGAATCGCACAACAAGACCAGGTTCTCCAAGCAGATCTAGGGTATTTTACCCATATTGACCAGCAGCCAGTAGCGAGACAATGTGGCCACTAGGTGGAGACAAAAGCTCTGCCAGAGACCACGGCGACACCAATCGATACGAGCTACAGGACAGGTAATCTAGGGCGAGGAAGTCCCCGCTGTGACAGTCTGCAAGTCGAATGAGACTCCTCTCGAGCTGCACGTCCAGAGGTCTGCGTCCAATTGCACCAGATAACATCTTCCCGCGGTGGTTGCATGGTCACCGATAAATATACCCAGTTTGAGTGTCAGATGTTGACCCTGGGCGCGAGTGCTTGCAACGATAACAATCATAATTTCTTCAACTGGACATTGTAGCATATTTCTCGAGCTGTTCTGTATTATACGCGTTAAATACATCCTTTTTTTTTCTTTTTTTTTTTTTCAAATACTAGGGCCTGTGGATAACTCATCGGTTTTTAAATAACCCGACGACTAGAATGATTAGACAGTTAACAAGTTCAGTACTAAATTACACTACTACCACTGCTGCTGGTGCTGCCTATTATGATGATGATTAGAATGATCAGAGAATCAGTTAAAAGGTTACTACACTACTACCACACTGCTGCTGCTGTTGACGATGATGATGATGATGATGATGATGATGATGATGATGATGATGATGATGATGATGATGCAGAAACTGCATCAGTTGCGGTGTGGCGGTGCGGCCCCAACTATGCTGTGGATAACTCTTGTTATGCCGTAATACTGTAACCGCAAATGGTCAAGTTCAGGCCTGCTTCAATGGATGGCATCGTTCTTAGACACCACCTGGTGACGCCAAAGCCCGGGGGGGGGGGGGGGGGGGGGGGGGGGCCCCCCCGCCGCGCGACGGCGGGCGGCCAGGGGGCTGGGTGGGGGGGGTGGGGGGGTGGGGGGGTGGGGGGGGTGAGGGGGGGGGGGTGGGGGTGA
>JAAUYG010028451.1_pt1 | contig 16979 bp, 15 predicted proteins | sample 7278091 | NCBI WGS metagenome assembly JAAUYG01 (sample SAMN14350201, study PRJNA611818) | marine sediment metagenome | isolation source: surface marine sediment (0.6m) | place: French Polynesia: Moorea | collected 2018-08
ATAAAGCGTGACCCACCTGTGAACGGATTCAGTCGGGGCTCCTGGGCGTAGATGCGGGATTTTTGCTGCTTAAAACTGTTCCACCCTAATTCTGCTCAAAACCCTCCACAGTGCAACCTGCACAATGCGAAATTGTTTCTTTGTCGCCATTGAATAGGTGAGCCAACCTGGATGATCAAGTTTCCCGCACTTACTGGTCAATAAACAATTCAACAACATTGGCCATTTCGGGCAAAATTCCAGCAAATGAGACGTCATTGGAGCAACAGGCACCCTGTTCACATTGAATTGGGAGGTGGCTTCTGGAACATTGTGACCCATGTTGTCCTGTGGAAAACAAGTCCGAAACGGCATTGCAATTCATTGGTATTCACCCCAGTATGCAGTCTGTCTGGTCTCCCAGCGCGCAATTCTGCACCAATTTATGAAGCACTGCAATCCAGATCGTAAAGTGCAGCAGATAGGACCTTGGTGGCCCTTTTTGGAGCACTGTAAAGGCTGCATGTGGAGAACCAGGTCAGATTTTTGTTCAGTCCTGCCAGCGTTTTGGTTTTCAACACACAGAAGCACAAGGTCGGTCAATTGTCAATTGTTTCTAGACTTTTGACTTTTGCATACTTGCTTCCATGTTGACGAACTTTTGTTTGGCCAAAGTCGATGACAAAAAGCACAAGGGGCGGATCTATCCTTGCTTCGTACGGCGTGCAGGTCACTTTTCCACAACAAAGGAGTCTAGATGCAAAGGTTGCATTTCTGCCTTGAACCTCCACCAGAGTCAGCCTTCCAAGACAATGCTTTAAAGTCGCCTGGCAAAAGATCTAAGTTGACGCCAGGGAAAGGTGATCGCTTGTTCTAACAAATGAGCCCTAACCCTGACCACACAATGGTGCAGGCGCTGAAAAGTTGCACCTGCGCGCGAGGGTAACTAATGGCGACGACCCAACCAGCCAATCACCTTGTAGCGCGCACGACCCGTCCCGTCATAACAGCTGTGTCCAACATACTCAGGAGCGATTCTAATTCAACATCTTTGGTCCAGAACCACGCATATTTCAAACTTAACCTTTGTCAGAAGTTGAGTCTTTACATCTCCGCAGAGGTTTTCGCGCCAAAAAACGAATCTTTTCTGATTCATATTCACCATAAAAGTGAGTCAGGAACTTACGCAGAAGCAAAAGTAGCTTCTCGCAAAATGTGTGTTCACACGTTCCCTCCTGATAGATGAAAACATCATGTTTGACAAGTTTTACCTTGTGAAGCTCACTCAAAACGCTAGATTGAAGCAGTCGGTTTTTTTCTTTTGCTTTCTTACAATTTTGTCAAAGACCAACACAAGTGAACCCACAGAGAGCGTCTTCACTGGCTTTACGTCTTTACGCAGCATGATTCTTCAGATCCTGCTTGCAGACAAATTGTGAGTGTCAAATCATTCAGCTTGAACAAGACTTTTTGTGTGTCACCCTGCCAATTTTTAACACCAAACTAATAGATATGACTTCTTTCATCTGACTAGAAAAGAACACGTTCCAACCCAAGTTGCGTTCAGATTTCTCGACTGCGTTTTTCCCCAATACGACAGATCCAGACTGTCATGTTCTAGATTCCAGACTCACACAATTGCAAACCCAACAGTAACCAAGTTTCATTGCCAAGTATGCGCTTTTGTGGCCCTGCAGAACATGCGTACAAATTTCCTTTCTGCAAATAATTAATTGTGTAGGAAATAGAATGCCCAATGGGCACCAGACCCGTGCTGTGCAAATTATTCAGAAGCAAAAGAAAAATGACTCGAAGCGCTGGCGCAGGTGCAGTTGTGATTTCTTTTTCGTGTCTTAGATTTCGCAAGATTCTGTGTTCTGTGTCAAATTTCTGCAGATTTGATTCAACGTTTTGGTCAGGAGTCGGGGACTAAAAACCAGACTAAAAATCGGAAGTTCAATCCTGAAAGGCCAGGAATCAGTCGTTTCGTCTTGAGATCATATCCTCCCTAAAGTTTTCTGTCCCTCCAGAAAGTCTCATGATCTGAAATGAAGTTTGGATGAGAGGTGGATTTTGCTGCAGGCATGCGATTTCTTTCAGTTCGCCATCGGTTTTTGCGTCTCTTTCAGTGCTCCATTCAGACACAAGTATGATGTTTGAATGTATGCCCCACAAGCAGGAGGATACAGTGCTTTGGTGACCAAAGCACTGTGTCCTAATACCCCAGGACCCTAATGGGGTCCAGGTGGTGTTGCAGACCAGAACCAAAGGCCTTAAGAAGTCTCGTCGTCGGACTGCTTTAGTTGCTGAAGACATGTTGGGTGCGTTGGACCTTGGAATTCGCGGATGGAAGGGACGGAGTCAGAACTCCCAGGAGTTTGGGAACGTGATATTTTGATTCGTGCTCCCAATTTCTCACGGGATTTGTAAATGTATTTCCAAAATTTCAATTTCCCCAAAAAAATTCCGGAGAACCTGGGCCTTGAGTAAATGATACTTTATGCATGGCTTAAAATCTCGACCAATCTTAATGAAAAACGAAATGAGCTGCCATCATCAGTTTTCATGTAATTTAAACATCGCTGATGGTGCTTGTCATTCAAACACGGAGGTTTCCAAGGACGAGAAACATGCAGCTAAATGTCAGTCTGTAATCTGAGAACAACAATTGCGCAAAGTTTGCCAGCGCCCTTTTTTTTTTTGACAGAAAAGACAAAAACTGACAAACAATCTTGAATTTTTTCAATCGTGATGTTCAACTTCCTGGCGAACAAGTTTTGCCACCATGGGAAAACGAGTAATGAGCAGCAAGTCATTTTTGTCTAAAAAATGGGAGAGAAGGGAAACTGGCAGAACCGCGAAAAATCGGCCAAATGTGTCTTGAGCAAAACTGCACAGAGTAAAACAGGACAGAAAAAGTGAAGTCATAAGATGACAAAGACAGCGAGTTTGCAGGGGAAAGAGAGAAAAGCGAAAGAGAGAAATGGCAGGGGAAGGTGAGAGAGAAACAGAGAGACATGAACAGAAGAGAAAGGGAGCTTCACATGGAAAGATAGAAATAAAGGATTGACAACGGAAGAGAGAGGGTGGAGGGACAGAGAGCAAAGGAAACAGAACTTGTGTTCACAAAAGAGAGAAAACTTGAATGTCCAGAAGTGGTGTGAGAAATATCATCAAAAATTATGATCAGAAATGTAATTTTGGTTTGTGAGTGGAATTCAAGCTCAGCGGGTCAGACTCACAATTACTGGCAATCTATATTCAAAGTGAATAAATGGGGGTTTTTTTTGTTCGCAATTAGGTTTTGGGCCAGTTACCTGTGCCATTTGTGGCAAAGCATTGTCCTGTTCCACAACAGAAAAGACAGATTCTTAAGGCTGAAGAACAAATATCCTTCGCGAAGGATAATAACCTATTCAAGAAAACATGGCCCCCGAATCCTGAACGCAATCAGTTGAATTACGCAGGGTTTCAAAATGCGCAGATTCGGATCACACGGGGCCATTGTATCCTTCGCAGTCTGTTATTTCTGCAGTGTATCACTCCGACACTCTTCTTCCTGAAAAGTAAGTTTGCCTTGAAGCCAGACTTGTCTTGCCCTCTCGAGAGGCACATACTGCCTTGTTAGCGCGAAATTGGGACAACTCAGCAGGTTGTTGGCTGCTTTGCAGTTCCTGCAGGAGAACTTAACTAATCCGCTTAAGGGCTGTGCTCCAATCCCCTTCTTGTTCATGCAGCTTCGAGGAAATTATGAGGTCCTGTTCCTGAGTATCGAAGTCAAGGGGCCTCAACCAACTCTTGGAAAACAGTTTCCATTTTCGATGCTGTTTCAGCAAGGAAAGTTTGAAGTTGGGGTGCTGTAGGGCACAAACATTCGTCAGACTTAGAGGCAGCAGTTCTACTTTTCGGCAAGATCAAATTCTGGTTCGTGGCTGGGGAAAGAGAGCTTGCACCCCAGGAACCGATTCCCGCAAAAATTAACGAAGTGGTTTGCAAATGGTCAAACTTACAAACTTACTGGACTGGACCCTTCGTAAATACCTTAGAAGATTTCTTTCGATCTGAAAAGTTTGAGGAAATCGGCCACTGCCGGGCTTTTTGATGGCAGGAATTGGAACAGAGTACGAATCGGCCATTTTGAAAGGCGCACCATATTTACCCAGATGCAGTCAGCCAATGCTGTTTAATGAATGGCGACAAAAACACAGACAGGTCTCATGAACCTAGATTCATGTATATATGTACGAAGCTGGTAAACAGCTTCACTGACCACTGACCCCTGTGAAACTCCGCTGATTTGCCCTTCAACACAACTAACATTGGCGAGGTTATTAACTAACATTATTCTGGGTGGCGTTACGTCTCATGCTCAAACTGCCTGTATACATGGCTTTTGTTACTTTTTGGGACACAAGGAACAAACCAAATCAATGGCAACAAAATGTTTCCACCCAGTCCTGCACCACAGACATTAATTGGTGTTTTGCAAATGAGCTTAGCCTTCGTGTGTCACGTGCTTGACATTTGCGTGTAATCTGTGTTTTTCCTGCAGTGTAATGATGGTCTTCCGATGAAATCTGCTTTGTCGGTGTGTAAGGCCTGAGCCGACACCGAACTGAAGGCGACCCCCTCTATGGTCAGATGAAGCCAAAGGCTGCCTTAGACCCCCTTTGGCAATGGTAAAGTGTGTTTGTTTTCAAAACTTCTCCCTGTTTTGGCGCAAACAACGCCATTTACTGCTGAATAAATTCAGTTTTCATTTGTGAAAGCCCAAATCTTAAACTCGCCCCCCCCCCAAAGTCCGGCGCGCTGACCACAACACCGAACCGCCTTCGACAGGACAACCCCCCTCCAAGGTGTCTTGAGATAAGGGGTCAAGCTGAAACGCAACACCGGCTTTGACCACACATCAGACAGTCAAGTCATTTCCTGCTGCGAGACTCAGTTATTTCCTCTTGTATGGACAGGTGATTTTCTCTTTTCTCGTGTCCGTTCTGTGGACCCAGTTGGGAGACACTCAGCACCTTCACACCTTAACCCCAAAATCTTTTGTTTCCACAGCTATATAGTCTTCGGGAAAAGGGGGCATTTGAGCTAACAGTGTGAGTTTTTGTCCCCTTCTTCAACTATGCAGAGGTCGGGAGGTTCCTAGGATTGAAATGAGACAATTTCCCTTCTGGACCCCCCCCCCAGCAACTGACCAAAATCCTGGATCTGCATCTGCAACATCTGGACACCCACACGCCTGGACCCAGGTCAGTGACATTGGTCATTCTCCTTGTGGTGGCCAACAGGAAAAACAAGAGTATGCGCAGAATTAGTTGCCTTCGTCAACCAGTCAAACAGCACGACAAAAAGCAATCACATTTTTAGCACAGAGCGTTTTTGCGATTTTTCCTGCCTGAGCTCTGCGCCAAAGGCTGAACGACAATTGGCCAAATCCTGGCACAGAAAACACCCAAAGCCGCAACAGCAAGAACAGAACAACCAACTTGACAGAAAAATGAAAAGAAAAAGTTTCTTTATTCCATTGTTTTTGTCATTTGGGTGGAGTTTCTTTCTGAAAATTCTGCTCTCAAGTGGAGAAGATTAAAAAGTTAACTTTTTCTTCAAGCCGCTTTCAGGGGTTTTGCCTTGTTACACAAAGACAAGGAAAAAACGATGTTGTTTTGTCAGGCAATCTGCCTTTCTTTTTTCCGTCGTCTTTGTGTCGTCTTTATCGTCGTGCGACACCGAGGGAAACAATCCGTCTGTAATTATCCGCCACTGGATGCCAGAAATACACAAATAGGGACAAAATCTGGACTCAATTCGTCCCCGAAAAGCTGGCCGGCTCAAACAATAAGCACGGGTGGAGGCCACCTGATCCAAATATGCTTAAATCGAAATTAGCCTTTGTCCAAAGTATTCTCACAGCCACATCTCAATCCTTGTTGTGTTGTACCGTATGCTTTGTTCAAAATTTGCATAAATCAAAGGATTGTCACTCAGTATTGCTTGTTCGGATAAAGTGGGACCGTGCCATGCCATTGCAAGGAGTGACTTATAAATTGACTTTGCAGCATGCGTCTGTGCGTCCATGCATCTGCCCCCCCCCCCCTCATTTCAGATGCTGCTCAAATTCATTTTCACTCCAAAAAACAATGCCACCAAGTACACCAGATCATGCACCTCTCTGCTAGTTTGGTGCAGCAAGGCGTGACACAATGCTGTATACCAAGCATTCCAGTTCGTGTTGGCCCACTCAGACAAGGATCTATGATCTGGTCAAACCCAAGAAACCCAGGATTCGAAGAGGCTATTGTCCAATTCTTTCGCACAACATGCCAGGCCCCCACTCAAAACCCCCCAAATGTTTGCATTTGAAAACCTGAAAAATGTTTCCACTCAGGAACAGAGGCCAATCATTGAACACATTCCTTTGGGATTTTGAAAAACAGAATCTTCATTTCAAGAAGAAAAACAAAGTGATTTTTGCTACAGGTGACCAAAAATATGAGAAAAAGAGGGCAATATGTGTCTGTACGGAACACAGCTGCAAACTTATTTTCTGGTTTTGCAAAATCCTGCCGGAAGGGAAGAAACATTAATCAGGGAAATCTATTTTTTCTACAACTGCAATAAGAAACAAAACCATTTCTTTTCTTCTGAGAACAAAGCGCCTGGTAATGTGTTTGGTATTTTCTCTGTTGCCTGGAAGCCAACAATCTTCCCTTACTGCTCCAGTTCAAACAGAGAGATGACAACTTAAGAGACTTTTAAATGGGCTGATAAACAATAGCAGTGCTTTGTGAGGAATACTTGACAGATGTTGTTCGGAATTAATTTTGCAGCTGCTTCCTTTTTCATCAAGGTCTTTTGAGATCTTTCTTCCCATTAGATAGCATTCTGGAGCCTGGAGATTTATCGGCTTTTAGTGCTACACAAATACACCAGAGGGCCTAGGTGTCAGAGCTAGCTTCCTTGCTAGCTTCAGGTCAAAACGCTTCAATTCTTCCAGTAGTCTCCTCTGTTTGCTCAGCTGCTTCCTTCAAACCACACAATCAGGTTTATTTTTTGGCACTGTGGACGTGACAAGATGTCGGAATTGTGCGGGTTTTGAACTGGATCGATTTGAAATACGCGCAGTACATGTAGCCCACACCGTGTCTCCACAACGGTGGATAATTCGTATTGATGTAAATGGTGTATCCCTCAATATTTCTCTGGTAGGAAGATCTGGACAAGATCTCACGACTCTCATCTCTGCTGGTATCTCTGCTTCATTTGTTCACTCCAAACATTTGCCAATTTTCCGTTGTTCGCAGGTGTTTCGTGTCATGACACGCGACACATCTCACGAACTCATTTTCCTGCCAGTTTACAGTCCCATTCACTTCGTGCTCGCGTCTTACAAAACGCCATTCAGACTACTAGATCATTTCCTGATGAAAAAGATGCACAATGGGAACCCGGAATAAAAGGAATGTGAAGCTGAATACAGCCATTTTGCTCCGCCACGAATACCTTAGAAGCTCCAAAAGCGTCTCGCTCTTTCTCTGTAAGCTTCCGTGAAACCTATCAATTAACCAATTAAGTGCTGACAAAAACACACACATCCCAGAAGTGTGTTCATATCTACAGCAGTTTTTCAAACACAGGGAGTGGAACGCTTTGAATGTCTTGTGTATATTTTTGTCAATGCAAAAGAGATACTGGGAAACGTTTTGCGTCAGACTGGGAATCCTAGATCGTCTCCTTTGTCAAAATGTGGTGTTCACTTTGGCTCAAGGGAAAAAGCACATAGCCGACAAGTTCTCATTCTGTCACGACAAAAAGTTTTGGTGTAGACTCTTGTGGAACCTGCACCACTGAGAAAATTTCTCACCGGGAGGGGAGGGGGAAATTTTGTGGCCAGTCGCCCTCAATCTTGTTCACCAGCCTCTAGATACAAGTCATCCCCGCTTTATTCAAATCCTTTTGTTTCACCTGATTCTTGTTGAGTAAAAAGTCTTTTTACATTGTGGAGTTTTGGGGGATTTCGAAACATGCCCATCCGAATAACGCGGGAATCACTGCATCACTGTATCCAGCACCATACGAACACTAATTGGGGCTTCACGTTTCTCTGAGTCCTGAACACAGCGTTATGTGAATCATATGTGAATCGTATATATGTCTAAATTAACACCAAAAGTGATGCCTAAATAGTGTCACTTTCCACACCTGTTATTTCCGCCGAAGTTTCCCCAAAAAAGCGTGACCTTTTTGCCTTGGGTGTTTTTGCCAGTTCACAGGGGGAAAACACCAAGAGCAGGAGAAGAAAAAACACCAAAATGTTTTGATCTCTGTTGCCAAAGTAACTTGCAGGTTGTTTGCCAAGTAGATGTCTATGAGTTCTGGGGATTCATTTCTTTCGCAGATCAACGTCTAACGTCTGTCATGTCCCTGCAATGTTTGCCACAAGACAACCAGTTTATTTTCGTTCCCCCTTGCGTCTGTGCACGAAGACCACAGTGTCAACAGAACTTTTAAGAGGTTTGAAGGGGAAGACTTTCGAGAGACATGGGCAACATGGAAAAAAGGGAAAAATAGACAAAAAGAACTGCGGTAGTTACGGGGTCTAACTATCAATTTTAGAATTGGGACTGCTGGCAAAAATCCTGGATCCGTGGCTTGAGTCTGCCCAGAAGCACTGTGACACTTCCTGTTGAGACGTCAGGTAAGTTGATGAAATTGTGCTGAGGCGCAGCTTCTTCTGGGCTCCTTTGGTAAGTTAATCTTGCCTTTGTAATGGAAAATATGCCTGAAGATGCTGCTTTGAGACATCTGGCCTGTTTTTGATCAAAGGCCTATTTTACGTGTGGAATAAGGTGTTACAAGGACGAGACTAGTTGAACAAGCTGATCATTAGATCTAAGATCACGTGGTCTCCTCGTCCAATCAGATTGCTTTCCTTTGAGCCACCCAATCCCGTCCGTTGTTCAAGGCACTCTTTGCGTTTTACACACAGAACGCAGAGAACATCTAGGATTTTTGCTCGAAAATTGCGCTTTTGCTTCCCGTGTGAACAGAGCCTAGGTAACCTACTGCCGCTAATGCTGTTTGATGAGAGAAATTCTCCGCCGTACATAACGCAATGAACACTGCCCTGAGACGTGTTTAGTTGCTTATTTATCCAGATCATCCAGAATTAGGAGCAGGGCATGAGACAGCAACAGTTACTTACGAGCATATATGGCACATAAACTTTGTGTTTCATGGACCATTCTTTGCCGGATTTCCCACAAAGGTTTCTCTTGACCGTCGTTGCAGCTAGAATTGGCAATTCACTCCTGAATCCACCATGCTAAAGCTCAAAATTAAACAAAGTTCAGTATTTTGATCTTCACGGAACTCTTGTCAACGACGCCAACGCAAGAAACTGGAAACATGTTTTTTCTTGGTCAGTCCTTCTTGTGAGAGTTCCTCCACTCTACATTGGCAACGAAAAAATGAGGCAAACGCCAATGCTGATTTGGACATCTGACGAAAACAGAACTTACACACCAGCATGGGAGTCTTTCCCCTTGCAGGTTATGCCAAAGGCAATGCGGCCAATGTTCAACTGTCTGTTTTTTGTGCGGGTTTTTTTGGGGGGGGGTTTGTTTTTTATTTTGCAAAATGCCCGTGTACCTCGTCATTTTGCTTAAGTTGCCTGTTTGGAAAGCGAAGAAAATGAACATCACCCAGACTCAGGGAAGCAAAATCGAAGACCGTGATTCATTAACTCCAAAATTCCTTCATAATCGCGCATTTGTATAAGGCAAAAATTAATTGAAAGTGAGGGACCACCCAAGTTGAACTCACAGTTTTCTGGGTCTGGGTTTCCCGTGACCAAAATCCTGGAGCAGCCCCTTCACAATCATGCACTCAACATACTTGGGATGTTGGGGCGACAATTTGAAGTTGGAGACCACCAAGGAGGAACTTATTTCTGTGGCTCGGGGTCCGCGGAGACCATCCTGGATCCGCGCCTGACTTGGGGACTTGTTGAAGCATCTGCGGCTAAATGACGCACCAGGGAGACAGGGAGACAGTCTTCGGGGATGGACCTCTGTTCAGTACAATTTGTCACGCCGGGGAAATAGCTGGAGCTGTGATGGAACTTGAAGCGGAGGCCGCGAAGGATAATGGCGGTCGCAAGTCAGCGGGGGATGAAGACAGTCCCCAAGGACGAAAGCAAAAACGAGGAGAACGGAAATACGAAATATTTGCGCAACAAAAAAGGGTCCAGTCAGGACCACTCGGTGTTGCCGCACAAGCGCACTATGTCCCATTTTGAGCACTGTCGTGCTGTGCATATGTCTGAAACACTGCTTATTTCTGAAACAGCACACTCGGGAGCTTGCTGCGCAAACCAGCAACTGTGCTTATGGGGCCTCCACGCTCTGTGTTTTTCTCGCTCCACCATGTGATTGTGTCGGCATTGACGGAAACTTTTGTGTTGCAAGTTCATTTCTTGAGGAACAAGGAACAAACAATAAAAGAGATCTGCTGAGAGTTGTGAAACCCTTGACACTGAGGTTGGGGGTTGGGGATTGGGGTGGGTCTTCGAGCCAACCCAAACCATCAATCACACATTGAAGACAATGACGTTTGGCACCTCGACCAGTTTCTATCACATTTGGGAATTCCTTGGCTTTCAGAAGACAATCAATCAATTGGTTTAGTTCCTGCGAAAAGATGTTCTAAGTCAGGACGGACCAGACCAAACCAGAAACACATTCTTGACTTTTCAAGGCAATTTGCTCTGGATGTTCGCGTCTTGAAAAGACATTTTGTTCAAGGTTTTTCACCTCGCTTGTCAAGGAGACAGACAAGAACACCAAAAGTTCTTTGTCAGTCAGCACACAGACATCCTATGTGCTCATCTTTGGTGATTTTCCTCCCCAAGTACCAAACCTTGTGACTCGATTGGTCCCAAACCAAGTACCGGCAACTACTACAAAGCTCGCCTGATTTCATCACAACACGGCAGATCACTGAACGACAGGTGCCTCCTGCTTAATTCGAAAAAGTTACCTTTTGTTACCTTCTTTCGAATTAAGTGAACTGTTTTTATTGAGCATGCAGATTGAAACATGAGAGATAGCAGTAACATTTTGAGAACAGTTTGGATAAACCTCAATTTCGAAGCAGGACTCACCTGTATATTCCTTATCAAACAGAGCCAATCAAAGAATCAACTCTGCAAGCAAACCTGGGCATGATCTGAAATCAGCATTTTCAGTGGTCAGTCTGCAAGCGACGTTTTTATTGGTCACCTTGTGTTGCATCCATTGCCGTTGCCACTGTTTTTGTGTCTGCCCACAGAGACGAAAATAAGTGCCACACGGAGCTCTGTAGGGCTTCTGTTTCTGAGAAGGCAATATATACTTGTGGGCCTTCATCCGCTTAATTGTTTCGTTGAGCAAATTGAAAGATTTTTGGTGTTGTTTGTTCGGATTAAGCGGGAGGCACCCTTATTCCTGGAGTTAGAGGTCTCAGGCACTTAGGACCTCTGGGTCTGTCGCTGCACACGTCACAGTCAACACTGCGCAAAATATGGCTTCCCAAGCTCAGTACATGGGGTGGTAATCCTCTTTGTCCATTGATTTCTCTATTTGCGTGCTTCGCCTATCTGTCTGTCACAGCAGACCTGAAACAGCCTGGAGATTCACAATTCTGGATAGAGGTTTCTTTATATACACCGAGCACAGTGGCAAGTGTGTAGATCTCATTTAAATTTCTCGCACAATTTGCTGATGCCCCGAGGGCTCACCCCGCAAATCTGTGGGATGCTGCTGGATATTGTAGACAGGATTTGTGCGAAAAATTTTCATTTTTTCCTGAAATATCCGTTTTGCTGAAGGGTTAGAAAGTGCCACACCAACACCTGAAGCCATCAAAGGGTAACCAAACAAAAAAAACAGAAAGTACCCAAATACAAAACAGACACAGCCTGCAGCCTGCAGCCTGCAGCCTTCAAATTCCAGCTGTAACTTGCCCTCCTCCTGTAGGAATCAGCTGGAAAGCAGATTCGAATTAGGCGGAGACCACTGTGGTCTATTCTGAACGGGACGACGAGGTTTCCTCATGTTCTCCCCACAGTTGATCAAAGAGGCCCATTGGTGAACAAGCATGGAAACATGCTTTGACCAGAGATGATAAAAGCAGGTGATATTTCAGCCTTCAACATTGAAGGAAAAGCTCACACAGCCTGGATTCTGTACAAAAAGCCGAAAACATGGGTGTGAATGTGGGGCCACTGTATGTATTTCTTCCTTCTGTCGTTGTTTGGCGGTTTGTTCGTTCGTTCTCCATCTGGGGGTCCCGAACCTGGAATCATGGGTCTGGGCACAAAATCACTTGTCGCAAAATTCTTTTTGCTGATTCTCAAACATCGTGTTCCAGTAAAACTCTCCTTGTTCTGTGTGCAGGACAAGTTGTGCGGAAAAGTTTTCTCCCATCCAATGTGGGAATATGCACTAAGGGTAATGTATAATTGGCGTGCGGTAGAGAGAACAAGACCCTGGGAGATGGCTGTGGATTTCATAGATTTAGCTGCAATGCAAATTTACTTTACCAAGAAGGAAACTTGCAAAAGCCAGGACAAAGTCTGCTGTTTTCCCATACAGTTCCGGGAAAATTTTGGCCCAAAAGCCGCTGACGAAACTGGATTTGCTCCATCATGACAGTCTGCCCTCTGCCACAGCCACACAACAAAACAAAATTTGTTCTCGTGGATTTAGAATTTTGGTTTGGGTGACTTTTGTTTAGCACCTTCAAATCGAAGTCGAGTGTCACACCAGTTTTCTTCACCCAGAAAGTGTTGTTGCGCTTTGGGACATCTTGAGCAAAAGATGTTTTGAATGACCTTTTCAGGAATGAAAACAGTCCCAGTTTGCTTGTATCTCTCGAAAACACACAACAAACAGTTGCTGCGGGGGGTGGCAAAAGAGAAAAATAACAAAGATAATTGGCCAGTAATCTGGGTCACGTGTGTACCAGACATGTGACAGTAAAAACCGCAAATCATAACCTCATGACACAAATGTGACGCCTCTTTGTTTACATTCTGTTAAAAACAAAAAAAAAGTTCATGACAATTTTCCTGCTAGGATGAGATCTGTTTTGTCCCTAACTTCATGACAGAAAAAACTGTCAAGAGACAAAGTTTGGTCTCAAAACGCCTAGAGTTATGTTTACATCCCATCAAAAACAAAAGCAAAAAACAAATTCATGACAATTTCCTGCCAGGATGAGGTCTGTTTTGTGTTGGTCGCTCAAAAAGGACTGGAAAAAACCGCGGCAATCATAACTTCATGACAGGAAAAAAAACTGTCAAGGAAAAAAGAGTGCCTGACACATCATCGCTTACTTCGAATTGAAAACGGAAGCACAAAAAAATCGTGACAATTTTCCTCCCGCGACGAGATCTGTTTTGTATTGGTTTCTTAAAGACTCGAATATTGTCGTTCAATTTCATCACGATAAAAAATATGTACGTTTATAGGGCTACAGTGAATAGGCATTCACTTCTTTTCTTCTATGTCCACAGCATTGCCTTCTGTGCAGTCCTCCGGTGGTGCGTTACTCGTTTCATTCCATTGGTTTCCTTGCGTGTATGTGGAAAGTGAGTACCACTACGAACCAATACTAATCCTTGGGAGCCCAAATGTCCTGCCAAAGCCCTTCGCCAAATGGGCAGTTCTTTGCCAAAGTTGGCCTGAATGATCGTTTCCAGACCTGCAGTGGTACCACTGTGAATTGTTGTTTCAAAACCCCGCACAATTCGGAATCAACTCAAAAAACATTTTCCGTCTCCGCAACACTAACAAACCTGCATGATTCAAAAGAATGAACCCCAACAAGAAAAGACTTGAACGGGCAGGCATTTTTCTTTTGGTGCAAGGTCAAGGTGGCCCACTTCGGGTTGAGGACGAAATTGTGGTCCTTTTCATCTTTCAGGACCACACTTACAGCAACATTTTCCAAGTTGATGCAAATGGCTGCAGCTGATTGTGCAGCTGAATGATACGCAACGGGGTTCAATGCGATATATATATATGTAGATTGCGACGGCGCAATCGCACAGAACAAGCGTTTCAACATCACGCGGGTGGCGCCCAATACCCCAACCAAATACTGGATCCGACCCAACTTGGAGCGAGCTGTAGCTATAGATCTATACCTGTGTGTGAATCTCATTCTAATTGCCATCGTGCGCGCAATGAGAGCCAAAGAACTGGCTTCGCAATGTTCCGCACTCAGCTTTGATGTTTTTTCCCTTGTACCTTAACAAAGATCCCGTGTATTTCAGTTTCGTGCGGCACGTGACAAAAGGATGTCTGCCTCTGCGGGTTTGAAAGGACATGGATGAAACCAGGGAAGGCTATTGTTGTTGGTTTCATTCAACAACTCTGTTTCAAATGCCAAGGAACAACGTGTACTGGGCGGAGATGCAAAGCCGGGAAGTTCTTTTCTTTTCATTTTTTCTTTCTTTCTTTAATTTTTTTTGAGAAAATGGGTTTGAGTGGATGGTGCAGAAGACAAAGCGGTCAGTGACCAGAGAAGGTTGAGGGAGCAAAGGACACAAGCACCATTCCTATTAACCCTAGATTCTTGTTTTCAACATCACAAGGCTTGACATGCTGATACATTTTTGCCTCATCCCACAAATCTGCAGGATATACATCGCAGGAAGAATTTATTCAAAACATTCGTTTTGCAGTGAAGAGTTAGAAAAGTCCAGTCATACTGACACCTAAGGCCATCAAACAGCGGCAATGTTTTGAAACAAATCTGGAAAATGCCCAACCACAAAAAGAGACAGACCAAAAGATGATGCATTCCGCTAATTCCCAGCACTCCGGACAACTGGGTGTAACGAGTTTGGTGCAGAATACGCGCAGTCAGTACAGGAAAGTACCTACATGAACCTCATAGGCCTACTTAATCTAAGTATGGATAATCCGAATTCCCGGATAATTCCAAGTCCTACGGAAAATCACACTCCCATCTGTCATGTGTCAATCTGCGTGCTTAAATCGAAATTTGCTTAATTCGAAAGAATCTCACTTGGTGTTACTTTTTCGAATTATGCGGGCATGCAGTCGTGAAAGAGACGCAACAACGAATTTGTACTAGTCTGTATCGTATCTCTGCTGATCACATCTTAACCAAGCAAGGTCCGTCCAGGCACGCAACAAGTGCGCAGCACAGCTTGCACCTGCTGTGTGTCTCTCACCTTTATGGCCTCAAATCTACTTGCAGGTAAAGAACACAAACTTGGCCTTTTTCCTTTTCAGAAAAAAGGGAGTGTCCCTCCGGATGAAACTCCCAGTGTTAGTACTTGATCCCCTGTAAAAATTACGAAGTACTGGGAACACTAAAGACTAAAAAAACGAATCTTGCCTTTTGTCTTTATCTGGGCCCGCCCGTTTTGCTTACACAACAGCAAGGTTGGCAGCTCAAGCAAATGCTCAAATACTTAAAAGAATGATATTTCCATAAGGGATCAATACACCATTGACGAACCGTGAGTACTGCAGCAGAATCCTGGAAAAGAAACGCAACAATCCACTTCTACAATCAACAACATCTCCTGCCTGTCAGGTTTATCCCATTCCCAGATTACTCTTCCAATAGCTGAGCAGATAATATCTCCAATGCTGCGTATGTCAAAGCAACATATCACCTGAGAATCAGATGGAAAAAGATTCCACGCGTACCAAAAGATTTTTCCCAATTAAGCTTTGGCTTCTTTGTATTGGAGGTGTTCTTGAAATTATTTTTGAATTATTTAAGGGCAGCACACCCGCATTGGTGACTGTAACAATGAGTAGCAGCAGGACAGGGAATATGTGAGGCTGTTATGCCGAGAAATGTGTCCCCAGGGCTCAATTCCTGCCTGAAGACTCATTGTTCAGTCACATTGCAATAGAAACATTTTTTTTTCTGTGCGTTGCTCTTCGGAGAATAATCCCTTTTTGCAAAGAGTTTTCCTGGCAAAAAATGAGATCCCAACAAATACCTTAAGGTAAAGAAGTTTTTCACCAAATCCAAGCTGTTCTCCTGGCCAAGTGAAAATTTTGTTTGTTCTTCCCGCTGGGAGAAAACGGACATCGACAGGCTGCAGTAAAAAAGTCCTCTCCACCATGCAGATGTTCTCTTGTCCAGGCAACAAAGCAAATTTCAGAAAACTACAGTGAAGCATGCAGTGGGCACCTTCACTCCATTTGTTCCTCATTATCGTAAAAAATGCACCTGTCAGAATCGGTCAGCAAAAATGACCCAAGGGGTGGTGTTGTGGGACACAAAAAATGGCGTTGAAACAAAACTGGAATTCAGATTTCCAGGTTTATTTTTTCTTTAAGCCAAAAAACACTGGGTCAGCGGCTTGTCCTTTGGTACGATATTCATCAACCTGGAAGCACCTCCGGCCCTAACCAAGTTTCAAAAGGCCACATTCCAGGAAAAGCACTTGAGTGCTTCAGCTATCAGCTCATTGCAGTGCGAGTAACTGTTTGTGACGGGAGGCAGATACCGGAGTCATTGTGTGAAAGATTTCCCCTCTTACTGAGTATATGCTCAGCCCAGACCATCCAGTGCCCTCAAAACCTGCTGGTGCAGTGTACCAACTGATATGGAAGCCTTTAAATCAGCCTGAGCACTGGCCAAAGCACAACACATTACATCCAGGTGACCTATGGTGTCCTCTCTCTATCTAAATGCACATAACTTGGAAGCATATTTCCCAGGAAGTTTGTCTATCACTTGACTCGCCCTGACATCCAAAATATTCAATGGGGAAATCACTTTTTGCTGCGGATTAAGAATTCTCAGAGGCTAAACTTTGCGTTTGTTTTTGGTCGCCCCTACCCGCGTAAGGAATCAAACGCTGAAATTTTTGCTGAACGAAAGGCAAGTTTTTGTTCAATCATTCAGAAAGTGTTGCCTTGTGGATCACTGAGACGGTCCTTGAGACTTGTTCACAT
>JAAUYG010217345.1_pt1 | contig 16968 bp, 11 predicted proteins | sample 7278091 | NCBI WGS metagenome assembly JAAUYG01 (sample SAMN14350201, study PRJNA611818) | marine sediment metagenome | isolation source: surface marine sediment (0.6m) | place: French Polynesia: Moorea | collected 2018-08
AGACTAGTGTTCTACTCTACCAACAGACTAGTGTTCCACTCTACCAACAGGCTAGTGTTCCACTCTACCAACAGACTAGTGTTCTACTCTACCAACAGACTAGTGTTCCATTCTACCAACAGGCTAGTGTTCCACTCTACCAACAGGCTAATGTTTCACTCTACCAATAGGCTAGTGTTCTACTCTACCAATAGACTAGTGTTCCATTCTACCAACAGACTAGTGTTTTACTCTACCAACAGGCTAGTGTTCCACCCTATCAGCAGGCTAGTGTTCCACTTTACCAAAAAGGCTAGTACTCTGAGTGTTTGGTCCGGTATTCTCAACTTTCACCCACTTTCAGGCACTTTCATTTAGCACTTTTGTTTTTGCTATTATTAAGCCTACGTTTTAGATTCCTGTTCTAATAATATATTGCAGCTACCGATATGTATTCCTGTGTTAGACCGCATGCACTTCATTTTAAATAGTTGAGTTGCTGAAAGTTGATTATTTTTTTTAAATGGTAGAAACTACAAATAGCATTATTCAGTGTAGTATGCTTCGTGCGTGGCAGCATATGTACTGCTATGACCTTGCTACTGATTATAGAGGTTCTTTTGGGCATTAATTTGATTTGTGGTCCTTAATGTATTTTCGAGTTTGTTTTTGAAATTTAAGTATACAGTGGTCCTTCTCCTAATGGACACTCCCAAGAGAGGACATATTCTTGGCAGCAAGTACCTTGAATGCATTGGTACCCACACTCGCCAAAAATACCTCGCTAATAAGGGCAGAATTATTTAGCAGACGGAGTGTCATTAGACGACTACTGTATGTGTCATCTTTGAGCATCCTCCCATGCATTTCATTCGCTGTGCTCATTTCTCTACCTTGTCTGTGCGCTAGCTGTTTGGATATTTAGATTCTGTCGCCGACCTTGCATATTTAAAGACAATAATATGACTCACATATGCCAAAAGCTCGTACATCCTTTGTAACCTGGTTAAGCCTGGATTGCATAGCCCTACTGTCCTGTATCTTCTCTATCTCGAGCCCAGCATTGTTACCCAATTGTTCTCCATCCAGGGCAGTAACGGATGCACCAATTATGTGTTAGTCAAGTGCCTGAGGTTTGCCTCACAACAGCATGTTTGATGTTATGCTTGCATTGCTCATCCAGCACCGTGTCAAGTGTCAGGCTATGCGCTACACTGATATATATATTGCTAGATCTGAGGCATGATTAGGAATTACCAGGACCTGCACTCACTACCTTGCTGTATATCGTGTTAAGTTTATACTCTTCCAAATCTACTGTCTGATAGGTCAGAATTTCATCACTCTGTGTTGAGTTTCAATAGGTGTGCATTACTCGATCGAACAAACCATAACGCTACCAACCTTACTTTTACTATTTCATCACTCTATTCTCTTTTCTGATAGCTGTCCATTTCCCTATCGAATTAAATCTAGCACTGCGAAAGTTACTTTTAGGATCGCATTGCCCTATGCAGTTTTCTAATAGGTGCATTACTAGACCGATCTAACTCTAACTCTGCCTGCGTTACTGTTAGTGTTGCATCACAATTTTTTTGGCAGTTTCCTGATAGCTTTGCATTACTCGATCGAAATAACTCTTATGCTACACGCATAATGCTTAGGATTGCATCCCTCACTCTTATGTTCGATAGGTGTAAATTTCTACATAGAACTAACGCTAACTATCAAAGCTACATTTAGCATTGCGTTACTCTGTGTTCGTTATTCTTTTCGGATAGCTGTGCATTTCTCAATCGAATATTTTAACACTACAAACGTACATTTAGAATTGCATCACTCTATGCTGTTTTCTGATATATGCGCATTACTCCACAGAACCAGCTGTAGCACGACCAACGTTAGGTGCATAATTGTATCACTCTATGCTGTTTTCTGAGAGACATGCGCTACTCTATTGAACTAACTGTAACAACACTGGCCTTACGCTCAGTATTGCGTCGTTTTATGTTGTTTTCCCCATTAACTGTGCAATTACTATTACTCTATCATCACTAAAAAATAACGATTAGGATTGCATAACTCTACTCTGTTTCCTGATATGTGTACATTACTTTACCGAATTAACTCTAAAACTATCAGCCTTACACTTAGTTATTGCATCATCCCGTAGCATTTCTAATACCAGTGTGTATTCTATCAAACTAACGCAAAAATGTTACACTTAGCATTGTGTAACTCTGTGTCATTTCCTAATAGGTGTACATTACTCTGCTGAACTATACCACGCACATTGCGTCTAGGATGGCATCACTCTATTCCGTTTTCTCATACTTGCATATTGCATGTTACTCTATCGAACTAACGCCGACACTTCTAGCCTTACTGTTAGGTGTGCATTGCTCTACAGAACCAACTCTAATATTTCCAATGCTACGTTTAAGACTGCACCACTCTATCGTGTTTTATAGGTGTTCATTACTCTGCCGACTTGATGCTAACTCTAGTTATGTTACCTTTTGAGGATTGCATCACTCTATGCTGTTTTCTGATAGGAATACATTACTCTGCAGAATTAGTATTAACACTACGGAAGGTAAGGCTAAGATTGCATCAGTCTGTACTGTTAAGCAAGTGTGCATTACTCTACCAACCTAACTCTAACACTACCGAAGTTACCTCTATGTTGTCGTTTCCTGCTAGATTTATATTGCTTTATACAGGTGTCTGTTAGGGTTCAGCACCCTTTTAATATTATATTGTAAAAGGCCACCTTGCTTTACTCAAATTATTGCCATGTGTATACTACTCTTTACTATATCCTGGTGCATGTGCATCAGTGAACCACCCAATTTATTTACTTTTATCCAGCCAAGCTTCTTTCTATTACTGTTTGGCTGTATTACTGAACAATATCTTATGCCAAATCTTTTTACTTTATGCAAACTACCATTAGTTTAGCACTTGGGCATGTTTTATGCATCATTATTCCCGTATTGGTATATCGCTTATATCAGCAAGTATGCTTTGCTCTGTTCAAGTTTTTTTTATGCATGTAGTTCTTTCAGCAATTTCCAATGCATCGTTGTACACATTGTTACGGTAAGGTCGTCCTTCCCCACGCCGTTGTCTGCTAGGTGTACGCAAGTTAAGGTTGGGCTTGTTTCACTCTAGTAGGCTATTTCCGTTACACATGTGCATTGCCTACGGTAATGAATTTTTCTCAAGTTACTGTTAGGCTTGTTTCACTCTAGACTATTTCCAAGAGAGTTGCTGCATCATGTGCATTACTTTACCCAGATTCCTGTTAGGCTTGTTGCACTCTGGGCTATATCTGCTATATATGTTTGGTACTCTTTCCAAGTCGCTGTTAGGTTTGTCTCATCCTGTCATATAATACTATTATTATATATGCCACCACACCAGGTCCTATATACCCTAGCTAACGCCCGCTCTATTTACCATGTTCTACCATACATTGCCCCACCTACCTTGTCCTGTCACTTACTAATCTGCCTATGCTGTCCAACCTAAGATACCCTGCTTTCCCCTACACTACCCTATTCTGTTTACTTGCATAGCATATTTTTTTTCATCGAACTGCCCTCCACGATCCTATCTTGATCCTACTCTCTCCGTGTCCGGGCTATCCCATCCTGTACTACCCTACTCTACTAATTCCATCATTTTCGACCTTTGCCCTGCCCAATCCTACTTTACTCCAAGCTATACTACCCTACACAATTCCGTGGTCTTAGTTTTCCTGTAATGTTCCTGTCCTACGTGTTCCTATGTTGCATGCTCTTTTTTATGTTACCCTGCTTTTTATATTACCCTACTTTGTTCTGCCGCTTCCTCCATTGATCTACCCTACCCTATCCCACACTACACTTTCCTACCGTTGCCTTTCCCTATCTATCTGCAACTACCCTACTCTACCCAACCTTATCTAACATCCCTACCCTGGCAATGCTATCCTAACATTGCCCTTCTCAATTCAGTCTTTCCTACTGTCCTGTTCTGCCCTAGCACCCCCCCCCCCCCAACCACCCCCATCCGGGCTACTTTGCCCTGTCCCAACTTTCTCTGCCATCACTGTGACCTCATGGCGACAGTGATTCAACACACAAAATTATTGCATAAAAGCGCCTCTGCTTAATTATCAAAAAACACTTAATAACCCTTGAATGACTGCCCGGCGAGCGCCAGCCTTTAGCACGGAAGCCGTGATGGTATGCAGCAGCTGAGTCCTTACCGGTACGTTTGACTTAAAGCACTGAGGGCGACCGACACGAGAAAGGAAAGGCGTTCAGGGATAAAAGCGGAAATAGGTCAGGAAAGTTGCAAGCAAGCCTCGGGGAGGGGGGGAGGGGGGGGTAATATGGCTGACGGCATTCGCGCACTATAGGGCTGGTATTGAACAGCGCCCTCAGTTCGGGATTCACTGTTTGCTGTGGGCCATTCCCTCTGCTCTCCATTCTTGTTTCTGCGCCCATATAATCAGCTATCACGGCGCCCAGAGTAAGGTTGCATGCAGGCGAGGGGGAGGAGAGAGACGTGTTGGAGACATAGGGCAATATATAACAATATGCTTACAACGGTTCATCATACACTATGCCTATCGCTATTTCAACAAGATGGAACTGGCATTGATATACCGTTACTTGTAGGTTGACTGTGGTGAAACTAAAAGGTCTTGTCAATATCCCTTTTCCCCGCACAGCCAAGAGACTGTCATGGCGGGTTTGTTAACTGTAGTAACTTCTAACTTCTCCTTGTATTCTGTTCTTTTCTCTCATTTACATACAAACAATATCTTCTGGGATGCACATGTTGATACATCTCAAGACAGATTTACATTAAGCTTAAGCCATAACGACGAGAGTTTTGGTTTCAACCTTGAAAGACGGGAAATCTTGCTTTCTCTCTAAAAATGCAATTATTGGAAACACTATATCCGGAATCACCCCTGTCACGATTTATCCAGAAATTCTGGTTCTACAACCTGGAAGTCAAATTCGTGGATGCATATAATTAGCCGCTCATTTCCTTGACGGATATCTTCTCTCAACATTTATATTGTAAAATCTGACATCCAAAGTGAAAACTTCTCATGTGGTCATCATTTCCAATAAGCCATACCAAATATCATTTAGATATCAAGTATCATGTAGGCTCATCTATACTGCAAGTGCATTTAAGTATCACTAGAATAGAACAGAATAGAATAAAAAATATTTAAAGTCGGTAAAACAAGTCAGCAGAAAGCATTATTGACCGACAATGAAATGGTATGTCATGATATGGAGTGAAATGACTATGTACAAGAGTGAAATGAAGATGTATAAAATACGATGACGCTATAACCATACATTCTACGTGTTTGAAAATTTAAAATTACTTATCATCACAGTCTTGAATAGCACGTTTGCATTGAAACACATATTATGCAAATGGAACATGTACATGGTGCTCCAGTCCATGATTGAATACATTTCTTAAAATCGTCAAGTGAAGATACAGATTTAAAATTTGGGTCCAACTCATTCCATAACTTAGCCGCCTGGTGTCGAAAAGAATTTAAACCGTATTTAATCACTGTAGATTAAAATAATTTTGTTTCAAAATCTTTGCTAAACCTGCTTGTTCGAAAAAGTTCCTGTATCTATTGTGATTTTAGGCAGGCAGAACCGGATGAATTTACACCAAGTCAATATTGTGAGAAGATATATGGACTAAATTACCGCAATATTAATTTTGGAGAATGCGAAGTTCTAAAACACATCCGGAATTTTTGAATGCTGACACGGCAATGCACCTAAAATATTTAACTTGAGACTATGCACAATGGAACCTGTAGGGTGAATACGGTGAAATTCAAATATCTTGCAAATAATCCTTCGTCTCGTAAGTCTACATTTATTTATAGATTTTGAAGATAACTATTATATTGTAATGTAAAACTGGTATAGCCTACTGTCGTGTTATTTATTTGTTATGGATTTTCTTTTATCGTTTATACATCTTAGATTTATCTCTTTTTTTTTTTCTTTTTTTTTTTTTTTTACATTTTTTGATGTGTAATATCTAGCTAGTTAATGTATAAACCGGTCAGATATCATACCACGGATCCGGCCTGGGCATCCTGTATTGCCGAATTGAACCCAGTCACGCTGTGTGTGCAAAACGATCCGGAGATAACACGGATTAATATAGCCAGCGGCAATCGCTCCTTCTTTATGGTTGCCATTTATAGAATATAGGACACAGTCCTGGTTTAGTTGCTAAGTACAATCGACTATGTCGTCTTGGCATCCTACCTTGGGGTCGGCGCCTGCGCACTGCTGATTCAGTCAGTATGGCTGATTTCAAGGTCGCTACATAGTTATCCCAACGGACCGCAGGCAAGGATGGCCCACCAGTGCCGATACAGGTTTTGTCTCGCGACACAGGGGCACTAAATATGCTCTCTTTCGTGTCTAGATATTTATTCTCGGACATTTAATCGCGCCACAAGGTTTTCAACGCGTCTAAAATTCTCTTGATAATTTCCGACTGAGCAGAGTTATACGCTTCCAGAACTGGTCGGTATTTAACAGGCGTACCATTTAACCGGAAGGTAAGAATTTCTGCAGGCAGGCAAGCTCTGTATCAATGCAAACATTTCGATTATTAGATGTTTTCCTGTCAGAATTTTCGTATGGTTCGGCAAAAGCAAACAAGAAAATGCTACCTATTTTCGTACATATTTTATATAGAGAGACTTTCCGACCAGACGTATTTATCTTGATTTCTAGTGTGCCATAAAGTAATAAAGAGACTGCCTTTTAACCTTGCTCTGGGATTTGCGTATTTTTAACCATTACTTTTTGTTCAGGTATTTTTGAGCACGCTGTTATTTTTGCATCAATGCCATTCTAAATCCAGCCATTTTGATGTGCCACAAAAAATAGAAATAAATAAAAATTACCGTACTCATATCCATATCCAGTTGAATGTCAGATATAAAATCTATACCTGTCAGCAAAAAAGGAAATAATGGGGGCATAAATAAACCACAGTGACGGGGAAAAGAGCCATTTTTCATTTTTAACGGGCAGCAATGTATTACCAGATGCTCCCAGCTTGCCAGGTATTTATAGAATTCTTACTTCTGTCTCTACGGTGACTTTAAAACAATAATCGGTGCCTGTATCCTACTGTTTTTCTTTTAACGAAAAATAGACTGAAACCTATATGTTTACAAATAATCAATTTTTGTCATGTTATTGGGTCTAAATGCATATACCTTTTGGGCAGATGTCAATCCTTGGCAGTCATTGAATTCAACAAGACTATCGCTTTATAGCGAAACTGCTGCCCATATGACCCCAGTATGTGTTTTTTGTCGTGCACAAGTTAAGTTACTTTTGTGTTTGTTGTTGTAGCATTAGTGGTGCAACAACTATAAACATGAAGTAAAAGGTTCGGATTACTATGTGCTAATCTTTTACTGGTGGTGTATATGCCTACACTGACGTTATACAAAAATAACGTTTCATTCTTCCATTTTAGTTTTCTTCCTGTAACAATCTATATGACCCTGACCAGGTGTTTTATTAAACTGTGAGAGGTTTGGTAAACTGCACCTGTCTCCAGTTGTGATGCAACTCAACACGGCCACTGTATACCCGGGATAAAATTTAATCTTGCATACCAGGTGACACTTTATGTTGGTAACCCTTACAGAAACCGCACATTTCTGATGCCCATACACGTATTTGTTTTGCCATGAACTAACTAAACATGCAGAACAGAACCTGGAACCTTGTACTAGTTACAAATTCGCACGCCATGTACGATTAGATTCAATTTATTTATTACGCAGCGTGGTTCTGTGAGCGCCACTGCACTTAAGTGGTTCCTTCAAACCACAACTTCCTTAGTTTTGTTGTTTTTCACAGTTATAATTATCTTTTCCTCATTTTTTTTTTTAAATTCAACTGCAGTCTGCAAAATTACTTCAGAGCTAACTCCATCTGTGCGGACGCGGCTAAACTGTTTTATCCCCGGTGTTTTATCCGGCCTTGTCGTGCTGGCACCCCTAGCTGGCTGTCAATACCACCTGCACTGAGACTGTACAGGGTGCGGTACTCCCCGTCTCACTGCTTGGGCATCACATAATTTGATTTCCGATATAAAATATGGCGCAACCAAATCTATCAAGCTGTCCTTTTCTCTGAATTATGTGAAAGGCACACGCAACAAAAAGGGTGCATGACTGATGTGCGAGTTTAGAAAATTCGCAGCCCCCAACTCCCGGCTCTGCCCTGCATTGTGTAGGGGTTTTTAGTTGTACCGGGTGCCCCTGTAGCCGCTTTGGGAGGCGCCGGGTGCATATCAGACGGTGAGAGGCTGGATATGACAGTAATACATCACAGCCCACCGCCATGTTTGACAAGACCGTACCGCGTGGCCTATCACCTGACCCCTGTCAAAGTAAAAAGGCATACCCCCCGGTAAAAAGAAAGAATGCCGTCTCAACACACACCACGAAAAGTAGTACGAAAGTAGTGTCATCTAGTGGCGAGCAAAGCAAACAGATCTCCCTGCTTTAAGGCTGTCAGTTACGTCTGCCTATCTTTTCTATATTCTTTTCAATTTATACTCGTTGGTATATACATAAAGTATGGGTGGGCATGGCATACTTGTCAGAAGTGCGGGAATATGCATATGGTAGTAGTAGTAGTAGTAGTAGTAGTAGTAGTAGTAGTAGTAGTAGTAGTAGTAGTAGTAGTAGTAGTAGTAGCAGCAGCAGGAGCAGCAGCAGTAGTAGTAGTAGTACATGAAGGGGTAATTTTGGGGTAGTACATAAAGGGTAATTTTGTTCTGGCATATGCATGCACATCTTCAAATTTAAATAAAAATAAAATAAAAACAAAAAACAGAAAACAGAATTCTCAGCATTCCTTCCCTTACTCAATATCTAATCAATACCAGACTACAGGAAAATGCAGACATGAAACAGAAATATTATTGAGACAAAATCAAGATTTATGGGAGGGAAAGGGCACTGATAAAGGATAAAGCACATTCATTGCAGATAGGTTCTAGTCTGTATCACGTTTTGTGTCTTTGCAACATTGAAAAAACAATATTAATTTTTCAGAAATCAGATATATCGGCGGTTAAGTGCAAAATAATACAAATACACGGATTCAGAATTGTTAAATGATGATAATCGATTGTGATAGTAGATGACAATTTATAATGTATGAATTTCTTTTCCCCATGCAGTGTTTGCAATCAACATTTTCCCTGTCCGTGCAGTCCTGTTTGTCATTCACCAATCACTGCCCACTGCAAAGCATAATACGATCCATACAGTTATTTTATCCCCAACCTTTGCTGCTGTGTTTATGATTTTTCCGAGTTTAGTCTAGTATAATCTGGGTACGGTGCTTTCACAACTAGTGTCAGATTACCGAAGTTGGGAAACACCGGGCGTGGTGACTAACTTGGTTGGATGGGTGACCAACAAGTGTTTCCTCTTCTCGGTACACGAATCGGGTTTTCTGTGCGGTATATAAAACAGAGAATGTGTTTGCAACTGTCTAGGACTCTGATACCTGAAAAACTGACCCTCTTCAGATGACTCGAAAAGAGTAAGTGTTTCCCCGGTCCAGGGTTTCTGCTTGTGGGCTATATGATCTACTTAAACCAAACCAAATCCTATACAAGTGACTTTCTGATGCTCTTTGCATTAACAACTGCGTGCTACACAGCGACAATTATTATGATATGATAATGAGGAACACGTACAAGTGATATGATCTTTCATTAATACCTTATGTCTATAATCTTTATAATACGCCTCCATATAATATTCATAATAGTATTACATAGTTATAGAAACTAGAGTTTATATTGATGATATGTGAGGTTATGTGAACTAGTCACCGCTTTGAACCAAAAATGCCTGTATTTTCAACAAGTAAAAATGGTAACCCTTATCAAACCGGAAACTACGTGTTTAATAATTACGGAATAATATATCGCATCTCCTGGTATACCGACAGCCATAGGAATATAAATGACACAAGCGCATGTAAGATTCCGTTGATTTTGGAGCATTTATGGAAATAATTCACATATTCGTGTGGTAACCGTAGTACGTGTGCTGGTGTTTGCTTGATGCATGGCTATTTTGACTATATAGATTGACACCACATCTTTCACTTTCCATCAGTAATGCTGTAACATACTGCCAATGCCACAGTTCGAACCACAGCCTTGCCATCTATCCGTTGTGCTGTACGCGTCAGTTGATACGGATTCTTATAGCAGCCACAAACAACTGTTATTGGTAACTGTTAATGTTGTTGTTATAGTAAAATAGGGTTGATTGCTATAAAATAGAATGGGTTAAATGGAATTGTCACGTTTTAAGATCATAAAGAAAGCAAAGGTATCTGCCAGAATATTATTTCTGTACTACAATGAATGTATTTAAGGCAGGAACAGCAGCAGCACCAGCAATAGTAATTATATCAGCAGTAGCAGCGGTAACAGTAGCAGTAACAGTAGCAGCAGTAGAAGTAGTAGCAGTATAGTAGCGGGAATATGCATAGTAGTAGTAGTAGTAGTAGTAGTAGTAGTAGTAGTAGTAGTAGTAGTAGTAGTAGTGGTGGTGGTGGTGTAGATGGTACTCCTCGTCTTCCTCTTTTTTAAATTAAATTTATATATATATATATTTTAAGTTAAAAAAGCAGCAGCAGGTATAGTAGTAGTAGATAGTAGTAATAGTCTATGATTTTGCTATAGCTGTGTGGTGGATATTTGTCAAAATGACGGGCTTGCTTTTTGACAGATATGTAGCTATTGTATATTTATCATATTTCCTCACCTGCCTAATAGGTCGTCATCCTCTCCTCCCCAGCCAAAGAACAAGTTAGAATAGCCATTAGCTTTTATGAAGTGATTTATTCGAAACGAAACAATCCCACCGAATATCGCCCCACTGGCAAGTGGCCTGAAAATAAACGTGTTTGTACAGAAACAAAAACAGAACTTTATAATTGACTATAATTAGTATTTTCTGGCCTGTCAAATGAGATGGAACGCTTATTGCGCGACAAGTAACATATAACATACACAACCATACATGCATTATCATTAAGAACAGCAAAATTGTCTAATGTTGGAAACACGAGTAGCAGTATATATTTGTTGACGGTGCCAATAAGCATAACATTCAAAAGTTCGCCTTCTCCAACAGCTCTGAAGTGCTGACAGGATTTGTATGACAGTCTTGACTTTGAACACGATATCAGCCTTGGTCATAGCCACAGACTCGTAATTTCAGAGTCAGGGCCATTGAAAACAGTAGACTACTGAATTTCCATCATATACGTCTTTTTGTGTTAAATGATTATGTTTTAAACAGAACATATTAGTGTCTTGATGCATATAATAATAGCCTCTTAATAGAGGTAGTCTTCTGCCTCTATTAAGAGGCTATTGTTATTATGTGGTTTATTTTATGGACAGCAGTAGGAGAAATGAGTCAGAATCAGTGACAGATCCGAGCCTCCCGCAGTTCTGTTAGTCCACGTCATTTGTGGACCTTGTAGTCGGAAGACTCTTTAGTATGAATTGATTTTGTTAGCTCTGCTTTGTGCCACTGCACAGCATAGCCTCTGTCATGGAGCGGGTGTTCGTCGTCCGTCATCCTTTAAACCCAATTAGGCGGAGGCCGCCAAGTGTAGTAACACCAAACTTTGTGGAATGATACATGCCCACCATATCTACATACCGCATTTTGCGTTTTTTAATGTATTTTCTTAACTTGACTGTACGATTTTATTCTATTTGGTTACCATGGGACCATACAGGTGGATTTGAAAAGACATCAAGTTGAACTCCGTAAATACATAACCGACTCAGTCCCAAAAAATGCATACACCCTCCAGGGGTGCCTCTCTACCAAATTTGTTCAAAGTACCGTAAATTTGGACTTTTGAATTTTGTTGCTCTGTTTTTGTTTGTTTGTTTGTTTGTTTGTTTGGAATTTTAACCTGGTACATATTGGGGAATTATAAATATATGCTATGTATTAAACTTGGCTGGTCGTTGAATGAAATGGACCAAACTTTGATAAGTACTTAGTGTATACAGGGTACATTTGACCGTTAGGTGTTTAAGGTAATTCTGAGGCCATTCGGTGCATTTCAGATTTTCGACAGAAAGGGCTGATCGTATAGCGAGACAAGTCTGGAAGTCACTCAGGGTTTTAGTGGTATCGGTTTGATCTGAGAAGAATCCAATAGTCACAGGTTTTCCCCAGGGATCAATTCTGGGACCGTTACTGTTGTATTGTATATGAATGACTTTCTAACATGCCCACGACACACATCATGCAATCAGTGTGTTGGTGACACTCCCGGGTGACACCATAACGTAGGACATGTATGGACGCTTCAGGCCACACAGTCATGGAACTACGCCTGGCCCAGTTGATGCGAGATGATGATTACAGTATAAGAGTCAAACACACTTGAGTTCAAACACAATGATGGCAAGTACAGGGCAAAAGGTGACCGTGACCGCAACATCTTCATTGACGACGGCGTATTGTCGACTTCAATGTCGCCCCTACCTTGCCCTCCCCCTTTTAAGTAGTGATTTGTCTTGAGTAAACTATATTGTAAACATAAAAAGTTATCTCACAAAATTGCAATATTACGATTATGTCATATATCTGTACTGGAATCATGTTAATTATTAATTCCATATTAAAATTATGTCATATATCTGTACTGGAATTATGTTAATTATTAATTCCACTTACCAAAATAATAGCACACTATTCACATGATGCGTTACTGAATTATTTCATCACTCAGTATTCATATCCAATAATTAAAAACTCTGTACACTTACGTATAGTTAAAATAGTCAAGAGCTATGCACATGTGTCGTGGCTTGTCAGAGCATCCGTAACTGTTGTAGTCAACTTCCGGCAGGAGATCTACGTCATGGAAAACTGCGCAGTCGTACTCCCCGTCTTTTGTTGCCTCAGTGAAGCCGATGTTGCGCATCAGACCGCGATTGAACTCCAGACTCCTGTTAGCTACTTCCCAAACCTAAAGAACAGAAGATACCCATACAGAAGATGAAAGAAAGAGAGAAGATAGGAATGCAGAATAAGAAACGGGAGAGAAGAAAGGTAAATATGGCAGGCAGCGGCCACTGTAAAGGTTCCATTGTATCATCATTGGTCTTAATGACAGGAAAATCAGATTATCGCTTGTGTTTAAAACAGTGCACAACTATGTCATCTCGAGCAATATTTAAATCTGGCTATATTTAAATATTTTAATCTGGCTAGGAAAAATGCCAATGCTTGATATATCTAAATACACATTTCCGCCGATATATCTAGATTAGTCAGTTCACAATCATCTGTCAGTGATTAAAGATCACTTTGTCTTGACTCAAGTAAGGCTATAATTATATTAAGTTATATTCCTGTCCTTTCTATGGTCCGCACTCTGTGTAAACTACTAAGGTGCTTTCTATTATCATGGTTACAAAACCCGATTTCATGCATGTCTGTTAGTGTGAAAATGTGGTTGCGTGGCTAGTATAAATCTTGCCTGCTGGTAGTACTATCAAGATAATTCCGTACTCACTGCTCACTGTATTTAGTTTGTAAAACCATATTGAGTCAAAAACATACATGCATATACATGTATATAGATACATACCTGTCAAGGTTGCCCACAATAGGCTTAGCATTATAAACATATTAGCAAGGACTAGAAGGGTCACTGATATTGTTGTTGTCTGTAGTGCTAACGGATATGATGGCACTACTGTCAACAACAATGCTATCAGTATAATACAGAATAGTCAATGGCTATTTAGCACTTGTGATATGCGCACAGCAAGGGTACAAAATATTAGCATCATTATGTAGTAAAGAAGGCTTATTGAAAGAAGTACAAATACTTTTTTCTTGAATCAATCATGCACTTCTTCATCATTTTCATTCTGTAAAATGGATTCAAGGAATCGTGCATTATATAAAGTGCATCGTTCATTTAAGAATTTATTTATATCCATTCGTAACTTTAGATGATTTGATTAACATTTGACACATAGTTGCTGCAATATGAATAATTAAACAAAATATTGTATTACAAACTAAAATCCTGCATTTGTATACTGGAAAAACTGAAAAACTGAAACACCTTACGTCTCATATGGGATTCGAACCCAAGACTTTATGATACGCAGGGCTAAATATATACACGACTGGCAAAACACAAACACCGCTACCTACTGGTTCTGACACAAAGATGCCGTACTCCAGTTGTTGCTTCTGCAGAAATGGGTGCATGTGTTGCAGAAACACTCGTAGGTTACGGTCCCGGTTCATGTATGGGATCACGATGGCAACTCGGCTTCGAGGTATGCAGCTGCTAGGCCTCCAGTGCCCGCCTGCGTCTAACTCCGGGTGCATGGTCTCTAATTCCTCCCACGTGGGCGCCGTCTGGTTCACGAACACAGTTCCTACTACGAGTTAGAAAACAATGCAAACTATCTTTAAATGGTTGGCAATGCCTTTTAATCAGATCCACTTTCTACCTTGTCTTATACCTACATTTATTTTAGCTTTTTTGAATACATTCACTTTTTGCCCTATAATTATTGAGAATAAACTACTACTACTACGATTACTACTACTACTACTACTACTACTACTACTACTACTACTACTACTACTACTACTACTACTACTACCATATGACTGTCTTACGACAGTGGATACTACTCTACAATTTACTGTGCTTTTCCTCTATGTTACAACGGTACTGGATCGGCGTTCCTACATATGTCAATCACTCTATGGCGTACAAACTGACCGAGACCCAGCTCCTTTTCAGTTACAGGACACAGTGGGAGACCATTGTTATTGTTGTAGTTGTTCTGGTTGTTTCTCCTAATCTCGCCACTCGTCTGTGACTTGTTTGTCTTCACTTTATTCAAATCCCGTAAAGGTCTTTTCCGTTGAAGCAGCTTTTCCGAAATCAGATGATCATCTGACATGCTTGGGGCATGTGGTGGTAGAATGAAATCGGCCGGCGGAAGGTGACTAGAATCCTGTACCGACGCGGATAGCAGGAGAAGTGTGCTGGTGAACGCCATGATCAACACCACTAGCTGCTTAACTTGTCGCAGAGGCAACATTTTGACAAAGGCCATTACCACCGGAAACTATCATTGCGTGTGATGTTGTTCATATTAAGAGAGACCTTTAAATTCCTGGAAAGAGTAAAGGATATAAAAAAGATCGTGCAAACTATAGCCTTTTCCACAGTCATGACCGTGACATAAAAGTAAATTCAGATCGAACTTAAATGTTGCTGTAAATTGAAACGAGCCAAGAGGGAACTAACCTATGGGTCAAACCTATGCTCTGAAAATCGTCTCTTATTCAGACGCTGCAATTAATAACTATGGTAGCCAGAGCACGTGGAAGATAATGTACGGTCACCCCGCCAGATATAAGACTTATCCCGCCTCGTTGCACTCGGTGTGATAAGTCTTATATCTGATTAGGGGTGGCCGGCATTACGTATCTCACATACATACCGAGTTTTCGTAACAGTAATGCCCGAGTGAAACCCTTAAATCTCATAAAGGGGATAAGTTAGTCCATAGTTTACTATAAAGCGTCAATAGGAAACAAGATATGAAGAGTCCAATTATAGCACAATCAGATTTGAGACTTTGAGTGACCTTGATAGGCAAACGTCCAGACTACTTAGAAATTGAATGGGAAGGCATCTGTAGGTTACACATTTATCTCTGGTGTATGATAGTCTTAACATCATATTATAATAGGGCGTTTGTGGGGTTTTCCGTTGTCCCAGCGGTCTTTCTTGTATTACATATTTGTGTTGCTGAGGAATTAATTTCATACTTCACGTGGAAGATAATGTACGGTCACCCTGCCCGATATAAGATTTATCACCCCGAGCACAGTGATAATTCTTATATCTCGATAGGGGTGGCCGGCATTAACTCACATACATACTGAGTCTCCGTAACAGCAATGCCTGACTGAAACACCCCAAAAATCGAGTAGACAGGTCTTCTGTCGTCACCTAGAGAGGTTTATGAGAAATCGACTCTTCTATGCAAATTACTGATTGCTGCATAAACTGTCCACGCTTTGAGAAATTCAAGTTGTGTGGAAGATAAGTGGAAGACAATGCCCGATGTAAGACTTATCACGCCGAGCGCAATAAGCCACTGGTCACACGGCATATAACATGATCTATGGGATGACTGTGTGGCTGTCGCAATAAACATGGATGCCATGTCGTTTGTGCAGGTCTAACGCTATCGCTGCGCATCTGTCATGGCATCCATTGTTACTGTTGCAAAGCCACACGTGCGTACATATTTAACCTCAAGTATATAGAACACATGTGCGATATCTGTGCATTACCTTCGAGGGCATTGATAGACACTTTATAATTCTAGATACTTCAAGTTACAGTATATATTTTATATAAGTATATATTTTATAATTTTAACTACAACAATATATCTTACCAATACAGGGTACCACGTCGGATTAAAATCGTATGAAATGTTGAAAAGCACAGTTGTATAGGGTCCGTAATCCTGTTCGGATGCCATAAATAGAATTTCTAAATCAGCACATGGAACATTCTTTAAAGCCACTGTAAATATGTATACAGCACCCGATCCAACATTTTCCGTCAGTGAACCACTGGCGGAAAGGTACCCTGAGCGCCAGTGCTCCACTGGGCTGTTATATATCACGGTCTCACAGGATACACGTCCGTCAATGGCCCATTGACGGCTGTGATACGCATGATACAGAAGTTAGTTAAAATGTGACTTTCGAGGGATTCGAACCCGTGTTCCTAAAAAAGGCCTTAACGGAAAAGCCGTATACTGATGCAGCAC
>JAAUYG010060813.1_pt1 | contig 16967 bp, 10 predicted proteins | sample 7278091 | NCBI WGS metagenome assembly JAAUYG01 (sample SAMN14350201, study PRJNA611818) | marine sediment metagenome | isolation source: surface marine sediment (0.6m) | place: French Polynesia: Moorea | collected 2018-08
AGTACGCAGATTTTGGGGAATCGAGGGTAACCGATCTAGGCACACATCAATGCTGTATACTGGCCACACAGGGAAAAATAATAAATGCAAACCATGTGCCCATAACAATGGTTCGCTACCATGAAATTGAATTAGTAATCAAACCTCACTCATATTGAGCTTCGTTTAGACGTGAATGAGTAGGTAGTACTAAAATAAATTCATGTGACTCTCAATCAAACTTAAAAAAGACTATGATTTGCAGTACCTATCTTCAGTACCTTGTATTAAGGTATAAGTATACAGTAGTCCAGAGAAGCTGATATTTTGACAACAACTATCACAAAGTTAAAACCTATCTGAAAGATAAAATATTGATAAAAAGACTGACATTTTAAAGTCTAGAATAGGAGCTGGTGCATTATTAATGGTGAGCTGGCATTATAATGGTAATACATGTATTCTGTGTAGTAAGTGGTCATGTCAGGAGTGCACTGAAATAACTGTTTATTTGACACAATATTCGCGTCAGAAATCCTTTTCGAGCTTCGTCCCCTGATAAATGGTACACTGCTGGATTATTGACATTTATCAAGTTGAAAACAAGTGTCATTACCGCAGGCAGGTAGTTCCGCATGGATTGGTTGACAAGCAGTCAGAAGGTGGTGTGTGTATTAGGGGCTCAGAGCAGCTACCCTGGATCAAATAGATCCAGGGCCCTAAATGGCTTCTTCAAACACCGATTGGATTTGGTATCAAAGGGACATGCTGCGCAGTGGATCTGCAGCCTGAACTCCAGTGACCTATGAAAAGGTGCCAAGTTCCTGGCCCCTGGAGTATAGCGGTAAACAGTATGTCTAAGCGATCACATGCCCCAATACCCTCTTTTTCTGGGTGTTTATGTTTGGGGGGTTTGTTTGGGGGCCTTTAAAAGGATTGCAGCTATAGTCTTTATATGGCATGGTAACCCACAGTCACCCCTCATATATCACTACACTGTGTGTTGACCAGCGAGGTACACATCTAGATCATGTGATTGATAGTGGGGATATTTCGGGTTGGCACTGGCCCAGTGCTCAGGTGTTGGCGTCATAGGCCACTCTGAGAGGACTGAGAGCCCAGGTCTATAACATGGCATACATACAGTACACTCTGTATACCTCTGTACCCAGACCATCACTATATACCACAGCTACTCGGGTGCCTGGATCTTTTAAGAGGCATCAGAATCACCTTCGTAAATTGCCCTTATTTGGTTGAGGAGCATGTATCTGTTTAGCCAGGTGCATATACGTGTATTATTTTAGCGGTCATGCAAGGTGGCTCTCTTACGTATGGGGAGCCGGGCCTTGATTGTAAAATATACACTGTGCGTATACTGTTACTCCAGTACGATAGTGGAGGAATGGACACGTACACTTTTCCTTTTGTGTTCTAATGGAATTCTTACTTTTGGGACACATTGGATTCTCTGTAGCACTAAGACAAATGCAATTAATAAATTGTATTTACTGTTTGCAGTCAAGGTATATTATAAATAAAAGTTTCAAAATTAAGACCCAAATGGAGTAGGCTTGTGCATATTATACTACACTCGAGATCATAACTACTGGTAATAAGAGACACCCCCCCCCCCCCATCCCCACACACACACAAGGTCCCCACCAGAGTTTTGTGTTCACAGAATAAAATTCTGTGTTCAGAAAATGCATTAATTCAGCACTTACAAATTTTGTACTCAAAATTCAAGCAGTGCTCTAAACCGACTCCAGAATTCCACACTCAGAAAATTGAAATTCGGGATTTCCGCAATGTGCCATGCCAAATCAATTGCCTTTCCACACTAAGCCACCACCAGTATTCATTGTGCATGTTTTTGTTCGATTGTGGAACCGTAGAATTCTTCGGGGACTGACTTAACTGGCAAATTGGAATTTGTCTCAGCACAGACTTCTTGTCATAAAATATTTTTATGGGCATTTAAACTTACAAGTACGTCTAACTTCACCAGCAGTTGTAGGGCAAGTCTCAATTATTAATACCATGCATGGTAAAGTGATTGAGTTCTATGTATAAATGGGTGATGGAGGACCCAGGAAGGGCGACCTGGGCTGCAGTGTGACCTGTGGCATTCTCTGTCACCATCCAGACAGCCGTTCTGTCATGAGGCAGACACCCGGGCCCCGCCCCCGGGGGTGACGGTGTCGGGGCCCAGGTGTTAGAGACAGCTAGCCTCCTAGCAGCCAAGGATGGCTGTGTTAGTATAGTGTTCAATTATTGATGCCGCGGACAATGCTATAAACTGTACTTTCACATCCCGGCAAATAACATCTGAGGATGAAATATGTCAAACATGACCCAGGGGCTGACCGACTGCAAGATTAGGTACACTAACGTAGGCGGGTATTGATGGTGTATGGAATAAGTCATTATTAGCTGCTTCACTCAGAACTCGGCTGTTTTCAAAATCGACTGCTTTGAAACAGTCAATCCCACAGATGATAGCAGCTAATCGGCTATGTAATATCCTGTTGAGGTTCAGGAGTAAAGGATTTAATCCATTTAACGAGTAAGAGTCTTTGAGTCGATATAATTGGAGATGATTGTGGCAATAAGGGAAATCACTTGCTGTTATTGAGAGGCTCGATTCGCTGTCTCAGCCTGTTAGAGAAAGAAAATAAATCACTGGCAAATAAGTACCAAGTTACTGCTGCAACTATTACTATTCCTGTTACTACGACTACTTTTTTTACAATTTTATTACTACCTCAGTGTCGTCTAACACATACTGAAATACTATTAGTAATACTGAACCTCAGTTTATACTGACACTTATTTTGCTGTTACTCATGTTGTGAGGCTGACAGCCCAGTCTCCGAGGCTGTGATCTACAAACCCTCTCTGCAACATGTCTTTGTTACAGTAAACTTCTTTTACGTGATGTAGTTCACATCTCTAGACATCACCCCCCAGTGGAAGCAGTGGCAATGCCAATTACTGTGGTGTCCTCCCAAGTCGGGAGTCTTTACTAAATTGGATTAGGGGGCTCAGGCTCCATGTTTTAAAGGTTGGGTGGAATCACACGGAGCGGGCGACCGAGGTGTATAGAACGACGGCAGTCGGGCACAGGGTAAAATTGGAAACAAGGTTACTCACTATATACACAAGCTTCTAGGATAACCGTAACGCCAAATAAGATTGAAGCTTCAGACTGTCAGAAACTGTATAAGAAAGCAAGTTTAACCATATTGCTTTTATATATATGATGCTCATGGAACTGGACTACTACTACTACTTATAACTACTACTACTACTACTACTACTACTACTACTACTACTACTACTACTAGTACTACTACTACTACTGGTACTACTTAACTTAGCTACTGCTACTATTACTCTTAGCTACTACTACTACTACTACTACTACTACTACTACTACTACTACTACTACTACTACTGACTACTACTACTACTGACTACTACTACTACTACTACTACTACTACTACTACTACTACTACTACTACTACTACTACTGACTACTACTACTACTGCTACCAGGTACTACTGCTACTACTATTATGCCACTTACTACTTGATGGTACCTGCTAGCTGCTACTGTTATTATAAACTACCAGGTACAACTCCCACCAGTACTGCTGGTACATTTTGTGTAATCATTTAATAAGTAAGCAAGTTGAATCCTTTGTTAGTAACTTAACTCTCATATTACCATACCATAACCCAGAGTTGTGGAGAGCCGTGCTAACTGTATGCCTTTATATGCTGCTACTTTTAAACACAATAACAAACATTATTAATTTATTATGTATTTATAGTATTCTCTGATAATGGTTGAAAACCAAGGATTCAGCTTTGCCACGATCCATTTGAAAGGCTAGTGTCTGTATCATTCACTATATAAATTAATGTAGAGATATTTATGCGCACTTGTATGTTGCAGAGTCACAGGGTAAACTCAGACTCGAGTCGCCATGATGGTCCCGGGGGGTGAGATGGGGGGATCAGCTGGCCCTATCTCCGTGTCTCTTTCCCTAGGTTTCCTCACCCTGGGTACCCCGGGCCTATTCCTGCCCGGACCTCCTCTATTGATTATTCACAATTTTCGCCGAGCTTTACGGGCCCAGAATTCATGTGGAATGCTTGAGCAGATTTTGTGGACAGACAGACTGGAATTGGATAAAATGTACTTGGCGTTCCCGGCCGGCGGTCAAATTGCTGTAATTATTGCCCAACAGCTGCTATTTGCCGAGATTTTCCGAATGAATACCTCCATATTTTGTTATAGAAAAGTCCTAACCAGTGAGGTAGATGTTGCTTCCGAGGAGAGCGAAGCAGGGGGTGCGCCCCTTTTACTAACAGGTTGCCGAAGGCTTAGCATGGTTAGTGGGTGCTAATCTGGGATTATTGGATGGTTTCATTTCGGTTCACTGTTATCACACAGGTCACAGACATAAGCCATTTTAAATAAAAAATATATTTACATAAAGCTGCTCTGATTGTCATGATTATTGTAAGTTGGAAAAAGATTGTGTTAAAACACAGCTCCGTGGACAACAGATGTCATCATTATATGAGAGAAAAATATGAGATTCATTCAGGTACATGTAGTTATGATTGAACATATCTTTATGGGAGTACTAATGATTTTATAAACTTATGAAATTTATTGAAATTAACTGTGAGATGTAGAATTAAACTGATTGTGCCATAGTTGCTAGTAATTGAGGGCTTGGTATATAATCCCAAACCATAAACCAATCATAATTAGGTAAGTAAGTTTATTTTCGATTGTACCGGTACTATAAATATGTACAAATACAATATAAATAAACACAAATATACCATGTACAATATGAGGGCATCACCAAAAGCCAGAGGCAGAATATTAAAACATACAATCAGTCAACAAATTTTGACCAATGACAGCTGGCGTTGGTAGTTTCCTTGGTTGGTAAATAGTGCATATTTAAAGAAGGACAGTTATAACAAAAATTACATATTGCATGGAAATTTTTCATAATTTTTGCTAGCCAAACTGTGCAATTGTAAGAACATTTACAGACAATCAAATTCTGGCCACTGGCAACAAATATATATGGGTATCTTATCTATAGGAGGATACGGCTAGAGTCATTCAAACATACTTATGCATTTTAAAATCCGCTAAAAGTTCACCATCTTTAATCAAGTGAATGATGTGGTCCGTCCAGCCGCTCACTAATCCAATAAAAAAAAAATAGATATGAAAAAAAAAAGACTGCAGTCGGTGCCAGAGTAATCCACCTCGGGACAGTCACCTTGCCACTATTTAATATAATTTTGGACAAAGCTGATTGTGGATTCCTGTAATACCCAGCATTCGTATTCATTGATACTCAACAAATAACGCCAGGGTATAACACAGGAGAACAGCGGGACAGTTTCATTTTGCTATAGAGCTGTCTGCGAGGGAATGGATGAACATTAGTTACACTGGAAAGGCCACAGAAGAAGCCACAGCTTGCCCGGACTGTTGAGAGGAAGTTTATGATGGTCTGTTTGGGAGTTCATGATCGAAGGTCTATGGTATTTGTGAGCTTTATGCAAAATGTGGTTGTTCAGAAGTTGAGACATTGTTCGCAATAGAACAGCATTAACCCTTTTCATTGTAGGCTGTGGATTCAGGGTCTCATTTTAACCCTTTCATAATATGCAGGATAAGGATTTATAAATCCTTCTTTTAACCCTTTTTGTAATATGCTGGATTCAGTCTCATTTTAACCCTGTTTATGCAGAATTAAGGGTTAATGTAACCCTTTTCAATTATTAAGACGTTTCTTTTGGGCTTAAACTTTTAAGGCAAAAAATTTGCTAAAAAATAACAGATATTACGTTTCAGTTTTTAATTCACTCGGATGTTGTTTGAGCTCAAAAATTATTAATATTTATGTTGTACTATCATTTTTGTGGCAGAGAAGTCTGGCAATTTTGTGTCAAAATGTTTTATGTTATATTGCAGATTTAAGGGCGAGTTAACCTTGGGTCCAAGTTATATAGCGGGTCTACACCAGTTACATGAATTGATGCTTCATAGAACATAAATTGTTATACAATACAATATTTATAAGAGTATAATGCATAGTTTCGGGGACAAAGTTAAGAAAGTTATGATATTCTGAAAGGTCCAAGGAACCACAAACTTGAATGACCATTATACCGCACAGTGGCCAGTTCTTAATGGTGACGATTTGAGCAAAAGTGTTGTGGCTTAATTGACACATCAAAAGCTGGATTTTAAATCCAGACTTAAACTCCTTGGGTAATAACATTTCATTGGATTTAAGGTCCTGTGTGACAACAGTAAAAGCAGTAACTGGGGTAATGTACATACATCCCCTGGGGATTTAGGGTCCTGACTGTCACAGACACGAACTGTCACACACACTGACTGTCCAGTGACCGTCCTGCGGGGATCAGTAAGAGTACAGGAGCCAGTGTCCGACCTCAGAGATCTTCTACCTCAGTCCCTCAGAGAACAGTGACATGGAGACCAAGGGCAGAGGATGTCAGAAGCCGAGGTTTGATGTCCTTAGTGTCTGGGAAAGAAGCACTCTCTGTGTTAGGCCAGTTTAGCGAGACCACAGTGTGTGACACACAGTGGAAGGATGACACTTCACAATCCCAGTATCACACTGTTGTGAGAGTCAGGGGATGGGCTAGATGCGTGGGCAATGGAATTTGTCCTTACAGTCTCAGGGATGGTCAACTTAGTCTCTGTGAGCAGACAGTCGGGCTCCAGGCTAAGCCGTCATCTCCCTCGGAGACAATAACACTTGTATGTAGATTTTCTAAATCTCAGCCAATCTCAGAATCTGTCCCTAGCGTGGGTACTGTCTGCTTTGAGCCTGAATAACCGCAAAATATAAGGAAAAATTCCTCCTTCAGATTAGTGTCCCCTTCGTATGTGTGTTAACAATACATATACATCGGACGGGCTGTGACATACGAGAGAATTAACTCACCATGTTTGCAGTGTTAATATATTGATGATGATCTTAAAATGGAAGGATATTTATATGGAAAGTTAGTAGCATTGGGGGGAGGAGTTTGGCATAATGCTCGATAGCCTCACGGTGATTGTAATCATACATGAACTTTTACATTCTAAGTTTTATAATTCCAACAGAATAGTTATAATTACATGTAATTGTCAATGAAAATAAACTTTTTTCATACATGTATTTCAAATTTAATATGGATATAGATGTACAGTGGACCCTCTCTTAAAAGGACACGAGCTCTAGACATGCTAGAGAGGGCACCTCTCTAGAAAGGACACAAATTCTTGGCAGCAAGTATCATGAATGCATGTAATGCTCCCCTCACCAAAGGACACCTTTCTTATTAGGACAGCATTCTTTGCAGAAGGGTTTTTTTTATTAGATGGAGACTACTCAGTAGCATGTGTCCCGATAATTTAGACCCTAGTTGGTAGAAGCCAAAATATTCTTAATCATGTTAATTCTTTAAATTATAATAAAGAAACTTAATCATTTATATTTGGCTTTAAATCATTCCAAATAGTATATATACGGTAATATAACAAGCCTGCCACTGCTAGGTGGACAGTTCTCATTTCCTGAATTGCTGGGCAGGCTGGCAGGGCAAAACTTCTCTTTACGCTGTCACTGCGAACGTCCTGAAGATGCGCTAATCTTTGACGGTGACAGTGAGGGGTGGCTGCTACTGGCCCAGTCCGCTCCCCTCACACCAAAATAGCATTACCGCGTGTCCATGGCGCTTGATTTACATCCGTTCTGGAGGATCAAGGGCCCTCTGACAGTGAGACCCCCACGACCATAACGTAACCCAGTTCCAACATTGTCTACTGCCAAATATGGTCATCTCCATAACTACGGTGAAGAAGAACCAATAATCATTCAATATGGCTTTGCCGAGTCCAGAGAAGGGTCTGAAACTGTCCCTGAGCAGACGTCAACACATTGGTGCTAGGCTATGAGCATGCCGCTCAGAGCAGAATGGAGGAATCCTTACATGGCCTGTTGGGTATAACGTTTAAGCCTGGTGGAATGGAGACAAAATTTTTTTTTCAATAAATACATTAATTCACTGCTTCTAGTTCAACATGATCTTCCACTCAGGTTATGAAGATATTTAACTAGGTTAGGGTAACTGGTTGTTACTCAGTTCTTATAATGCTTTTGTTGATGACTTTTAATACGTATGCATCAGTGTTAGCAGACATCTTCATGACATGCCCGGCTGTCTTGCTTATAATGTCTGCATTCACAGCAGTTCATTGTAAAACACAAACCCTCCAGAATTCCGTGCTCAGAAAATGCAAATTCCATGCTATTAAAAAATATTGAGCGCTCAAAAATGGAAATTCTGTGCTCAGAAAATGGAGATTTTGCACTCAAAAACTGCCCTAAATGGACTGGCCAGAATAATCTGTGCTCAGAAAAATGCAAACCATGCTAAAACTCGAAAATTCTGCAGTTACAAAATTCAAATTTTGCACTCAAAAACTTAAATGTTGCTCAAAACAGACCACCCAGAATTCTGCGCTCACAAAAGGGAAATTCTGCGCTCAAGAAATGGAAATTTGGGCTCTGAAAATGGAAATTATGTTCTCAGAAAGTGGAAAATTTCCCCAATGCCATGAAAAGTCGGCTTTCCGTGATTTTTTATACCAAATCAGTCAATTACGCACAATTTTGTGCTGCCGCGCTTGACGTCCAAATTCCGCAATCGCGGAATCCTGGAAAACATGATTCCTATTTTTTACATCACTGCGTGAGGTCCCAACTCAATTCGGTTAAAATTTCAGCTTAATGCAAAGCATATGTTATTGAAATGATATGCTGCCTTTCAGATCCGCAGAATACATTAAGGCAGATGAATAAATGCTGTTTCATTTGTAAAATTCTCACTGATGCAACCTGTTACCGCTGGGCACATGTATTCCAAATGCCTCATGGAAACTATATTGGTTTATAATAGTGGTTTACACTGTAAAGTAAAGAGATGGTTGTTAGTACATCTACTTTACATGCTTGTATCTGTACATATCCACATTTATACTGTACTTGGCATGCTTAGAGGAGCTTTTTGTTAGGCAGCACATGTCAAGCAGCCTAAGTGAAGCTTACATATATATATGGGAAGGCAGGCCGGGAAGCCTTATGGAATAGGAAGTACATGTAGTACCAGTAGACCATTCTAAAATTTTAGAGTGATAGCAGCTAGCGAATAAAGGTCATGCATCTACACAGAAATTCCGTTCTTATGAGCTGATGTCAACTTACTGACTGTACAAAAATGTATCTCCGGCATGGCATAACAGGAGTTAAATGGTTTAGGAAAATGATCCTTACCTCTGAGCGTCATGTTCAGGCATATATGTAAGTACCAGGTATTTGTTTATTGTGTTCGAACATAATAGGTGCAATATCCTTGGTGAGTGGAAAAGTGTATTTCCTCTTCCGGCCATGGCCTTTTGTGTGTGGTGACCTTGCAAGAGAAGCGTGGGATAACTTTTGAAGTTAGCATCAAATTGTTTGTGATGTTTTCACCTGCTCAGGCTCAGTACCCAGGGGCAGGTTTCAAAGTAGTTACACTATAGAGAGACATGACACTACTTCAGAGGTTTCAGAATCTTACAGCCAACAAAATTTAATATAAAGATTATTTGTGTTGGGTTGGGAAATTATAAGGAAGGTGTGAAAGGAAGTGGTGGAAAGGCAGGAAATCAACTGAGGAAATTCATACATAAACCATGTATACCTATACCCGTGCATGCACCAACATGCACTAGTACGTTTTTGTGGGCTGGCAGGACATTTCTTTTTTCAGTTAACACTGGTACCTATAGGGCTGATTGATTGGTTTATGGTCACTGAGCAGTCTTTTATGGGTGCTTCTGTGTGTTTTTCACAAACTGCACAGCCATATTTGTATCATCTTCAATACCTTAGGGGTACACCTACACACAGAATATTTTGCCTGACTTAAGATGTCTGCCTTGAGAGACACAATCCACTACCGAAAAGCAGAGGCAAAACAGGATTTCAACTCATTAGCCCACCTTACCCTAATTATCACTGATTATAGTCTGTGCAAAGTATGTAGTTAGTGGCTTCTGACAGTCCTTGGTCCTGGATGGGAAATGTACAGTTGTGTGTTTGCCCTGAACTGAGGTGTTTAGGGCTCCAGGTTGCTGGCATCCCGGAGAGCTACAATAGCTGGCATATACCATTCAGACTGTTGGAATGTGTTAGAACCGACTTCACTGGGAAGCAATAGGAGAGATGCCAGCCCAGCCCCAGCCCAATAGGTGTCTGCAGCTAATAAATGTGCACTTTAAAATATTCCTGCTGGGGAAATATCTCTATGCTAATTGCTCTGTTTTTTTTAGTGGGCACATCCGAGAGAGAGAAAAACACATTATTACAGACTGTGGATACTGACTACTGATGTGTGAGCAATGGTATTGTAAGTCGCAAAATTTACTGGGTTGACATAAGCTGGATAGTTAACCAGACCCGGCCTGACACCAATCATTTGGGACTGGTGTTTTAGGGTTGTTGAGCCATCCTTGTGATCAAGCTAGTCAGAGTTTCAGCTGAGCCTCCATTGAACTGCCTACACCATCATTGCAAGCTACTTGTCTGCCTTGCCAGCCTCCTGGCAATAGCAAAACTTTTCCGGGCTGGAATTTATTATGTTTTGCCTGGCACACGATCACTGTTTTGTTTCAAAATACCACCGTGCGGGGATGACGTAGAAGAAGAGTTCGGAATCACTACTTTTGTCTGCAACCACCGCCCATTGTTATGAGTCTGGGCGAGGTTTAGCTATTGTTTTTGCTGACTTTCTGGGGGATGAGAAAAACAAAGCCCGATCACACAGGTATTTTCGTTTGTTAATTTATCCATTAGCATTCCTAACGACAATCTGCGTAATCAGTGATTGGTGTTTGGTTTGACTGGTGATCTTGGAGTTTCTGTTTCAGTTAGGCTATGGGTCAAACATGCCACCAACTGCCACTCGCTACTCGTATAGTTATACATTGATTGTGTCCAATGACGTCGTGCCATTGGGGACAATAGACACAGCGAGACCTGTATGGAAAAGGTCTGACTCACAGAAATTTATGGCCGCCGAATTATGGTATAAGGTACATGCATAAAAACACATGAATATGCCGGAATAACATGAAAAAAAAATGTGAAAATTTAAGGCTCTCTGAATGTCAGAGTCTAAATCTGTATAACTTTCAAATTCGCCAATTCAACTTCAACTTGGGACCATGAACGTGATGAATGATAGATACAAGGTGTTTTTGCATTACTTTTGTAGTCATTAATGCCATGATTTATGTATAATCGTTGAGAGCCTCTGACAGAGTGTTCTCCTCTTAATGTTCCATTATGAAGTCGTAAGTAATTAAACAGGCTGTCTATTGAATCACACAAGGCTAAATTGTCACTAACAGGATACATTCATCATCAATTCTACATTTACCTACCTCAAATATTTATCCCATATTTATGGGTAGATGATCCTGAGTCAGTAACATACATATACATGTACATTAATAAATTTTCCGTCTAAGTTCGAGGAATAACTGCAAAATCAAATTGTTGGCATTCTATTCCCTAGTTTGCCTAATCAGGGCTGGAGATTAGAGAAAGATTTAGGAACATCTTTACCTTTCCTATGCTGTTCAAAGCAAAGACTCTTTAGTATTTGATATCTGGCATGGTGGTAACACTATCAGGAAGACTGCTGCTAGCCGGAGATAAAGCTGATGGAAAACATGGAAAAGTGGCAATGGATTTCTTGCCATTAGCGGGAGATGGAGGGATATTAGGAGATTTGGCTAAATCTAATATTCTCTCTGCCTGTGGGAATGTGTGTTTAATCTGTTAATGCTCTCTAGAAAGACGTTCATCACTAATCAGGTCTGACATGAACACCTAACATAACTCCAATTATATTTTCTAGTAACCGTGCTGATAATTTGCTAACCTGAAGGTGTTATCAATATGCTAAACCCCGTCATAAGAGACTACTGCAGTGAGAGACCACCTGTTTTTAAGGACCATTATATTCCTGGCAGAAGGTCACTCCCACATTTCAGTACAATCAAACCTGTCCTCAATAACCACCTCTCTTGAGAGACCACATTTTTATAGCCATTCGAGTCAAGTGTTCCGGGTTAACTGCCTATCTCCATGGCTAGATAATTGGCTTTGTGGTCTATCAGGACAGGTGGTCTTTAATCACAGGTGCAATATCATTGAAATGAAAAAGCTGGAACAATTTGTGGTGACTCAGGTCAATCAAAACAGGTACTCGTGGCAGTGGTAGTCTCTGAAGACAGTACAAATTGTACAGTCAGATTGTACAGTCTAAGCATTCTGTATTTAAGTTTGAATGACCATGAAAGGCATGAAATGACGATGTTGATGAGAAGTAATAATTGTCACCAGCACTTTCCATCTTTCTGTATCTCTGTGTCATGGTGACCAAAGACATTACAGGGACCTGACCAAGTCAGATAAGTCACGGGGGGCAGAGTGGGGTCGAGGGTACCAGAGATAAATTACATTTATACAATATTTATGCCACCGAATCCATCTGAGGCTTTATGTCTTGTGCCCAGTTAATGCTGTCCTGGTATTGGCATTGCGACAGTGGCAGTAGCGATGCAACAGTGATATGGCAGTGCTGTCATGCCATCTCCGGTTAGAGTCAAACTCGGACAGTCTCAACCTGACCAGGTCTGGAGGACTGGTGGAAGTAACCGGGAACCTGGTGATCAAAGGGTGGATAATACAAAATTCACATGACAATTTCCTCAAATTCAGGGGATTTTATTATTGTCCTAAATGGGGCTGTTGAGCCAGGATCATTTTCCTGAAAAAAATTTAAGTCTAGAAAAGGACCAAAGTCAGCTCTTAAAGTGCACCAGTCGACTCCAAAATGGTCTTGAAGTCTCCAACTCAAAGATAACCCATGCATGCTGCACTATTACCTTTGAGTGTCAAAATTTATATTGGCAACTATGGTATTTTGCATGCTAAATAGATGTAGTTCTGGTTGCCCTATATGACTTCTCTGGGCCAAAAATACAGGCCGCTTTTACTATCATTATTCAGATTATACAGGTATCAAAAATTAAAAATACTAAATTATAGCTACCAGAAATTAGTAAATTGAGCATTTTGACATTTATCGTGTTTATGATCTCAAAAATTATTCATAAGATGTTCACAATTACCTTGATTACATATGGAATTAGACTTATGGTAGAAAAATATTTAAAAAAATATATAAGAAAACTTGCCACTCAGTGACCTTATCAGTGACCTTGGAAAATTGACCTTGACACACTTGCAAGGGTATTATTTGGTGACCTTGACATTCAGAGCTTGTCTGTAACTAAGTAGACACAATGACGTGTGACTGATAATAAACCTTAAGATATGGGCTTCAAGACAGACAAGTTTAGATTTGGGTGTCAATTATTATAATGAGTGGTTAAATTGTTTTGAAGCATCGATCGTTCTTCAACATGCTACACCATTCACAGCAGTTGTGACATCCCAAACTCAGCATGTCGGCTTCCTGTCACAGTGTATGGTAACACTGCTGCTAAAAAATTGATCTGTTTTGTTTTCAACTAACTTCCGTCTGTCTTCACACCTTGTGTCTGCTTGCCTCAGTCGATGCAGATGCAGCGAGTGTTAGCCTGGACAGCAGATGGTAGTGTGAGTTTCGATATCTTAACAGAATATCCTGTGACACAGTCATGCAGAGTACCTTACTGCACTGAGTTATTAATGCTGGGTGTTAAAATTTCAGCAGCGCAGTGTCATGTGGCTGCGCTTAGCTCGAGTAATGTCACTCCATTGGGAATTTCGTCAGTCAACTTTAGTGATCTAGAATTAGGTCACTGCAGACTTAAATGGAATGTGGTTTCATGGTCCATGTGGTTTCTGTTACTGTAAATAACATACTAAATGTAGGTACCAGATGACAGGATTTATTATTGAAATTTTTTGGACGTGCACCTAAGCCCTTGCACTGGTGCAGTGCGCTTCCATTCGGATGTAATAGTATGGTAACCGATGAGGCAGGCAGGTACTGATCGAGTCCTGCATTCAGACCAGCAAATGGAGCAAATGTTTGGTTAAGCGTTTACTCCGTTTGCTCTACTGAACGACCGTTTATAATAAATGTTTACTAAACAAGGAAAGATCGAGTTGTTTTCAATAGCGAACGAAGATGGCAGCACCCATAGAGCATGAAGAGTCTTTTTCATAACACAAAAGTACTCATTGTCGCCCATTATCAGGGCGATATGCGAGTAATGGAAAATGTTGCCGACACGTGACCCTTTGCTAAACGGTCTTTGTTCAGCGAGCTGAATGTCACCGTTTGCTGCTGCAAACTTAAAAATAAAACGTTTGCTGGTCTGATCACAGCCCAAGTAACCTCTGTGGCACTGAGCCTCAGGGACAGATAAATGCTGTGACAGTTAGACACTGACCATGTAGCTAACTGGGTCCAGGGTCCAGGTCAAACTCTGTCAAGCACTTACTAACATTACTAGGACAACAAACCTACATACCACCTACCTGACTGCCAGGTAAGAAGACATGGCCACATCAGTGAGTCTGTGTGGCCCCTGGAGCTAAGTTACCTGGCTATTCATCAAACCATTATATGTCTGGGACATCCCAGAGTGTAATAGACACTCGGTCTTTGTTTTACCTCACTCACACTGATTATAACCCTGAATCACACACACACACTCACCTGGCCAGAAACTGACAGTCCTCACCTGAGTAGCCATGTAATGTTTGGTTTGGTGTAATTGTGAGCAAGACATCCCAGCTGTTTCTGTAAATACAGGTGTGGCAGCAATCTTACAGGCCTGTCCCAACAACTTAGTGAGTGCTGTTTTATATGATGGCTTAAATTGGGAGAAGGATGTAGCTGGAAGTCACAATTAGTCAGATAAACTTTTTACAGCTTGCTTATATATATTACCCAGTACTATCTTTATTATGCCTTATTTATTGTTAATATTCCATTCAACATATAATCTTTGGTGATTATGCTGATAGTGTTTTGGTAATTTTGGACAAGTGCCTCACTCAAGGCTTCAATTTGGCTTAATCCAGACCTGAATTAATGTTGTTAGGCTGGGATGAACCATGAAAGAATGAAGTTGAGACTCCTAGTTTGACTAAATCACACCAGGGATCTGCAATTCATTCAATTTGAGCTTAAACAGTCTTAAATCATGGACGCTATATTAGGTTAGTAATTTTAACTGGCCAGGTAAGGTGAGTGTGCAAAGCATGTTTGGTGAAAACAGCAAGCTAAACTCATATTCAAGGCCATGTCCTGAGTTACTACAGTAAGTCCCTCTATTTTACAACCCTATTTTAAGACCACCCTTGATTATAAGACCGCTTCATTCGGTCCCAAAGGGCAATTTTCTGTGTTAAATGACCTTTATTTTAAGACTACCTGCAATATAAGACCACATTTTCTTGGTCCAATGGGTGGCCTTAAAATAGAGGGCCCACTGTAGATGATAATGTGTCCACTCACTGACCAGGTCAGTGGCCTGGGTCACAGTCTGCACACAGTGAAACCTTTGATGCACTGGCCTGTGTAATCACAAGCACAGTATTCTAAGTGACAATACAATAGAAACATGGTCAGTCCCAGCAACAATGCGCATTGTTCATAAATGTCCCGCTGGTTTGCTGAGTCTCAGGGCTGACAGGCAGTTTCTGAGGTCCAGGCAGTCAGCACCATTTTAGATGGCACAGTTAACACTGGTGGCGCCAGCGTTTGAAAGCTTCTAAGGTGTACTACAGGTAATATGGCATACCTGTACAAAAAACTAATACACAGCCGCACTCACTCAGGCTCCAAGTTGGTATTAGTGTCCTCCTGAGCCAGACTGAATGTAACTCAAAGTGCCTGAAGTCAATTTGGTTTAAGTCATGTGAGATATGACATCCATGTCTGTGCACTGAGACACCTGTACCTGGGCTATGTACAGTGATGTACCTGGGCTATGTACAGTGATGTACCTGGGCTATGTACAGTGATGTACCTGGGCTGTATCTGGGACTGGATTTCAAGGGGAAGACTTATTGCCAGGTATAATCCAATGTGACATCTTCCCATTAGTCTTAAATTGTCTCAAGTCCTTGAAACAGTGGTCCCTGCAATTTAAGACCCATCGGTTTAACAATTCCCTCCATTATAAGACTGGCCATTAAAGTGACACAACTTATGTCTTCAATATACAATGTAAATATAAGTTTAGTTAGACGACTCCCTTGATACATTATACTAAACATTAGGTTATCAAACCTAATTTTTTTCTAAATACTAGTATATGTTGTATTAGGTTATCTATTAGGGTTATCACTAAGTAGCAATATCGTAATTGTATTCAACAAGAGATGTCACAGACAACACATAAGATCTCAAAAAAAAATAATAAAAACATAAATATAACAACTGAAAGAAACCTTTTTATTGTGCATAATGTATTGGTTTAAAAACAAATTACATACAATATTTTGAAGCTGACCAGAGGTCAAACCGATGTCTCAATATGTACTGTATTATAGTGGTAAAGGTTACTTGCTTGCTTAAAAATTCATCTATGCCATGCATGGCACTTCACTGGTAAACATTTCTTAATTAAGTTGCTTTACCAAGGGACATTCCTTCCGACTCTAAGCTGAGGCCTGGGAGTTGTCCTAGGGATGAAGATTAAATACCCTTGTACATCATGTACATTATTGCCAAGGTCATGGATAAGTGCAAGGATCTTAGAAAGTTGTCAGCAAGACGCCAAGGCCCATGGACACAGTCTGTTGAAATGCCATGAGGAAGTATTTACAATGTACAGTGGGGG
>JAAUYG010054947.1_pt1 | contig 16963 bp, 11 predicted proteins | sample 7278091 | NCBI WGS metagenome assembly JAAUYG01 (sample SAMN14350201, study PRJNA611818) | marine sediment metagenome | isolation source: surface marine sediment (0.6m) | place: French Polynesia: Moorea | collected 2018-08
CATGTATAAGAACCATGCAATTACTTGAATAGGTTATTTTGTAAGTTAAAATTAGATAGATCAGTTTGTTCTGTTCCAGTAATATCTTACCCATAACATTATCTAAACAGAAGAAATACCCGTACAGAAAAACATGCAGTACTTAGTCTTAAGAGTTACAGCACGACCCTCCGGGGGATTCTGTCCATGTTGGAGCATTGTACAGGGTGTCCTCTTCTTTGATAAAACAGAGCACCAAATACATTCACAGTACTCATGGTACTTACTGCCAAAGTTTGTGCCCAGCTCCTCACTATCATCAGGATCATGCCTAAATAGCCATTCTCTGGGGGTTCTCAGTGCCCTTTATCTACATACATATTAAAGGAGGCTCCACTATATTAACATGATATCACTAAAATATTCAGAACTCCTTTCATCATGTTCATGTCCCAGGTAATTCCCAATTGTATTGACTTTTAATATTGATTAGTTTATTATTGAACTGCTTCCATTGTTAAATACCAAAAATACTGGCAATGGCTTTCAGTCAATACTGTGCACTATTCACTCCCAACATAAAGAGTTTAGTCAATCATTTGTTGGAGACATGCACCATGTGAACAGTGAACCATTCTCATTGAACATGTATTGGAACAGGAGGCCCAGGGGCCTTGAGACTGTCGTTGGTCACTTCACAGATATGAGCAAGTTAGGTTTATACCTAACAGTGATGTAGCCAAGTACTAGCTAACTTGTTATGTAGGTGTAATACTGTTGAAAATCGGAAATGCACTGAACTATCCCAGACTGACCTTGAACACTTAAGTGTCAAAAGTTCCCTATACACTAATTAAGTAACCATGAGGTCACAATTTCGGTCAGTTTCTTTCTACAACCTGTACAATCAGACATTTTCAAGATACAAGACTGTCAACATGGTTAAATGCACTGAATGACCTCAGATTTTCCTTAAACATGTTAAACATTTACATGATTTACATGTCAAAAGTACCCTGTATACACAAAGTACTTAACCCCAAGGGTCAAATTTGGGTCTGTTTTGCTCTACAGGTTAGCCACTTTTGAGAAATGCCTAGTAGAACATCTGTCTTGGAAGACACCCCACTGCCCATAGCAATCATGGTCTCAAGACAGGTGGTTTTAGCAGGTTCAATTACATTTAAAATTAAGATTGGATCTTCAGCCAGGCATATGTGGTCTCGAAAACAGGTGGTCTCTCCTCTGCTGCTGGCAGTGGTCTCTCAAGATGGGTTTTTACAGTAAACATGGTAAAAGATTGTTGAAAATCGGAAATGTGCCAAATGACCTGAGAGTGACCGTATTTAAATACTTAACATTCAAAAGCACCCTGTGTGCGTAAGTAATAGCCTCTCTGAGGCTCAAAGTTTTGTCGGTTTTGCTCTATGACCACCGTTTTCGAGATACAAGAGATACAATTGGAAATGCACTGAATGACAAACCTCACAATGACATTGAACACATAACAGTGAAAATGTACGCTGGATACCACTGGATACACTAACCACTTATCCATGAGGCCCACATTATGGTCTGTTTTACTCTATGGGCAGTCGTTTTCGAGAGACAAGGTTGTCAAAAATCCAAACAATCGGAAATACACTAAGTGACCCCAGAATGACATTGAGCACTTAACAGTCAAAAAGTATGCTGGAGTTAAACACCTGTACTTACCCCTGAGGCCCAAATTTTGGTCTGTTTCACTCCATGACCAACTATCTTCAAGATAGAGCACACCTATAATTCTCCATTGACTACCATTTTAAACAGCCAAAAAAATGGTCAGAAATTCAAAATTTTACAATTCTTTTAACAACTTTGGTGTAGATCATCCCTAGGAGTATACATGGATTTGGGGGAGTAAATCTAATGTGTACTTTTAGAGGAGATGTTGTTTGAAACTCACTCCTCTATGGTCCCGTGTTAGTGAAAAGGAAAAAAGTTGTCAAAAATCTTAAAATTTCACAACAACTTTGGTAGTTTCCCTCAAATTTGACGTTAATTTGCATGATGGTTTCTGAGAAAACGGGCTTTACAGATGACGGAGAGATGACGGATGGATGACATACACCTATGTGATGATAGTAGCTCTGCTGTGCTGTAGCACAGAGCACACCTAAAATCCTCTACTGTATGAGAGTGCAGCAGTAAAGTGTGACTTGAATCATGTGCAGCCACGGCTAGTAAAGTGCAGCCATAAATCTTGGGCACTCATCTACACTATCAGAGAGTTAAGCTTTTCCCAAGATCATGTCAGAAATAAGCAGAGATGAGGAAGGTAATATCAGTGACACAGCAGGGACAGTTACTGGCTCATCCTACTCTGGTGAGGATTTAAACTGGCACTGCCCAATAAGCTTGATAAGTAGCTCATGATAAGTAGCTCATTTGAATATATTACGTTAAGAGACAAATCGAGGTAACACTGTTGTGGACTTACTTTTACATCATACAGGTATGCATATTACATGTTAAATTTTTGCAATGTTGCATGTTTCGTATATTCATAACAATGATACTAGTATACATTGTGTATGAATTTATTTTCAAGAAGTTCAAATACTAAACGTTATAATACAGTTATAAATACAAACACATGATAAATGGATCATCTTAGTCATTCACAGCAACACTCAACAAATGTGTTAGCTATTCCCTGCAATCTGTTTATATCTTTATAAACTTCAAACAAACTGTACAGTGCAATAAGCAAGGTATTTAAACATGGTAAAGGGCGATGGCTATCTAAGGGTTGAGGCTGAAATACTAGGGGCTGAATGATAACATGTTCATCACCTGTTCATCACTCATTTCATATTCATCTACAAGTCAAATTACAACCAGGATTATCCCTGTTGGCACCTTTTTCACATCCTCAGATCCTGGTATACATTTATAATAGTATGGGCACTCTTAATAGAATATACCTTAATATCAATATTATCAAAAATACAAATTTTGCAGTTAGGATTTTTTGTAGAATCAATATGGTATATATCATCTTGTACATATATGTACATGATGTATGTACTGGTATCATATATCATGTATACTAGTATAATGCAAGATTACCCAGGTAAACAAAAAAGCCAGCAAACACATACCATGCATACATTTGCGATGAGCCCTCTAACATTCTGGATTATCCACTGAAGAACTTCTCTGCATTTGCCATGTTTGCAAACCACTGATTTGTCCCACCTGCGAATATACTACTATTTGATGCCCAGTATGTGAAAATTTTACAGTTGCAGACACACGGTAGTAGTCTTTATATTTTTGAGCCATTTTCCACAAAACACGTTGATTGATTTAAAAATACAGTAGTCCCCCTCTAATAAGGCCATCCTATTAGCCAAGAAATTGTGGCCACATTATGGAAGGTGGCCTTTGGCAAGACGGAGAAGTATACATTCATAGTACATGTAGTAGTAGGGGTAAAAAAGTTCTGGTCACATTAGGCACTAGTAGGCAGATAGATAGATTATTCGTGATCAGAACAGGTTCATTACATGGCACAATTTTAGGTTGTTCTAGACCCGCAGGTCAACAACAGAGCCTCCTAGGCTGTACCTACCCAAACTCAGTGTATTCATCTGTTCATAACAGAAGCATTAATGGGGTGGTTGCTGTTGACCCAAAGTTACCAGGAGTAGGACCACTGTATATAACATGTATAAAGATAAAATGTCACATACATGTATATGCTTCCTTTACAGGACGACGGCCTCAGCGCCAGGTGTCTTGTGATCCCGACTTGATGCCCAGAGCTACGAAGGGCTCCATAGGAGGCCCACGTCCTCCGGCAAAAGTCCTGCAGAGTCGGGCCATCCCATTGGCTCACGCCCACATCAGTCGCCATAGCTCCCATTTGACCACAACGCCCCAGCCGAGGGAGCCTTCGAGGGATCAGCTGACGCCTCTTGCTGCAGCCCCCCCTCACCTGTCGGAACGAGATGAGGAAGATGAGGAGGAGGAGGAGTCATCCTCAGAGGAGGAGGAGGGAAGCCCCTTGCCTGGGATGGGGGGATTGCGACATACCAGTGGGAAGCAAAAGGCGATTTTGGCAGTGCTAGCGCTAAACGACATGCTGGCTACTATGGCGTTATCCATATTGGCGCCTTTCTTTCCCAAAGAGGTGTGCTGCAGTGAGTTGGTTTGAATCGTTCACAAGCAACCTGTCTTCTGTAAATTTTATTAAGAGTAATTAACATATGTTTAGTATGTGATATGTGTTTTAACATGTGCTTAATATGTGTTTGATACTAGTACATGATGTATACAGCAGTAACTATTTGATTGAACGTCTTGTAACATTTCTAGTTCATTGGACTAGCCACCTCATAATTTTGATAACATTCTGCTAGTCTTTAAATTGTACTGTAAAATCTGCTGGTCTTTAAATTGTACTGTAGCATTTCATTCTAGGATTGCCTATATAAATAGGTTTATAACTTTATATGCGGATTTGACTACATATGTCTAGATATCAGCCTTTGTTAATTAAATATTTGTGGCAATCAAGTTTTGCTTTGGGTACTACCTGTAATGTTCTGATCACTCAGTACTGGTATATGTAGTTCTGTTTTACAAGATTTGCTGCTTATACTATGCTTTATTGTTTCTTGTGCATGTGATGTCTCAGGCGAGATTGAAAGGCATCAGTAACACCATGTCTGGGTGGATATTCGGCGTCTTTGCCTTGGTGCAATGCCTCACATCTCCTATCTTTGGCAAAGTGGTAAGGCATGTACAGTGATGTCTCCTGTGAGAGAAAAAAAATTGAAAATAAAGCAAAAAACATATCTCAATTCTGAAGTAATATCTAATTACCGGTAATCATGGTCTTTGTTGAAGGCCAATGCAGCTACCTACACCTGGTATAACTCAATATGTATGGTCCATGTTTAAAGTTACAGGAAGAAATACCTGGAACCGTATTCTTAAAAAATATTACGTCCCCTAGTTTCTTAAGCATCGAAAAAACATTTGTTGTCACGGTGATTAGCAAACTTAAGTCCGTTTTTAGGCTTAAGATTTTTAGTAACCTGGCTGCGGATTGTTTACTGGTATCATAACAGGGCGTCTGTGCTCACGGAATTTTCAAGCTTACAAATCAGTCTGTAAGTCAGATTAAGTACCGGTATATACGATTGAGCCAATGTCCTATGGTTCTTTCAGCTGCCAAGGGTCGGGGCGCGTTTTATGTGTCAGGCTGGCCAATTCTTCAATGGGGGCTGCACGTTACTTTTTGGGTAAGAAAGTGCAATAACATTTTGAAAAGACTTGTTAAATGCATCTTATGTATATGCATCCAATTGCCAAGAAATTGTGGTCATGCATGTGTTAGAGAGGTGATCTGATGAGAAGGCGAACTAGATAAATTCATTGTAGTTGCAACAAAATGTTTTGGCCACATTAGGGAGGGTGGTCTCTTTTGACAGTGGCCAATGAGAGAGGGACCACTGTATTTATAACTATACTGATGTCAATTGTGAATTTAGATCAGTAAGTATACAGCTATTAGCTAACTCCATGGCAGTTTTTGTATAGTGTGTAGTACAGTAGCACCCCTTTGACCACAAATGCATGGTCTGTCATAGCAAGTGGTCTTTCACAACAATGGATTCTCAAGCCAGCTTTTACTCTGTTTTCTGAAATACTTTTTTAGTACACATGCAGTGGACCCTGCGATTTAAGACCCCTCCATTTTAAGACTTCATATGTATTAAGACAGATCATCATTAACATATATTTACAACGTAAATATCCCTCCAATTTAAGACCACCTTCAATCTGGCTGTATGGGCAGTCTTAAAGTGCAGGGGACACTAGATATATATATACATACATCAGGTACCAGGTGACATGATTTCCAAAAAGCTATTAAAGCAAACCGTGGTGCATATACAGTATATATAAACAAGAAGCTGAGGCAATGCTTTGCATTTCCTTTGTCCTTCCATCAGTGCTTTACAGTTTCTACCGGAAAACCACCCTCCAACCTTGTTTGTCGTCTACTGTCTGGTGCTGCGTATATTTATGGCTGTGGGGTCAGCCGCAACCAACACCGCTAGTTTCGCAATCGCTGCCAACACCTTCCCCGACAACCCAGCAACAGTGTTTGTAAGTGAAATTGCTCAATAAAATGTAACTCATCCCTCCTCGCACAGTCATCCTCGTGCACATTTCTCGTAGGCATCTATGATCTATGCATGCGTTGTAAAATATAACATTATAGTGTGACAGATAACTGCTGTCACAGTCCGTCAGTGCCATTTGTACTGGTTAATATTTAACTCCAGCCTTTTCCAAGCAGTTCCTACACGTCTGTTGTGTTGAAATGAAAAATGGTCCAAAGTGATACTACCTAGTAATAAAATTAGCAAAAGTTGTATCTTCTGTGTCATCTCAATGTAAATTGACAGAAGAATAAAGCAGCATTAAACCAATATTGTATAGTCTTTTATAAATGCTAAATCCTTTCCTGTCCTGGTGTTGATGGCACTGTGTTTTCTCTATGTTTACAGGGCTTACTGGAGACTGCCGTTGGTTTTGGTCTTATGATTGGGCCAGCTCTGGGTGGGGTCCTGTACGAGGTACGGTACGAGTTCAAACATACAATTTATTTATATGTATGTATTAAAACTTTTGTGATATCTTATTCCCATTAATGCTATATTAACCTTAATACTATAAGGAACCTGATGTAATTTGTAGGGATTCATAGCACCGCCTCTGTGTGAAGTATGCATATTAAAGCAGTGTTGCTGTTTAAAAGCAAGGGTATTTTTTTTTAAAAAGATTTGGACATTTACACAATTAAAAATATGTCTTTTGAACATGTCCTTTTGAAGTTTTGACATGTTTGATTATTATTCAAGTCAACTCGACAATACAGGAAATTTTGCACATAGTTGCTAATTGTTGAAAAAATTTGTTTAACTTACAACCCTACTGTGCCACTAAACAACTATTACTACCAGTAGTAGATATGATGACAGAATGTACATATGGTACACATCTCTAGTCAACAATCTGTGATATATTCTACATGTTCCAGGTCGGACACTTTGTGGCTCCGTTTGCTGTGATCGGCGGTCTGATGGTGCTAAGTGTTCCATTATGCCTGGCTGTGTTACCTCCACAGCTGGCAGGTGATGGTTTGACTGTTAGCTTATACATGTAATAGACACTTAGTAATAAATTATAATTCACTATATGCCAGCTTAAGACGTGCTACAGCTTGTAGCATTTTGTTCAGCAGTCCTGGTAAGCATATGCTGGTACATATAACATGAAAGATGGTGGTTGATATATTTGTCAAGAGAGCATGTACAGTGGTCCCTCTCTTACGAACACTCACCAAGAGACACCTCTCTAATAAGAAAGTACTATGAATGGCTTTAATCCTCCCTCTCAGTAAAGGACACCTCTCTGATGTGGACAGAATTATTTGACAGAAAGGGTGTCCCTATTAGAGGGGGACTACTGTATACTGTAGATTTGCATATATAATGTGCAAATTTAAGACCATAAAAATACTTAAAAGGACTAAGCTCATTATCCATGTGTTGTCCATTATGTATGAATACAATTATTATTACCAGTGTTTACCAGGGTAAAGTGGGGGTGGTCATTGTACACAAATGTCCAATTCATAGTGAGTTACGGTAATTGCCAAGGAATTCTGGTGATATTCTTTAGAGTATTCAACAGGAACCTCTTTGATAAATGGGTTATTTCAGTACATTGATATGTACTCACATGGGAAGATCACTTGTTCTCAGTGGCAAATGTCTAGATGGGACCCTACATGTATTAATTAACATGATACACTATATATATTGAGAAAAAAATACTGCTCCCTGAAGTCATGGCAATCTAGGATTTGTCTCAAATTTTCAGTGCAATCTCAGGGGGAAGATGGCAACTATTGCCTGTTGATGTCACATCACCCACCTTGATTGTTGTCACATGATGACCCATCTGGATCATGTGACATCAGTCGCAGATCGACATGGGTCATATGACAGTGATGGGCATTAATTGCTGTCCTCTCCCAGACCACGAGATTGCACCGAAAGTTTAGGACAGGTCCTTGATTTACCGTGACTCTGGGAGCAGGATTTCTGTTCTCATGTTATAAATCCAGAATCAAGGAACATCCAATCTCAAACATGCATGTAACTTTGTGTTGCCTTTCCATAGAATCTGACAGTGCAGACGAGGCATCTCTAAAGGAGCTGTTGTCCATTCCTGCCGTGTCTATCACAGCTTTGGCTGCATTCATTGCCAGCGTATCCTGGGTTATGCCAGATCCTACACTAGAGCCACACCTGGCCCATGTAAGACATCTCCCCACTCCTGATCCTTAATCCATTAACGCCATTAGCATGTTAAAATTGACCACCTAATTTAACAAAAAATCTATCTAAAAGAATCACTGTATTTCCTGTATTGTAAAAGTGTTTGCATCTTTCTAACTGTAAATATGTGAAAATCAGAACCTTTCATTAAGTTAAATTTTCAATACCACTCCTGTACCATAGCTGAATAAAAAATTCACAAATGTTATCACAGGGGAGATATCATTATGAGATATCATGATAAATGATAGGTCACATTTGGAATTCGTAAAACAGTTCCATATTATACAATACTTTCAACATTTTTTCTGTCTCTTCAGTGTTGAGTGAGGTCAGAATGTCCATTTAATCATATTACATCAGTTAAAAAGTTTATGCCGACATATTATGGCTGTTGTTAAAGCTCCAAACGTTTTTCTGTGTGTTAATTCCAGTTGCAAGGCCTACAATGCAATCAGGTGAATAATAGTTGAACATTTGTATCATGCACAAACAGATATTTACACTAAAATATTCACTTGGTACCTGAACTCTAGGGAGCAGCATAACATATTTTACCCACACACCAAAATCGAAAATGTCACTGAAGTTCCCTAATCTGCTTCACTGAATTCAGTAGGTTGTCTTACTCAAGAAAGAAATGTTAAATTTAATACTACAGGATACACTGGAAGGATAGATCAATATCTCCTTCCGATGTTGTTCTTGAATTCCAATAGACTTAAAAATGTCTTAACATTTTGGTAGACAGGAAATCCATTCTATCCAAAAACTTTTAACAATTGTCAGCGCTCGAAAATTAACTTCAACAGTAGGCTGTTCCAAAAACCGTCCCAGATTACAATATATACAATCCCGAATGTCAAAAGCTCTGTCTCAAAATAATAATATTGCACATAAAGTGTTGTTTCATGGTGGCCTGCAGCCCATCCCGATTATGTCCCAACAATGGATTTCCATCATCCCAGTGTAAATTTCTAGTCACCGGGACGGTGGGATGGCATTAATTGCGGGCCCTGATTGTGGTTTATTTTGTCACATTAAAAATACTAAAAGTTTAATTAGGATGAATTAATATTCATTATAGAATTTTATCTTTAGATCTTGCTTAATATTCGTGGGAACCTCAGTTTGAGCTGGCAGATATTCGGTATACATTATGTAACAGCTGAACAAAATTGACGAAATCCACAACTATTCCTATCTTTTGACTGGTAAAGGGTACCTTTTTTCGAGAATGCAAGATTTCAGATTGCAATATCCACTGTGGTTCACAACATGATGCAGCGTCAAGAGAATATAGAGGTGGTACATAAAAAGATATATACATATGTACCTATATATGAATGATGCTATTTTCATATTCACACTGCAACATTGAGTCTCTTGCAAGGTGTTAATGCTGGTATATGTACAGTGGTTCCTCTGAAAGGACACTCTAAAGGGTGGATTACATACCCTGCTAAATTGGACACAATTTTTTCTTGGCAGCAAGTACTGAATGACAATGTATGTACATGTAATGCTGCCTCTCACCGAAGGACACCTCTCTAATAAGGACAGAATTGTTTGGCAGAGGGGTGTCCTTATTAGAGGGGAACCACAGTATATGTAGAATTGTACATGTACTTGGCTTTACCACTAGGATCAACATATGACTCTTCCATAGTTATAAAAGTTGAGATACAATATACTGATAGAAGTTCATACATGCATAAATGACAGAAAAAAACTCAAAATTCAAGTGCATGCTAGTGCGACATCACATGCCAGTAAAACATTGTGTACAGTACTTTTCTCACGTTTTTGTATCCCTTTTCAGTTTGAATTGAGTGCCACAATAGTCGGCCTGGTGTTCCTGTTAATGGCGGCCTGTTATGCTGTGTGTTCTCCTATCTGGGGCTGGGTGGCCGATAATGTGGTGAGTACTGATTTGGACATTCCTGAATGATTTTGATTATTCTCTTAATATGTGAGCATGGTGAAAGTAGCATAATTCATTGTCATAAGTTAACATTAGCTACTTTGCTCAGACAGCCCCCAGCATATCCTCTGTGTGGATTTTTCAGTGGTCTACTCAATACAATGTACATTTTAACATGTACGTTGACCCAAGGACTGGTACAGTAAATTTCTTGGTAACAATTTAACTAACTTTCTACCTTGAATTACCGGTACATTTATATGCAAGCACACAATACTCCTTGTGGTATGTGACTGTCATGTTCGCATGAAAAGAACTAATAGACAAATGTAGCACTATGTAGCTGCAGTGGAAAATTTCCCATCCTGCCCCCTGTAAACAAACTCCACCTACAATGTATATCTGCAGTCTCAGCAGCTGTTTTTCACAAAATATCCAGTGTTACCCTTTGTAAAAGATTCTCTATGTAAGAGGTGTTCTTACATGTATAAAGTCACCAGGGGGGCCCTGGTTTGTAGGCAGGTATAGTACTCCCTGCACTTTAGTACCACCTGTCCAGCCAAAAATTGTGGTTTTAAATTGAAGGTGTTTTAAAATTGGGGTTGGGGGATGCAGGATATTTATATTGAGAATGTAAGAGTTGTGTCACTGATGGACAGTCTTATTGAAATAGAGGGAATTGGTAAATCAAGGGGTCTTAAAATAACAGGGACCACTGTAGTCTTTGACCAATATATTGGTGCATCCTTGATGTGAGATGATCACGGAAACCTTTTTTTTTTCACTGAAGAAGGAAGCTCTAGTGCGATTCGAACCCAGACTTTTTCCGTTAAAGAAAAGTATCTAATGCCATATAGCATACCAAACCAGCTTCTCTGCTGTCTTCACCACTGAGGCTGCTGGCATCGTTAGCTGTTTGGTCCATATTTTCAGTTTTCTGCTAGCTATCCTTCAATGCAGTAACAGGCAAGGCTTGTGCCTCCCACAAATGAGTAATACTCATACTCGCTATATTTGGCGAGTTCTATGGTGTTGTCTTACATGAAGGAATTACTTATACATTTTGCTAACTTGTATGTTAAATAGCACACAGCACCCACCAGAAAAAAGAGTTAGTATTTCATTTAGCATTTTTCATGCTAAAATATTATACAATTAAAGTACCTGTCTTTGTGTTGTCTGTATTTGCAGCCAGACAGTTCCCCTATGATGGTAATCGGCTTCCTGGGGACGTCAGCAGGCTTTATGCTACTGGGGCCTTGTCCGTTGTTTGGTTTCAGCCCTTCCTTCAGGTTAAGGAACATCCTTGACAGAAATAATTGTTCTCATCATACCTTAACAATTTAGAAAAAAAACCCTGAATTCTAAAGAAATGGTTTGAAGAAGTAGCAACTGCTGCATCAAGAATACTGTTGCTTATGAAATTTGCGAATAAATCAGTTTCATGCTGCTAAAGATTGCGTCAGGTGATATACATGGATATCTTTTACCAGTACTAGTATTTACTTATTTATCATCGGAGGAGCACTATCATGGTATAAAGTCAGGTTGGATCACATGTTATTATATCTTTTTTTGTACTCATAGTACAACTTACTATTCGAATTTGAAGCATCAACATGTCCTATCTTGTCCACAAAGGCATTTTCATATCATATTCTGACTTGGGCATTAGCCCGTGACGGGTTTCAAACCTGCCTGGCGCCTTAACCATTTGGCCACCGAGGCAGGGACGAGGGTAGCATAGTCCCCCTGTAATATGGCAAGCTAGTTGCCAAAAAATTGTGGCCACACTGATAAGGTAGTCTTTGGTGAGATTGAAAACTAAATGTATCCATAATACATGTAGCAGCAAAGATTTTGTGGCACATTAGCATGAGTGGGAAGGCTGACCTCTGTTAAAAGCCGGCTCTAAAAGGAGGCGGTTGTCTCCCATAAACTTCAGTCTAAGTAGTAATGGCGGTGGAAACAACTAGCAGTTTCAAATCATGCAAGTCTGTCATCCTGAATCTGTTGAATTTGACTTTGTCCACATTTTTCAGTCCGCTGTGGTTGAACATCATGGCTCTGATCCTGATTGGGCTGATGGTGAGCCTGGCACTGGTACCGACCTACGACAAGATTCTGGATGCTGCCGAGTGAGTCAGTCGGCCTTCAGATACATGTATCCAACACAGCTGTATAATGTTAACCTCGCATCAGGCATTAACAATGCGTGGCCGTAAATTTTTGCCTTTATTACAGTGAGCCTAAATATCACCCTGGAAATATTTATATATTTCCCCATATGTCAGAATTAAGAAGACAACATTGCTGTCATGTTTTTGACTTGAGACCACTTTAGGGCTAAGACCGTGGGTGGTTTTAATTTTGGGGTTCCACTATGCGCTTCTTTCTGCTTATATTCAAACTCGGTCAAAGATAGCATTCCATGAAAGGTATATTTTGGGCAAGCTTGTCATTTCTATATGCCATAGCTGATCTGTAGGTAAATAAGTTAATAATAAAATTATTTGTTCACTAGTGGTTATTCATATGATATCATTCGTTACTTATTACATCATCATACTATAACTAGGTTTTTGCTCGGTCGGGCATGTTTTTGTGTGAATGCCTGCTTTATGGTAAGATAAGAAATATCAGGTAAAACTTCAGCATGTATGCAAATGTGCATTGATGTGACAACTTGGACTCGAGTCTTGTTCATTGCAGGAAAGCTGGAATTCCCGACACAATGGGTTACTACAGTCTGGTAGCTGGTATATGGAATGCTTCGTATTCATTTGGGTAATTATAAATACAAAGTATATTAAATGCCTTACAAATGTTAAAATTTGCTATTTATTAAATACACATGTACGTGTAGTTAGGCCAAACTATCTTAGAGAGACATTTTGTGTCCTGTGATGAAATCTTTGAATGAAGCATATTTAAATTTTATCAATTTATTATTAAAATTTTCCAGAAGATTTTTGTTTTAACTGAACGGCTGCTTTTGGATGACATTGGTAAAGCCAGACATCTGTATACATGTGATGAAGTTCCTTGTCTGATTGTCTGGTGATCTCTAACTTAGCATTAGTGATCTTAGTATAAGCCATGTAGTGTTTATTAGATCAACATTCTTTAGAATGAATTAAACCAAAAAAAATATTACAAACGTACAATGTGTACATGATCATGTATTCGCCAAACCTATGTTGAGACACCACTGCCATGAGAGACCACCTGTCTTGAAAGACCATGTATTTATGGCTGAACAGCCACAGTTTAACACAAATAAACGTACCACTAGGGGCCACCTGTCTTGAGAGACCATATTTTTGTGACCAATGGGATGTTCTTTCAAGCCTGTATTCCAATTTGTGATTATTTTTATTATTGTAGTCAGCTATGTTGTTGTTCCCAGTGAGTTTGTGGGGCCGGTACTGGCGGGCTGGATGATGACCTCTGTGGGCTTTCCCTGGACGATGACTGTTGCCAGTGCACTGTGTCTGTTTATGGTCAGTGTGTTGCTAAATTAAGAACCCCCCCCCCCCTCAAAAAAAATAAAATAATCAGTTTCTAAAATGGATTTTCAGGATGTATATGACCATCCTATACTTGTAAAGACTTTATTACCATTACCATGTTAGACAAGCGGCCTTTACAGAGAGGGCAAATGAAATGCATTCATAGTAGTAGCATATTAGATCTTTCGCCACATTAGGGAGGGTGGCCTCAGTTGAGAATGGCTAGTAAGAGATGGACCATTGTATGCTAGTATGTATTTGTGAAATAAATCTCTTAATTCATGAAATATGTGCATGTATACATGACTTACCCTGTAATCTGTATAAATGTACTTTCATCATGTTCATTTGCCAGCAAATGCCTTTTCGTAAATGTCTGAATTCCTGTTTTGTTTACCAATTGAAAGATGAAAACAATAACAGTTAATATTGACACTCCCTCTTAACTTCCCGATTTTAAATCACACTACCTTCATTCAGTGCAAGATTCCATATGCTCTTTATGCAGCTGTGAAACTGCTTAGTTTACAACTTTTGTTTTGCTTTCAGGCGGTGGTGATGCTAATATTGTACATGTATGAAAGAAAGTTTGGTCCAACAGGAGTGAAAACGAAGACTCAGGAGCCAATCAATGGTCCATCAGTACCCAGCAGTACAGCAAATGAACGGACTCCATTGTTACGTAGTAGCTCTGCGCCGGGTATGGTGGCTTATACTTGAAAGTGGATTGCGCAATCGATACAAAAGTGGCAGCTGAAGGATGGGCCGAACAACATTTTAGGAAATATTACAAGGCTCATCTTCCACTTACGACATCATGAAGAACTTCATTTTGGCAATTGAATGCAATTTTTGTCGTCATATGTGGCATGAGCATGATAAGGGAATCCAGAATTCGAACCCATGCATCTTTTCCATTAGAGAAAAGGTTCGGATTACGATATAGCATAGAAGTCTGGCATGCTGACCACTTTGCCACTGAGGCAGCTGGTGTATTAGGGGTTTCGGGTACATTTGGAGCAATTTCTCTGAATACTTTCATGCAGTAAAAGGCTTGGTTGGGACCAGGCACTACACACTGCCTACGGTACTATTTTAACAGATGAGTTCTATGGTGATGTCGTACGTGGAGGAATTTCCCTAGGACATGGACATTCCAGTTCTTTTCTTGAGTTAGCAATAACATGTAGCGGCAGCCAAGATAGTAAGACTCTGTGATTATGGTGACGTGCAGGCAGTGCATGATGCCATAGGGTGCTTACAACATGTGTTCAGTGATGGCGTCTGTCCATGTATTCTCTATATTTACCAGCCGTTTTCTTACTATAGTTGCTGGGTATTAATGATCATCCCTGTTGTACCTGTATCGTGTATATGATCTCCTTTCTTCGAGACATTGCCAGGAGTTCCTCTATTATGTTAATCATATTTTTGTTCATTTTGTGTGACTTGAGCATGGACTTACTTCTCGTAAATCTACAAGGGCTTTCTGCGTGGTTTCTTGTTATTTGCCAAAATAGGGTCAAATCTTTTAGTTTGGCTGTACCCCAGTAATTTGCGTGATGTGGATTTTCATAGAAAGGAACAACTATGACAGCCAACTAATCTGATCAGTCAGGATACATGTATCTGTCTTACAATTTTGCCCATATTTGCCATAATAATTGCATGAATTATGAAGGTAAAAAAAACATCAAAGTCGACAGCCATTAATCGAGTACAATAGTACATGTATCCCAGAGTGTGGTCAAAATGCTTAGCAGAATATCAAATGCTAGGCAGTACAGAATATTTGTTGGAACTGTGATATTTTCTGACGATGGTAATTGAGGATTTGCTCAGAAAGTGGCAATAAAAAATACATGCTACCTGTATTAACTTGGAGGTATGTTTATCGATACCGACTGGCGCAGACTTCCAGAAAAATGTAGAAAGTCCGAAACCGATCTTCAGCATGAAGAAGTTGCCAAGGTGATTGTTTCTGGACTTTAGTTTCCCTGGGTGGAATGTGATTTTGTCTCTTATCTTCCAAATGCCCCAGCCCTTATCCTAACTTACGCTAACAAATTTTGTATTATTGGTATAAAAATTGTCATGTTACCGAGTTGTGTGAAAAGTTTTAAGCAAAACTTTTCACACAACCCAAGGAGTAGAATGACGGTTCTTCTATTGTGAATCCAGTCCAATAATCTTTCTTGTCATATTGTTTTGTTGTTGTTGATATACATATTGTTTGAGTGCTTAATTAAAAGAAGCATAATGAAATTCCAGTGCACTGTTAAACCTGAGACTGTTATATACATATTTGAGGCACATGTGCCATCTGTCCCTTGTTTCTTATGTTCAGTGAACTTACCAATAATCTTTTTTAAACTGCTAGTTAATGCTTTTTAAATACCACTTGTTCTCGATTCAATAATAAAGATACTGACTACATTGCTTGTTGGCAAATTGTTATGAAGCTAAGAATGATAATGGTTGAGAACATTTAAGTTCCCACCTCCCCCTGAGAAACCGTCTGGCCGGCTCGGAGTCAGAATAATGGTCTGGGTTGGAACATCACTGCTTACCCGTGGGGTGGTGTTTCAGTGGGCTAGCACTATAAAGACTGGCCGCAGGTCGGACTCGTACAAGACGGGTCTAGCACATACACACCAACAACTTGCAGTCGGTGATATGACCATGAGTGGTTGAAAGCCGACTATAAGCCTGATTCACCCACCCACCCACCACCCATGGCGCCGCTCTTGCCGCCATTTACTTCTGCCATATGATATGCGTTTGCTACATGCATATATTACTAAGGATGCATTATGACATTTCGTGGTTTAGTTCTTTTAATGCCGTTTAAAGACGCCTCGTCTGGCCACCTAATCACCGACTGGTTGAGTCATAGGTGTTTGATTGGGTGAGAAGCCAGCCATGATTGAAGCCTGGTAACTCACTTGTTTCTTAATGTAGCTGGTCAACGCTTATTAATAAAGCCTTTTAGTAGTAGTAGTAGTTTATTTCCAAACTGTATACATATATCATAATCATAACAACTGACAGATCGAAATAATTTTTAAAAATGTTATACAGCTTGCGGCTCTTACCAGAGCAAATATGCTGTAACTGTGTAAATACATGTACAATAA
>JAAUYG010221122.1_pt1 | contig 16957 bp, 10 predicted proteins | sample 7278091 | NCBI WGS metagenome assembly JAAUYG01 (sample SAMN14350201, study PRJNA611818) | marine sediment metagenome | isolation source: surface marine sediment (0.6m) | place: French Polynesia: Moorea | collected 2018-08
AGACCGGAAAGAACACCTGCGCCATGACAACAACTCTGCTGACAGTCAAACTGAGCTAAAAACATAATGACAATTAAAAAATCGAAACTTTTGGGAGAAAGGTAGAAAAACAAACGGTTTATAGGTCGGTTTCACTTATATTTGGAGAGGCTAATGGTATATTACGGACCATGTCGATCTGCATAAACAGCGTCTGTTTAGGTTCGATACTTCATCAAATCATAAAGCCAATGATAAAGGTCACGCACGCCGGCTGATTACCTTATTATGATGCCACAGAATCCCCCAGCAAAGGAAGCGTTCAGCGTAGTGGCGGCAGCTCTGAAATAGACCAAACCTCCATAGCACAAAAAGTTTTTCTTTCAAATCTACAAAACATCTCAAAGAGTGCATTTATCAGGCAAAATTTGTGCTATTTCCTTAAGGCGCCGTCACATAGTACCTGACCCCGTTGCAAGTTGCTGCGACTTGCTGAAATCCACAATATCGTGCGAGTTGCTGTGAGCTACATGTAGAGGGCTCACAATGGAAATGCATTATTAAAACGATGGACGTTATTTAATCAACGACCTTCTGGCAATCACGTATCAATGGTGTTGCGACCTTGAGCGATCTTAGTGTAAACTTTATGCAAACATCTGTGAGTTCTTGCGGGTCTGTGAAAACTGTCTGCGAGAACTTAACGATTGAGAAACTATCTCTGTGCGAGTGTCCTGCAACAGTCCTTATATACTCACACGAGTGTTGCAGGGGAATTTGCTATATGACTGCATTAAACTTGCCACAGGACTTGCAGAAGGGTTGCTGAGGGGTTGTAAGTCCATGGCATAGCGATTTTATTGCGATCGTAAAGCGTATTAGGAACGAGTTAGAAACAACCTTGGTGCGATCTCTGCGTCCTGGGAGCGATGTACTTGCGAGTGACTTGCGGGTAGGGAACGACCCCTGCGTTCGACTAACGTATTGGTCAGATCGCAGCCGGAAAAAATAGTTTTAAGCATGCTTAAAAGTATCACCCCCATCATGCGAGTTGCTGCGAGTGTCCGCGGCCTTACAACAACCCTATTTCAAGCTTGTGCGACCGTAAAATGACCCCCGGCAAACTACATGCGATCTCCAAACGACCACAACTCGCAACAACGTTGCAGCTGAGATCACAATAGTGTGACGGCACCTTAAAAGCGAAAACATCCCACATTGTGTATCTTTTCAAACCATTTATTATATTGATGTATTTACGAACCACAAAGTGGCTTCAAAAGATTACTCAAACAAGATAATTAATTGGGCTTTCACAATTGTTGCACGAGCGGATGCGACCAAAATATCATGCGAACGAAGAAATTCGCAATCTGTTTTATAAATGTTTGCCTGAAAAAAAGTGTTCGTACGAAAGCACGCACGATCTGAAGCGCCATTAGGCGAGCGTTGTGCAATGATACGTAATAGATCTTGAGATATGTCTTACGTCCTGCTGCGTTCTTTTTGCAACAAAAGCGAGTGTTGTACGATGAAGCGACAGCATCGTACGAGTAGTCAGGTGATCAGACGACGGAATGTGCGTTAATGCGATTGGACGTACGACAGAACGTAAGATCATGCGAACCATCGTGCGTGTCCGTAGTTCCTGTAGTGGTAGTCGGATATTCAGCATACGCACCACTCTCATGGTCGTACAACACACGGATACAAAGGCGGGAATCATCTTGCGACCTTAACACAACGACCTTGCGATTTAACACAACGTTGTGCGAACATTCGTGAGACCCAATGCAACAAATTGAATCGCCAAGTGTTGCCTCTGAATTTTAAACATGTTCAAAAGCCAGAGACGACCTGATGCGACCATTTTGTTGCATAAAAATGCAATGCAGCGTGCAACGGTAGCACCAGGGCGTACGGATTGTGAAATTTAGGATAGCAAAGTGTTTTAAAGCGGTCGGGAACCAAGTGTGAAAGCCCCATTACATGCTCACAGAGCTTGGTTTATGTTCAGTTTAATTGTTTGTAGCAATGTTTATCGGGCTCGAAAACTCTACTTGTGCATGTTCTGGTGACAGTGGAAGATGTATATCACTTGTATGTTTGACGTAACATTTTGTACACAAGAACCTTGAGACTTTAAGCTTTAATTTAGAAAAAAAGCATTGGCTTATGAATATTTATCTCTACATATGTCGGTATCGTATTACCCATGTGGTCGTTCTGAACCACTAATGTAATTATTTGCTAGAGCCAACTACTACAGACGAACCTACAACTACTGATGAACCAACCACAACTGATGAACCCACAACGACAGATGAGCCAACAACGACAGATGGTAAATAGTCCTGATCTGTTTCATATTTTCTTCTCGGATTTAACTTTGGCCAAGTCTCCATTATGGTATTGCCTATGTTCAATTTTCTCTACTTGGTAAATATTCCAAGTCTGCTTTAGTTTGTTCACCTCGCTGTAACATTTTCATATGTGTATTATTATTACTTTCACCATTTTTCAACTTAAACTTGTGTGGTCTTCTCGGAAAATTGGTGTCAGTACTACATCCCCACATTTTATATATTCTGATGTTGCTGCTACCCATCGTGGAATGCAATAATCCAAACTCGAGACAGCTGGGCATAGCTCTAACCTGGGTATGTCCTACCTAGCTAATTTCAGTGTCACTACATGACGGTCACTACCTTACAGAAACTCTAGCCATTACATGGCAAAGCCAATGGACAGAGATGAATAAATATGAAGCCAATACAGATCAGGACGGAGCAATACGGGGACATACGACTTGCGAAACAATCCCAAACACACAACAGAGCCACAACTAAAACTGATCACATGGAAAGCAGCAATGACAAAGACACGGCGCTGGAGGGAGCTTTAGCAAGGAGTTGTATGACACAGGGGTGGCACTGACTTGAGACAAGATACAACACAGGACAACACACAGACATCTGTTTCCCACCCAAACCAACCCCGGCAACCTTGACAATAACTTAGGCTATTTTTCAGACTGTAGAGTAACATATTTCTACGGTCCACGTGCACAGTGTTACACGCAGGGGCACCATAGTTGAGCATTACTCATATAGCATATTTTATGAAGCATACCTTAGCAGGAGATATTTTACATATACAACATCACACTTTCAGACATGTTTAGATAAGGCACCTTGATTCGTGTAAACAACAATAGGTAAAGGTGTTACCTATCAACAAACTATGTTACTACCCAAAAAAATATGTTACTACTTGCCAGAGCCAACTACAACAGACGAACCAACTACTACTGATGAACCAACAACCACTGATGAACCAACAACAACAGATGAACCAACAACAACAGATGAACCAACAACAACAGATGAACCCACAACAACAGATGAACCAACTACTACAGACGAACCAACTACCACTGATGAACCTACCACCACAGATGAACCAACAACTACCGATGAACCAACCACTACAGATGAGCCTACTACTACAGACGAACCAACTACCACTGATGAACCTACCACTACAGATGAACCAACCACCACTGACGAACCTACAACCACCGATGAGCCAACGACCACTGATGAGCCAACTACTACAGATGAACCAACTACTACAGATGAACCAACCACAACAGATGAACCAACAACAACAGATGAACCAACAACAACAGATGAACCAACAACAACGGATGAGCCAACTACAACTGATGAGCCAACAACAACAGATGGTGAATAGTTAAAGTTTACTTGAGGTTTTCCATCTTACTCTAGTATAATGTTTTGCGTTTTTCGTTATAGAGCTCACATCAAATACCTCTTCGTCTGCTGAAAAGTATGTGCAATTCTACTATTATTATTCAGTAACTCCCTAGTCTCACTTAGCGGCATTCACTTCTTGTGAAATACTTGCTGCTGTGACATAATTCCTTCCGATATTTTGCATTTACTATGAAATATTTTGGAGCCACTGTTCATTTTGCATGCCAACATTCCCCTAAGGCTTAGGTTGAGCACATAGGATGTGTTTGGAGTTTCACGTACGATAATGCATTATACACTTCACTCACCAAATCTTACATACAGCTATGTACCTAATTCAGATATGTTTTATTCTTTTAATGAACATATTTCTAAGGCCTATATTTTTCAACGTAACGTGAACACCAGAGTACTATTAGACATTGTCCTACAACATACTTCATGCACCATGGCTTTAATAGGATATATTCTCTTCATACGAAACATTACATTATCAGACATTATTGCTTCCAACATAAAACAGATTTTTTTTTGTTTCTTACAAGCAGCTGTAAATTAAAACTGTGGTTTATAAACTAACCCTGCAGAGTGGTTTATCAACTAACCCAGCTATGGTTTATCAACTAACTGTGCGGGGTGCAGAGAGCAGCCTCCCCGTGGCACACCCTGGGTATCAGGTCTGGTCGGACATTTTGTTCAGACTTGGCCTGCTAGCGAATGCTCTCACACAGTGCAGTGCTTAGACTGTAGTGACTTGAAATTAACGTTGCAATCATTATCACCTGTTTTGGCACGGTATGACCCTCTTGGTGTTGATGTGCCGTTAAACTATGATAACACACACTCACTCAACTAACTCTGCAGAGCCAACTACAACAGATGAACCAACCACCACCGACGAGCCTACAACAACAGATGAACCAACCACTACAGACGAACCAACAACTACAGATGAGCCAACAACCACTGATGAGCCAACAACTACTGATGAACCAACCACTACAGATGAACCAACTACAACAGACGAACCAACTACCACTGATGAACCAACAACTACCGATGAACCCACGACTACCGATGAACCAACAACAACAGATGAGCCAACCACAACAGATGAACCAACTACAACAGATGAACCAACCACCACTGATGAACCTACAACCACCGATGAGCCAACTACCACTGATGAGCCAACCACTACAGATGAACCAACTACTACAGATGAACCAACCACAACAGATGAACCAACGACAACAGATGAACCAACAACAACGGATGAGCCAACTACAACTGATGAGCCAACAACGACAGATGGTGAATAGTTAAAGTTTACCTGAGGTTTTCCATCTTACTCTAGTATATTGGTTTTCGTTTTTCATTATAGAGCTCACATCAAATACCTCTTCGTCTGGTGAAGAGTATGTGCAATTCTATATTATTATTCAGAAATTCCCTAGTCTAACTTTGCGGCATTCACTTCTCTGCAAACTTGTCACTGTGACATAATTCCTTCCGATATTTTGCATTTACTATGAAATATTTTGGGGCCACTGTTTATTTTGCATGGTAACATTCTCATAAGGCTTAGGTTGAGCACATAGTATGTGTTTGGAGTTTCACGTACCATAATGCATTATACACTTCACTCACCAAATCTTACATACAGCTATGTACCTAATTCAGATATGTCTTATTCTTTTAATGAGCACATTATATTTCTAAGGCCTATATTTGCAACGTAACTTGTGAGCACCAGAGCACCGTTAGGCATTTTCCTACAACATACTTCGTGCACCATGGCTTTAATAGGATATATTCTCTTCATACCAAACGTTACACTATCAGACATTATTGCTTCCAACAAAAACAGAAATTTTTATTTCTTGCAAACACCTGTAAATTAAAGAGGTGGTTTATGAACTAACCCTGTTAATACTTGGCAGAGCCAACTACAACAGATGAACCAACCACCACCGATGAGCCTACAACAACAGATGAACCCACAACAACAGATGAACCAACCACTACAGACGAACCAACAACTACCGATGAACCAACAACCACTGATGAGCCAACCACTACAGATGAACCAACTACAACAGATGAACCAACAACAACGGATGAACCAACAACAACTGATGAACCCACAACAACAGATGAACCAACCACTACAGACGAACCAACAACTACAGATGAACCAACAACGACAGATGGTAAATGGTTGAGGTTTACCTTAAGCCTTTTTGTCTGACTCTTAGTCTACTGGTTTTTTTTTTGTTTTTGTTTGTTTTGTTTGTTTTTTTTTTGTTTTTGTTTTTTGTTATTGTAAACTTCATGTATAACAACTCTTCTTTCACTGAAAAATCAGTACAATTCTACCCTGCTTATTCTTTATCTCTCCAGTCCAACTTTCTGTAATTTACTCCTCTGAAACACGTGGCTGTGATATCATTCCTTCCCACATTTTCTGTGTACTAATAGATATTCATTTACGATTATTATGCATATATTTCCTTCCCACATTTTCCATCTACTAACGGGTATTCATTTAAGATTATTAAACATCCTCATTGATATCTTTTTCCAAGGCTTAAGTTCAGAACAAACTGTATATTTTGACTTTTAGATACAACAATGCATTATATACTTCACCAAATTAAATACACTGCTGTGGATTTAATAATCCCAGCCACCTCTGCTGGGCGGGGGTTTGTTGTAATGCTACTGTGTGGATATATGTGTAAATGTCTGTTAGCAAAATATCAGAAACAGTAACCAATCAACTTCATTTTCCTGGAGGCTTTTCCTCTGACCCAGTAATGAAGTTTTTTGATTTTGAGAAAAATCATCTTGGGGTAAGAGTTCGAAATTTTGGTCCACTGACAAGAGATAGAGAGGAAATTTCATGTTCCAATAACAGCTAAACAGAGAGAGATTTTTATGTGATTAGGGTATTTTTATCATTTCAATAACCTCCCAAGTTGAAGAATATAAAAAGTATAAAATAACATAATGTACATGTAGAATTCAGGTTCGTAAATTATATGGCAGTTCACATAGGCCTCAGCAGTACAGTTCGTAGACAACTGTGATATTCAGTATTTGATGCTACATGACTTTTAATGAATCTACCAACCCATCTCTATGGGAATAGTTTCAGTTTTCTATTACACTGGTTAATATAGGTGTCACTACATATATAGTACAAAAGTAATGTTTCTGTTCTTGACATGGCAATAGCACAAGGTGTAATACTGTTTTTGCTTATAAGTATAAAATAACATATATTGTAATACTCGTGGCCGTTTTAATAACTTGGCACAGTTGCCCGCAAGTAAAAAATCAATTAAGTACTCATAAAAAACCTCTTGCCCTTGAGGTTGAACGTAGAGCTGATTTAAGTAGACCCAGCTCCTGGATGCAAATGTACTTATGCATTTTATAGTTTTCTAAACCAGCCAGCAAAGGCAGAGCGCAGCATTTCTTACTTATACCAATAGCCGCATCAGGAAACTCCCTTGTGCTGTGTCTAAAGGTTGTATACTTTTCTTGGTTTGACAAGCACAGTTCATTCCATAACACAATACCACCAGAATGGCCTGCTTTTACATCTTGGTCATGGCGTCCAATTGCACACCATACATAGGCTCGCTTCCTGTGGAGTTACAATACACCTCTAGCAGCCTTCAGTCTTTGACTTGTTCAGTTATTTTGGATATTGCAACACCAAGATAATTCACACTATCACATATCGCATACTGGTAAACACAAGCCTTTCAGATACTACCACTAAGAACTGAACTTACAGTTTGTTGCATCAGTGACTTTCTTTGGACCTTTTGAAGGGCACTTAGCACTAGTATATCATCAGCAAAACAAAACATATTGTAGGTGTGGCTGCCTATGTTTACACCACAAGGCATATCACATACCATGTTGACCATATCTTTGTTAAAATATGCTACAGATAAAGGCGATAACAGATGCCCTGGCGCCCTCTGATTATTCCAGTCGGCATGCTAAGCACTACTTGCCATATAATTATTAGACACTAAGATAAATTCTTATATGGGGGGTCCAACTGCACAATTGGATTTGACCTTGAGTGATGCTGAAAGATCAAATTCAAGGCCACTCAGATCTCATAAAGAAAACGAGTTAGGTCATATGTTACTGTTAAACACTAATATGAAATCATATGTGGAGAGTTAACTACAAAATCACATCTGACTAAGAGTTCCCTTGAAAAGTCAATGGGAAGGTCACTGAAATTTTGCATATTTATATCCCACAAAGGAGCAAAGTGAGCCCACATGTTTTTTATGAAATTTAACGAATCTTATATGGGGAATCAAACTGCACCCAACTGTACCCTTCAGTACCTTAAAAAAATCATGGACACTAAGATTTTGGGTGGCAGAAATCTGTACATTTTATATATATATTTGCTGATACTACTTGATCCCAATATGTATTTCACATAAGTTAGTCTGTTGATGGGTGGGTGTGCGCTTTCCAAGCGGTCTCCTTTGTTGAGATATACTTTATCTTTACAGTAACATATTTCTAGGGCTTACAGTCACAATGTAATTTGTGCATGAGCATGGAAGCACAAGTAAATATTGTGAACCAATATACCACATGCATCATAGCTTAGCACCATATATTATACATAAGACACTTTCAGAAATGCTTGCTTCTATCATAGATCAGTGACTGCATGTGCAGCCTAGTTGTAGGAGCGTCAGCGCGGGGTGCGGGAGTCTGAGGTTTTATGCCCGACCGCATCACGTTTGCACTTCTGAGCTTGGTGCTTGGCTTAATGAGTTACGCAACTGACTGGCTGGCCTGAAGTCAGTATAATGGTTTGAGTGATTCCTTTCTGCTAACCTATGGTAGAATTGAGTCAGTTTGCCTAAGCATCCAAAAAATGTCAAGCATAGATCGTTAGGCCGAAACAATACAGGTCCAAATTAACTCACCAAACCTACACCCTCATACACCTGCATGCAGCACCGAATCTAGCTTGCAATTGGCGATATGATCTTGAGAGGTACAAAGCCGACTTTAAGCCTGATTCACCTCCCACCCCACCCCCATTATAGATCAGAAACCTGTATTCCCTACGAGCAGCACTAACTAAAGCTGTGGTTTATTGTATGAGCTCCATTAATGCTTCCCAGAGCCAACTACAACAGATGAACCAACTACCACTGATGAACCAACAACTACAGATGAACCAACCACCACAGATGAACCAACCACCACTGATGAGCCTACAACAACTGATGAACCTACAACAACAGATGAACCAACTACCACTGATGAGCCAACAACAACAGATGAACCTACAACAACTGATGAACCCACAACAACCGATGAACCAACAACAACAGATGAACCAACTACCACTGATGAGCCAACAACAACAGATGAGCCGACTACTACAGATGGTAAATGGTTCAGGTCTACTTAGGTCATTTTAGTGCAGCACTGCTTTGCTTCTCTTGGCACAGACCTCCCCTTTTTTAAAATTGTGTAAATTGTTGCCTGCCGTATTCAATATAAGATTAAGCCTATGCCATTTACTTCTGAAAATGATGGTGGTGGTATTTTCTCAACTTCTTCTACGTATATATACTGTCTCATATATTTAGAGTAATATCCTTCACAGTACATTTTGAAAAGGCCTAGGTCCACTCTATAGTGTGTTCATGGTACAACCGTTCCACCATATGTAGGAGTGGATCATATAGCTTTTAAATAGTGTGATGGATTTGTTTAGAATATTTTGTATCCGTTATAGCTACATATTCTCAATGCCCATGTTCACAATGAAACGGATTTGTGGACATAGCCATTGTTATACATTCTTCATACAAGATAATTCATATGCTTACCAGGAGATATTCTACATAAGTAATTGACACATTCGGATTCTTCCCTCACCATAAATAGGAAAAACTTATTGTTGTAGACAGCTGTAATTTAAGATGTCCGTTTTAAGCAATCCCTGTAATTATTTGCCAGAACCAACTACCACAGATGAACCTACAACAACAGATGAACCCACAACGACAGATGAACCAACCACAACAGATGAACCAACAACAACTGATGAGCCAACAACTACAGACGAGCCCACGACCACTGATGAACCAACAACAACTGATGAACCTACAACAACAGATGAACCAACTACAACTGATGAGCCGACAACAACAGATGGTAAGTAGTTCAGATCTACTTTGCATTGCTAATTTTAGTGTAACTATTGCTTTGCAATTTGTTACAATAGTGTTCACGTCTAACAGATTCTTTGCTGGAAATGATGAGTGTATGCATATCAACGATTATTTTATTCAATATCTGTGCTACCTAATGTGTGGTATTTATGTTCGTATGTGACACATGTAATTCATTTACAAAAAATATATATACATGTAATTCATGCTCACATTTTCAATATCATTAAATATTTATTTAAGATAAATTCAGGTCTGTTTGACTGTGCCAGCAGAGCTATAATATAGGTGTTGAAATTCATTGTGCGTCATTGTCCTGCCATTTGTTGTTGTATATCAGCAACAATAAAGTACATTAATGCCATTTTTTGAAAAGTTATCCACCACATCTCCAAAATATTTAATATTTTTGTGTATTTCTCTGTACACATTTACTGAAACAAACTGCCAGAACACATAAAATCTACTTGTCTATATTTTTCCCTTTTTGGAAAACTAAAACAATATCTTATTGAACGATACCTGAGTGACACTGAAAGCCTAAATGCTTAAGCTAGAAGTCGAATGCAAACTGTTATTTATATATTTTCAGAGTTCTGCCTTGTTCTGTTCATTGTTGTATTTGTTTGTAAATGCATGATAATAGTCTTCATGCAGTGCTCTTTGCATGATAAAGCACTTTTCTGTAAAGCATATTTGTATTATTATTTCTAGGTTACAGCATATCTGGTCTAATGAGTAACCACAAATTGTGCAGTGATCCAAAGCATATTGATGGTTAGGTAAATCATTGCATATCTGAAAGAACTGCATTGAACTGTGCTGAAACTTAATGTTCCATGTTCCAAACGACCTTGGAGTGGTCGTGCCTTTTCTGTTGCAGCACCTCACCTGTGGAATTATCTGCTCTACAAAATCAGGCCTAACAGTTTCAAATCCTTATTGAAGACAAGTCTATTTTCATAGTAGCTATAACATTGTCCTGTAACATGACCACAGTTGTGGAATGGTGCAATACAAATATATTGATTGATTGTTTGATTGATTGATTGATTGATTGATTGATTGATTGATTGATTGATTGATTGATCACGTCATTCCGGACCCCATATTGGAACTCCTATTGACTTGGAAAATGATTTACGACATACACTGTACTATTATTGAGTTACTTCATGATCTTCACTTTACCATTCAAGTATTCATGTTGATGTTTGAAGTCAAATGTAACACCATATTTTGCAACTCCACGTGGCTTCCTGCTGGCAATGTAAGAGAAGCACAGCAATATCTTCCTCACCACTCCCGTGAATGAAAGTATGAACTTCTAGCAATTTTGCTTTCTTTTTAATTCAGGTATATTTATGCTTTGACCTCAGAAACCTTAGTTTGGTGAGAAAAACGTACTAATTAACACGGGCACATTGTATTTGGCTTGTCACAATTTCACACAAAAATTATTGAAAAACTTCAATTCCTTCACGTTGGACCATATGGGGAGAGACTTTTGAAATGTTACTTTTCCTACAGATATGATTGTTTCAAACAAGCTTTATAGATGTTCTGAGTTATATTCTTCATAACAAAAATACTTCTTGGAATTTTGAATTTGAAATTTAAAATGTGTTAAGAAGATTGGAATTTAACATAATGGCCATTGGAACAATGAAAATATCTTGGAAACATCAAAACAGGTGTAAATTGTGGTCTCCGTGGAAAGTAGTGCATGTATGTTGGGATATTTTGACCCTTGGTGCTTCAAGCTAATTATAATTGTGATGTCATTGAGTGCACTTGTAGATTTCCTGCAAATATTTTCGAAATCCCATTTCCACTACAGGTATGAATATTTTTCTACCGCATTTTTACAGATGTTCCATATGAGAGTTTTGAAAGAAGTTGTTTCTTTAAAAATGTTAAATTAAAACTAAACATTGCTTTAAAATATTGAAGTTTAGCCTTTTAGCCAATGACAAAATAAAAATTTTAAATATATTAGAAAAGACTAATTGTAGAGTGAAATGAACTAGCATTTGGGCGTCCAGGGTCGGCAGTAAATATACCTTGGGTGATTTTGTCCTGTAAAAATTCATAGTCATGTGAAATCCTTCTGTGCACTGTGATATTTCTGGGCTTGTTTTTTCAAAATGCTACCCATTCCACAGTTATAATTATTCTTCTATCAAACTGTTTATTGATGTTTTTGTGATAGTCCACCACCACCACACCTACTTTGTGAAATTTTCAAATTTCAAATTTGAAGATTAAAAATGATTAAACTTCAATATTTTTGGCCAATGAGAAAATGAAAAATTGCAAATATCTTATATATCGTTATAAATGAATGAACAGTTGGGTCCCTGGGGCAAGCACTACCTATATCGGTACTTTTGACCGTTGAGGCTTCCAGGTCGTTTGGGGGTCAGTTGGGGCACTTGCAATATTTATGAAAATATGATTTTCAAAATGCTACTCCCCCAACAGATTTGATTCTGTTCCAGTCAAGTTTTATGTATGTTGTTCCTCCTGAGAGACCAAAGAAAAGCCACTTCTTGGAATTTTAAGGTTTACAGTTTTATTGCTTTGAAACAATTAAAGTTCAGCACAGTTTGCGATGGGAAAATCAAAAATGCAAATATAGTCAGAAAAGTCAATCATAGAGGGAAACAGATGAAGATGGCCTCTGAGCATCTAGGGGTAAGAACATCAAGTGTATTTTTGTTACTTTTAACCCTTGATGCTTCAAGTTCATTTTAGAGTCAGTGGGCGCATTCCTCAAAACTGATCAATAACATCATTATGGCTGGCCAAATAGTGAACTGCTTCACTCTCAGCAAAGCTACTGTCGTGCCTTGGTCATCTGTCGTCTGTCCACCCATCAGCCTATCATCCATTCATCAGAATCCACTTCATGGCTCAAGGTCAAATTTTATGAGAAGGTACCTGTCCATCTAATCCCCAGACTATTTTTTTTTCTTTTCAAAATTTTCAACTTTCAAATTTAACATTTTTTTTCATTAACATCGTATGTTGGAGTAAAACATCTCAGCAATGCTACTCCCACATTTTCCATCTGATTTCTACAAATTTTGCAATAAATATGGCACGTATGGGGAAATATAGACCGTTTACTGTTTTGGCAATGTATCAAAAATTGAAAACAAAATTATGGCACTTTGATATTTTTAAATTTTGAATTTCAAAATGGGAGTCAATGGGAAAAATCCTAACGTCTGAAATATTAGCAAAGAGGTTGTTCACTAAAACAAAAAAAAAAATGGAAATTTGGGACTCAAGGTTGAAGAATTATGCATGTAGGGTATTTTTATTAATATCCTTGAGTTCAGTTTGCTGTAATTCGGTGCATTTGTAAAATTCCCAAGGCTTTTTTCCCAAGGTTGCAATATTCTCAAAATGTTACTCCTAGCAGCCTTAGTCCGATTTCAACTATACTTCATGCTAATTATGATAGCCATTGGGGAATATAGGCTATTATTTTTGTTGGTGATGTGCCAAAATTTAAAAAAAATGTGGGGTTTTGAAATTTTATGTTAACACATCACCATATAGGACTGGGTATTTCAAAATGCTACTTCTCCTACAATTTTGATCCGATCTCAGCCAATCTCCACAGATACATTGGCTACCACAGAGGAATACAGGTGATTACTTTTCTTGCCAATCAAACAAGTTGAAAAATGTCTTTTAATATGGAAGTCAATGGGAAAGTCCTAAAGTATTGAACATCTGGAAAATGGCTGGTTCTAGAGTAAAACATATGAAATGAGGTACTTGGGGTTGTAAGAACTGCATATGTATGATACAGTTTGGGGTCGTTCAGTGCACTTTGCATAATTTCATAATTTCTAATGTTGAAATTTTCAAAACTCTGCTCCTCCCCCAGTGTGTAGTTATCCATTGCTTTGTTAAGCGACCTATCAAATGTGAAAAAAAATATGGCATTGAGATATTTTTAACACAGGATTACATAGGGCTGGCACAATTGTGTAATGCTTTCATTTGTCATACATGACAATGTAACTAGCGCTGCAATCAAGTAGGACGTCAGAGCCCTTGAGCTTCGTGGTTTCTTGTTTAATGTTTAAGTTCATATTGGGGTCATTCAGTCCACATGTCTCAAAAATGATCTGCAACTAGACAACATCCTACAAATGGACTGAAATTTGTAACTTGGGGACACTAGTACAACATATGGTGGACACCTTTGACATTATACTGGTCAAAATCATTTGTGGGTCATTGATTGCACTTGCTTGAAAATAGGTATGATGGAACATTTTGTTGATATATTCAATACTGATAGCGACTCTGTTGTCAAAAAGACAATCAATGTCCATGGACCTCTTGTTCTTTCCAAGAAACATTTTTCTAGGGTATAGGTTTACTATATTGTGTATCCACCACTGACAGAATTATATATGCAATCCCCCTTTTTTGTGTTTATTGCTGTGGATTTAATTCAAAACCCTGCTTAAGAATTCTACACTTTCAGACACATGCTTTCAAAATAAATGAGTAACTTTAAGCCACCTGTAATTTAACATGGCTCTTTCAATCAACCCTTACTATTATTTACCAGAGCCAACTACAACAGACGAACCCACTACCACTGATGAGCCAACAACTACAGATGAACCCACAACAACAGATGAACCAACTACTACAGATGGTAAATGCTTGCAGGTCTACTTTAGTTAGTTAATCTTAGTATAATGTTTGCTTTGCTTTACGTGAGTATGAGCTTCGTGTCTAACAGTTCATCTCCTTCCTGAAACGTGTAATCATTGTTGCCTGTATTTTTTGATTTGTGGTATTAAGTTTGTGCTATTTACTTTTTAATATGGTGACAGTGGTGTATTTCAACCACTTGTTCTATATACTATTTGAAGTATAATTATGGTATCCTGCTTCACAGATAGTTTACTAATGTCAAAATCTACTATATAATGGGTCTGTCCAGCTTCAACCTTTCCTTCATACACAAGTATGGATCACACAATTTCATCTCCCATTTCCTTTATGTAGTATTATTGGGTTGTTTAGGAGGCTTTGTATCCTTTTACAGCAACAAATTCATAAGCCCCATATTCACAATGTAGCATGTTTGTGAACATAGGCATATTGTTGGCCATTGTTCATGCAATATACTTCATATGCTTAACATGAGCTATTGTGCATAACAAAGGTGACATTTTTACATGTTATTTCTCCACCATTATAAGAACTCCTGTACCTAGCTATAATTTCAAGCCTGTCTTTGATGTAACCCCTGCTATTATTTGCTAGAACCAACTACAACAGATGAACCAACCACCACCGATGAACCTACAACTACAGATGAACCCACAACAACAGATGAGCCAACCACAACAGATGAACCTACAACAACAGACGAACCTACAACAACAGATGAGCCCACCACTACAGACGAACCAACAACCACAGATGAACCCACGACTACTGATGAACCAACTACCACTGATGAACCTACAACAACAGATGAGCCCACCACTACAGATGAACCAACTACCACTGATGAGCCTACAACAACGGATGAACCTACAACAACAGATGAGCCAACTACAACAGATGAACCAACTACCACCGATGAACCAACTACAACAGACGAACCAACTACCACTGATGAGCCAACAACTACAGATGAACCTACAACAACAGATGAACCAACAACCACTGATGAACCAACTACAACAGATGAACCAACTACAACAGATGAGCCAACTACTACAGATGGTAAGTGCGTCAGGTCTACTTAAGCTAGTTAATCTTGGTGGTTTACATGAGTATGGTCTTTATGTCTAACTGTTCGCCTACTTCCTGAAACGTGTATGCATTGTTGCCTATAGCATTTGATATTTGTATTAAGCCTGTGCTATTTACTTTTCAAAATGGTGACAGTGGTGTATTTCACCCACTTGCTCAATATACTATTTGATGTATAATTGTGGTGTCCTGCTTTGTAAGCCTCAATATAAGTGGTGTGCCTTACATCCACCATATAGTGTGTTTGTGGAGCTTCAACCTCCCCTTCATGCACAAGAATGAATAGTATACTTCATCTCCCAATTTCTTTATATAGTATTCTGAGGTTGTTTAGGAGACTTTCCATCCTTTACAGCAACATATGTCTAATCACCATATTCACCATGTAGCATGTGTTGAACATATGCACATTCTTGGGCACTTTCAGACATTATTCCTCCACTATTAATAAGAAACGCTAGTTCTTGTAGCTAGCTATAATTTCAAGCCTATCTTTGAAGCAAACCCTGATATTATTTGCTAGAACCAACTACAACAGATGAACCAACCACCACCGATGAACCTACAACTACAGACGAACCCACAACCACAGATGAACCAACCACAACAGATGAACCCACAACAACGGACGAACCTACAACAACAGATGAGCCTACTACTACAGATGAACCAACTACAACTGATGAACCAACCACTACAGATGAACCTACAACTACAGATGAACCCACAACAACAGATGAACCAACAACAACAGATGAGCCAACCACAACAGATGAACCTACAACAACAGACGAACCTACAACAACAGATGAACCCACAACTACTGATGAACCAACTACCACTGATGAACCTACAACAACAGATGAGCCCACCACTACAGACGAACCAACTACCACTGATGAGCCTACAACAACGGATGAACCTACGACAACAGATGAACCAACTACAACAGATGAGCCAACTACCACAGATGAACCAACTACAACAGACGAACCCACTACCACTGACGAGCCAACAACTACTGATGAACCTACAACAACAGATGAACCAACAACCACTGATGAGCCAACTACAACAGATGAACCAACTACAACAGATGAACCCACAACAACGGACGAACCTACAACAACAGATGAGCCTACTACTACA
>JAAUYG010106804.1_pt1 | contig 16953 bp, 9 predicted proteins | sample 7278091 | NCBI WGS metagenome assembly JAAUYG01 (sample SAMN14350201, study PRJNA611818) | marine sediment metagenome | isolation source: surface marine sediment (0.6m) | place: French Polynesia: Moorea | collected 2018-08
CGCCGGTTATTAGCTGGTGCTGCATTCTCTGCTACGATCATGCAAAAGTTAGGACCTGATGTTCGCTACGTTAAAACAATATAAGGACTCGTCCGAGTCCATAAAATTGTAATGCAAATGGGAAAACTAAAACCTGCAAATACCTTGGAAATGGCTAATCATACAGCAAAACGGAGTGAAATTTGGGACTCATGGGCTGTGGAACTTGCATGGGGAACCCTTGACCTTATTGTGTTCAAGGTCACTTTGGGTCATTCAGTGTTCATTTTTCCAAAGATTTTTCAACTGTACTTATAACCACTTATACATGTAATTCTTTTTCAGCTAAAGCTTTTTAGCTGTTCCCGTGACAGCTAGTCCACCCAAAATTATAGTTCTTTAAATTTTGAAAAAAAAAATCTAAAATATTTGAAAAAGATTGAAATTTAACATTATGGTCCATAGGTAAATGAAAATAGCAAATATCTTGGAAATGGCTAATCGTAGCGCAGAACAGAGTGAAATTTGGGACTTGGAGAGAACTAGTGGAAGATGTATGGGTACCTTTGAATTGATAGTGTTCAAGGTCATTTTGGGATCATTGGGTGCATTTGTCTCAAAATGGCATGTAACTCGAAAATGGCTGACACTGCAGAGCGAAATGGATTGAAGTTTTAGACTCGCGGAATGTACCAGTAGAACATATATGAGGTACATTTGACCTTGTAGTTTTCAAGGTCATTTTGGGGTCATTCAGTGCATTTGCCACAAACTTGTTACCAAAGAGCATCTGTGAATTATTTACAAGTGTTCTACGTATGCACTGTTGCTGTCAAGCAGAGCGCCAATTGGACCTTTTGGTCATGATGTTTTGTGATATATTTTTTTCTTTTGTTTTCCAACAACACTACTGCCCTCTTGTGAGCAATTTAGGGATATAATGGCACAAAATTTTACTCAGCATGTTACATGTACATACATGTAATTGTGTCACAACATGTTACAATTAAGTGGCTTAGGAATGAAAGGCCAGAGGCCAGTTAATCCTGACAAATCTTAAGTTCAGAACAGGACTTACTTCACTTATCACCTTCAGGCATCCAATAATTGTCTTTCCATGCTCAAGATCACTTAGTGGACTTGAAATGTTTTAAGACCAAAACCACAGGGCCATCTGCAAGAGCCAATTACTGTGAACAAACACCAATTGAATTGTTCCTATATAGTCCACAGGGTGGCCCATGCAGGTATGTATTAAATTAAATGACAAATGGGTGGTTGCCTAAGGAATCTGGATCAGCAATGCATGCAATGGGAAATTCTAAAATTATTAAATGACCTCCATATGGCATATATATGTGTAATTGTGCTTTGCAATTGTATGAGCATTCATATACATAATCTTTCTTGTTCTTTCTTTTTTTTTCAGAGAATTTGAAGATATTGTCCCTGGGTCGAAACAACATTAAAAGTTTAACTGGTCTAGTGAGTATTTACTGTGGGAATTTCTTTAAAAAATAACAAATTCAAGAGGAATTCTGAATTACAGAACATATTATACATGTATCTGGCAATGAAATTATACTTATGATTACCGGTATATGACAAAAATATTGGGGTGGGGAGATAAATCAGGCTTAAAGTCTGCTTTCAACCACTCATGGTCATATCACTGACTGCAAGTTGGATTCGGGGGTGTATGCAGGTGTATACTCGGGTGTATGTGTGCCATTGTGTGGTGAGTTAATGTGGACCTGTCTTGTTTGGGCCGAACGATATGTGGACGACTCAGCTCCGCCACAGGTGAGCAGAAATGAATCACTCAGACCATTATACTGACTCTGAGCAGGCCAGTGGGCTGCCTAACTCAAGTGAACCCCCGAGCGATTGCTCTAACCGCTATGCTATGGGGCAAAACTGAACAGAAATATTGGCTATAGCCTGGTGCGTTGCCCTCAATCTACATGTAGGGGGAGAACGGGGAACCAAATATCAGTCCATCAACCATAAAATGATTACAAGCCAACTTGTATTAGTCCAAAGTCCTTATGGCCATGTATTTGCCTATAAATCACATCACCTTGGACTGCCCACCATGCAGCTATTAAGACCATGGAGACGGGAATCATATACTGTATAGTGTTCATCACTGCTTGACTTTGTAATTTACAGTAGTAACTTACAACAGGTACATCTACTAATTAAGCTAATTAGCTGCCTCTGCTAGTACTAGTTTCTCTTGTGTGTCAACAAAGTAACTCTTTTTATGTGGTACGTGCCTGTTATAATCAGATTGAGTTAGGATTGTATACAGCAGTTTGTAATTCAGTGTAAGTTTTTGTGGTTGTGTGATTAAGTCGTACATTGCAGTAACATTACAAAAGAGTAAAAATTGTAATATTGTTGTAATATACTGGTAGGTACACATGCATACATTTGTATGTTACAGTGTTATAGTTAGATACACTGTATCTCTTGACCTGGTCCTAGGAAGCTGTTGGAGACACCCTGGAGGAATTATGGATATCCTATAACTTTATTGAGAAGTTGAAAGGCATTAATGTGCTGAAAAAACTACGGGTATGTATGCATAACAATAAACCAGAATTCCCCAATTTAAATATTACGTTTAATAAATTACAATTGTGGTGGTAGTTGCCTTAAAAAGTAGGTGTATAATGTTATGATGTTAATGGAAAACATGCAGACATGTATTTTACTACAATAATTATACAGCAAATATGACATGTATTTATTTTATTTGGTAATATATGGCTTGCCTTATGTTGGAAATTATTATTTTCAGATCTTATACATGTCCAACAACTCTGTCAAGGATACAGCTGAATTTGGCAAGCTTGTGAGTACCACAAAGAAACTACTAAGGTCAGAAAGAGATGACATATATCAGTAGAAAGTGTAGTGAACAAATTCATGAAATTGTACATTGTAAATGTGTTTAGTAAATATACATGAAATAGGCATACAGTGTACATGTACCTCTCTTAGTGGCCACTCTCAAGACAGGCCACGTACCCTCTCTAATAAGGGCATAATTCTTTGCCACTACTACTATCAAATGCATTTACTTCTCCCTCTCACCAAAGGCCACCTCTCTAATGTGGCCACAATTTCTTGGCAAATAGGGTGGCCTTATTAGACAGGGACTACTGTAGATAAATTACAGTGTATATATCTCATGTTGCATACTGTAACCAGTGGGGACTGTGCCTATACTCATGTACTGTTAGTGCCTTGCATGGTAACTCTACACCTCTTCATTTCACTTCCAGCAAGAGCTGCCATGTCTTGTGGACCTGTTGTTTGTTGGTAAGTTCATCTAAATTTCTTTTAGTGTCAGCTAGTTCCTCAGTCATATTCACCTTCACCATACTATAATATACATTAACAATTAGGCCTTGCTATGTACGCGATGCACTCCTGAAGACCTCTCCATGCAGTTAATTGCCTCAATTTTGTACCTCCAGGTTATTGTTTTTCTTATATTTTTCCAAAGATATTATATACTGATAAGTTAAGTTTAACTTTGTTCAATAATATGTTCTGAACTTAGAACCTTCAAAATCTATGATCCAGATCTAGTGTTCAAACATGGACCACCACAGGCAATATTCTGAAAAAGTTTTGTTGGAAATAAAATTAAAATTTTCTAGCAATTGTGGAATCACATAAATTTCAAAAGTTTGAAAACTTTTGCAACATCTGCAAGTGCAGTCAGTGACCCTTGGCATTTTGCAGAGAATCACAGGGCCCTTAAACTTAGGCATTTGAAAAAGCTATATACTAGAGGGGGGGGTGTTTTGGGTAGTATATATACAGTGGTCCCCCTCTAATAAGGACACCCCTTCTGCCAAATAATTCTGTCCTTATTAGAGAGGTGTCCTTTGGTGAGAGGGAGCATTACGTATATACATTCATAGTACTTGCTGCCAGAAATTTGTGTCCTTTATAGAGGGGTGTCCTCTCTAGAGAGTGTCCTTTAAGAGAGGGACCACTGTATTCCAAAGATATAATTTCAGAAATTCCACATATCAATGCCTAAAATGAAAGGTGAAAAGTATTGCTTTTTTTGGCATGCATTTTAACCCCCAAGCCTGAAAATATCATCTGTTAGCTCTACGATCACTTCTACTCCAGCCATGCAGCAGCTAGCAACTGAATTTTTGAATTTTCAATAAGGTAGATGTAAATTTCAAAAGTCCCTGACATAGTTGTATGTCGACTACCACAGTGAAGTTTGTGGAAAAGATTTTCACTCAGGTTTTATCACTTAGGGCCTCGCTGTACCATTGTATTTATATAGGTTACAAGCCATGTACAGTTTACAACCCTAATGGGTCAAGTACATGTTCTCTATAGTTATATGTTATGTAAATTAAGCCTTGTACATAAATATGCAGTACAGCTTAAGCACGCAGCTAGTGTAAGGGCTCTACATGGGTCCATAATCCATATAATTTATGCTATGTCACACGTCATTTTTTATTACTTTTTTTCTGTGTTCCATGTCATTTTTTATAAGAATTTTACTTCGTCACGTCACTTTTTATAATATTTTTACACATGTATTTATATTATAATTATATTTTATAAGACTTTCATGTTGATCTTCATCTTTTTATAAGATTTCGACATCACTTTCTACAGTTTTATTAAGGCTCACATCGGATTCTACAACCTTTAAAGTGGCCGTGTCGCACTTCGTTTTTTACCCATGTGGAGCCCTTGAGTGTTCCCATACTTCACATTATCTGATTATGGGTCTTGCAGGGAACCCTATAGAGGAGAAGCAATCTGCTGAGGGGACATGGAGAGACAATGTTAGTGCAAAGCTGAAAAAGTTAAAGAAGCTTGACGGTAAGGATCCCACTTCAGCTGGCACTATTAACATTAAACACGCCCCTACAGATTAGCTTCTGCAGGTATAAAAGACCTGCACAAGACCTTATATGAAAAGTTGGGTCAAGACATAAGTCAACACTTCGCGAGAAGTAAGACTGCAGATACATGGCAATATACTTGACCAAGTTGAACTGCTGTATATCTTGGTTGTACAATAGACCAATATCTTCAAAGGGACGTATACATGTATATACATGTAAGCACTCTGGTCCCAAAGTTGGGCATTCTTAAGTACTTAAAAGATATGTTATCCAAAGTCACTTGATAAACCTGTATAAAACAATTTTTCAACCTTGCATAGATTATTGCATAACAACATGGGGTTAACGTAGCTGATAAACATTTAAATAAAGTTCAACGAATTATGAATAGACCCGCCCGAATAATATCAGGCAATTTCAAGTATGATGTACGAGGTGCAAAATTATTAAAGCAGCATGGACTAATGACTTTAAAGGAAAGGCGAGATTATTTTAATGGATTTACTTGTATATGAATGTGTAAAAGGAATTAAGCACGGTCTTATTTATCATGTTTATATAATGTTTCAATGCTGGCAAGTAGTGGACAAACATGTGAAAGTAGGAGTAGCAATGAAAATTTATCATACGTGCCATACGTCAACTCTGACCCTTTTAAACAATCGTTTGAGTACAGAGCGCCAGTGCTCTGGAACTCTACCCAGTTACCTCAGGAAGGCAGCAAGTGGGAATGATTTTAAAAGTTAAAGGTTGTACAAAGGGACAATATTTTAAATGTCTAAGGTTCTAGTCATGTTGCATGTATGTTTGGGTTTTTTTCCACCTTTTATATTCTACTTTTCTAACAGGGCACTTGGGAAGAAGGCTTATTGCTTACAAGTGCATTGTATACCCTGTCTAAATATGTTCTTAAATAAATAAAGAAAGAAGCTGACAATATTAATTTGTTGCATTCATGTCTGGTTATTTCGTTTGGCATGTTTGGGATCAGTACATGTATTCTACTCAGCATTGTAACACTGATTTAGTCCTTTATTCAAGTCTTACCTTTTAGAAGTGTCACATTTAAATTTCTGCCGATTGACTGCAGCATCTTTCAATTTCAGAAAAATAATGTGTTCAAGGGACTGAGAAACTATACATGTACCTATACCTATCCGCACAGTAAAATAAATGTACACTAGCAGGCATTCCACTAGAACACACCATCCTTATATTTATCATCATTTAAATATTTACATTTGTAAATGTCACGGACGATTACATGTACCTGCAAGGTCTAACATCATGGTCTAATAGCTGGGTTTGTTTCAGGAGTGCCACTGATACGACAAGAAGAGCAGCAGGAAGAAGAAGACTGAGCTTTGTGATTATCTTCAAGGACAATTCTATAACACATGATCCCATCACATGGGGCAACTGAGTTAATAAGTACCGGACCTGGTAGAACTGATTACGATAATACCTATACTCCATGGAATAGAAGTGCGTGCGACTAGTGTGCAACTGTGCTCGTTTTCTGAAATATGGTCGACTTGCGACATTGTGTATAAGCTGGGCCTGGGTGTATACATACCAGTGTATATTTACATATCGTGTGTATGCATGTGCATGCAACTGACGGAATATAACTGGCAATATATCCTTCTGGTTTAGCATTGTGAGACTGTACTTAAGTATTGAACTGTTCTACTATTCTTTTGTATTATACCGTTCTAATAGTTCGTTCACAATAAACGATTGCTGAGAAGATTGACAATTTGGCTCTCATACCTGGCGTCCTAGAAAACCCAGGCAATTCTCTAGGAATTCCACTGTACAAACGTTTGGTTTAATAGGTCTAATATGTGGCATATTAGACATATTAAACAAATTATGCACAATGGAATTCCTAGAGAAAAAAAAATGATCAATTTCAGTGAGGAACACCTATGTTCGTAATGTCCTACCAGTTAGCCATCGTTCTGCATTAAACTGATTACAAGCAGTCTGTCACATGGCCAATCTGCTTTTTGGGCAACTGTCCTGATCGACCTGGGAATTACGTCTCATAATATACTAAAACATTACACACTTAACTTTACCCAGAAGCACTGCAATATAAAACTCCTTTGAAGTAGACATCCTATATAATGCCATACACAAACTCTGCAGATCAATTAAACTAGCATCTTGATGCAGATATTAACAAGAAATTTGGTTACAATGTATGTATGTATACGTTTTTATATACAGTGAAACCAGTCTTGGGGGATCATATTCATGAGACAGTTGAGATAACTGATTACACTGCACTTTGTTTCACCCAGCAAACAATCAATTGCAACTGATGTAGTGTAACACTATGACAACAGAAGTGACAGTTTTATTTTCTGTGGCAACTCTGAATATCCAGCATAATGTTTATTGTTCCCTTGCTTGAAAATAGTGTGTACAGCATAGCCATTATGATTATAACAGCCTCACTCAGTGTTCAGCATGCTCAGTTAGGTTTTACTGTCAGATGTTTGCCACTGGCTTGAGGCCAGTAATATTCATGAGACGTAACAGTCCATTTTGGCCGCCAAATGCCAGCCAAGTATAACACTGTGAATTAGGGTTCCAGGCTATCCTGTAAAGAGCTGCTGTAGGGGCGTCCCACAAATTATACACCGCTGTTTCTGCATGAGGATTACACTGCTTCCATACATTTCTATATACAAGTTTTTGTTCTGCAGTGTCAGGGGATTGTTTCTGACATGAGGTTCCCAGCTCATCCTTATCATTGGTCACACTGGTTGTTTCATTGCTGGGGTCATCTGAATTGCCGCTACCCTGGGGTAGACCGTTTGCTGTCTGTTCGGAATCCACAGACTCCATTGCAGTTTCACAAAGGACAAACCGTCTCCTGAAATGTCGGGTGTTCTTGTTGATGCTTCTCCAATGGCCCAGTGTCAGGATGTGAACCTCTCCGTCTTGGTCACAACTGGCTATGGCATTCAGCCAGTCACTGACAGTCATGTCCCATACACAGGCCATGTGTGACGTCAGCTGGTATCCGGTCAGGATCCTGTTGTCAATGTGCATTGTTACGTTACGCTCCAGGGAAAAACAGTTGTCTTGCGCCACACAGACGAATGGACAATGATGCGGCCAAACAAGCTTGGTTACGGTGGAGCGAGTGTTCGCCTGCATGGGGACATCCAGTTGTTCCAGGTTCCAAAACCTGACACCCTTGTCCTGGCCACTGGTGGCAAGAATGTTATCAACACGGTGACAAAATGCCACTGATGAAATTGCCATTGGATGGGCCTTGAAAACACAGTAGGGATGGAAGGTCAAAGTGTCTGTGGCAGAGTCTTTAGTTCTGAGCAATGGGCTGCATGTTCCCAAATCATACAGGGCTACGGAACCATCTGAATATCCAGCTGCAATGTGGTTACAGTTGTCCTTGGTGTGCCAGTCCAAAGTTGAACAAAGCGTATCCGGGTCCCCATTGTAAGCAGGAGTCAATACTGCACTTGGGGCAACTTTGTAAATTGGAAAATCGCCTTTGGCATCTGGAAGGGAGTGCAGATGTGGTACAGAAAGAAGAGCAATATACCCACTGGCTGTGGCTGCAGCCAGCAGGCCAAGGCGAGAAAAATCTGTGTTTTTGCTATCCTCTATCCAACCTCCAAATGGACACCAGCAGAGGGCAAATATTGCACCATAGTCAAGGGCAAAACCACAGCTCAACTGAGCGGTTGGCTCTGAGCCCGTCACCAATTTGCCACAGTTCCACAGCTGGATCATTGAAGGCCCACTACTTGGATTCAAACGATCAGTCAACTGGTCAAAACGTTGGTGGCAGTATAATGCAAGATATTGATCTACTGTTACATCTAGCGGTACTGGACACCAGGCCAGTGACCACACAGGTCCACCACAGTACAGAAACTGGCTATCCGCATTCCCTGTGGATTGAAACAGGCCTATTTGACAAGACTCCAAGCTGGGTTCTGTTGCAGTGGTTTCACCCGTGTTTGCCGATTTATATCTTTTCTCACTTGGACATTCATATTCGCAGAAGCTCACTGAAAGGCGGTCATTTGGCAGATATTTCTCAGCCTCCTCGGATGCCAGTGGGACCCATTTGTCTACTGTTGGGCAAAAGTGTTCCAGCACGCCTTTATGATGTGCAGAGTACCAGGTGTGGCTGATCGCTTTTGATTCCTCCCAGTAGTATTCCACTGGCGCCATTTTCCGCAAGTCACGTAACAGTTTTGATCCCTCACCACGCCTGGAACGCCTCTGTGATGGGGACTCATCTTCAAGGTCCATGTCACCTTCAGACTCGTCACTTTCAAAATGGTCTTCAAAATTTGCTTCATCCTCAGATGAATCTGCATACTCATCAGCCTGGTTTCTAGACATGCGCAGATCCCACTCTTTGAACTGCTGCATGGCTCGTCTAGCTGCCTGTCGAGCTGCCCGGGGAAAGGTAACTGACCTGTCAGTGCTGTCACCGTCCTTTGCATCAGTAGTTTCCTCTTCCTGCTTGTCGGGTGACTTGTGCACCTCCTCACCGGTGGCCGTACAACTTTCGGTATGCTCTTTGAAGCTGTCTATACAAAGATATTTCACACCACACTTCAGGCACTTCAGATAACCAAGAGCCCGTAGGACAGCATCGTCATCTTCCATTCCATCTGGCAATCCAATTCTGTACATCAGCTGATGTTTTGTCAGCAAATGCTGCTTGAGAGCGCGAACTTTTGCAATCACCTCGCCACAGTGGCCACAAGTATGAGGTAATTTGGTTTTCTTAGAGCTACCACTCTGGTCACCATCCACGTCTGCTTCCACCTGTGAAGAATCCTCTAGCTGGGATAGCCCTCCAGTCTCGGATGCCCCCATAGCAGATATATCCAACTGTGATTGAGATTCCTCGGATAAAGTCTGATTGTCGTTGTTTGCATCATCAGATAATGTTTGACCTTCTTTTTCATCCGCCACAGCTTGAGCTAGTGTCTGCTCATCAGACTGGGCCTGATCTTGTCTGGTATCAGATTCAGTCTGGCAAGACCTTCCTTCATCATGTTCATTAGAATGAGTTCGATCTCGGACACGTCTTCCTCTGCCCCTACCACCTCTCCCTCTGCGTCTGGAAGGACGACCTCGTCTTCTGGATGCAACACCTCTAGCCTTTACCTCGGGCTCGATATCCACAGTGACAGGTGTGTCAAATGGTGGATCACCCAAGCCCTGAGCCTCTCTTCCTGTACTATGTCTTCTTAAACTACGTCTCGTTTGTGGGGTACGTCCTCTGTTGGCCCGTACTAGTATAAGTGGTGGCGGAGTAGCTTTACCGGTAGTATTCATGGCTGACAGACTGGCATCCCCTTTACTACTCTGTGCTGCTTTATCACTAACACCATAATCTTCCCAAGTACCACCATCCTGGTGGCCACTGGAGTCCACCACTTCTGCCGGTGATGACATGTTATGTTGACAACAGACACTATGAAAGACTAGCCTTTGAACATACCCAACATCCAAATTTTAAATGTCCAAGTCTTTTCTGCACATCAATCCATGCTTATCTGCCCATAATCTCTTGAAGTCTGTGTGCAGACCACAGTTGCAAGGATAAGGTGTTTGAGATCTAGAGCTGGAGTCATCTGCAAATACACAGGCACCAAATTAACTCTCCATCAAGTTAGCACAATCAAGCAAAAAAACTTATTATGGTAAGCATTAGGCAGGCCTTGCCATTTTGTCCCTTGAGCATGTTGAGGGAATCTGCCAAGTATTATGAAACACTAGAGTGCAAAGCCTAATGATAACTAACCAGTAACCATGGGAACACCGTAAAATAATAACTCCCCAGACTCTGATATTACTCTGCAACACTGACCCGAGCCTGTGGAGGTAGTAAGGCATTTTTTTTACTAGCCCAATATAGGATTCTATACTGCATGATATTTAATAAGTGTTGCACCCCTAGTAATATATCTTTATAATATGAGCATATGTTCCAAAAGTTGCAATTTTCAACTGCATCATTTGATTCAGGAAGTAGTCATAAAGCTGCTCTTGCTTTGGTGCATCAAATGAACATTGCTGCAGAAGTAACAATTAATCAATGTATTGGTGAATCGTCAATTTGGACAAATTTTCTAGACCAATGATGCTCATTTTTGTGCAGCAATGCATCAGCAAACCCCGTGCATTTAGGGCCCCACACATGGCAACTATCTACTGCTGTGTCCAGTTCAGCTCTGAAAGTCACAATTTGTTATGAGCAGCCTACTGGGCAATGGCATTACCTGGTATTGGTAACAGTACCCTAGGCCTACAAAAGTTTCCATGTGTATGGCCTTTTCAGAATCATTGCAGAAAGAGCCAAACATCAGTTGGGTTATTAAACTAAACTTCCGGGTTGTTTTTGGCGTTTGATTCAGGAACGCAAAAGAGAGTCTTTCCTTTCTCTTTTATACAATACTGTATACTGGCTGGTCCATGTGTCAGTGCATTATACATGTATATTAGATATATTGCGGGGTCCTTAAATTTAAACCCAGACTGCGGGTTGTGAGGTGGACTCCAGAGATAACCTTTGACTGGGGTGTAGACCTGTCGACGGTTATCGCGGGAACCCATCTCATCACGCTGCACTCTGGGGTTACCCACTAGTAAATTCGATGGTATCGTATTTTAAACCATCCTAAACTGTCATGTGATTATCCATAAAAATCTTGATTAAATACAGTTTTCTAATGTTTTGCAAATCAGCATGATCAGCCCTTAGTTTGCTTTGTACAAGATGTGGTTTTAAGGGAAATGCTTGAGGGGAAATTGCTTTTTCTCTCCAATCCAAGGGGAAATTAAAGTACTTAAAGCCCACCCAAAAAATTGTTAAAGCAGTAACTCTAGTTTAAGCAGCTGTTAAGTAGATCTAATTCTAACAAAACGCATTCAGACATATTGATTTTTAATTTCAACACAATGACAACACAAACATGCATAACAATACACATATACACAGTCTTTTCGTGCTTTCTGTCTTTTCACAACTAAGATATCTTTTCGCATAATCAGTAGTTAAAGCAGCAGCCAAATAGTGATTCACTACCGTTAAAAACAATTTGGCAGAAGAATGCTAAACTTCCCTAATAGTAATATGACTAATATCGCTCGTTGGCAAATGGCAGTTGTTTTCTCAATTTCATTCCTTGAAAATATATACGCATAATGCTTAATACTGATTTTTGATGCTTAAAGGTGCCTAGGATACTGTTGTCGATACATTTTGTATTAGGTAATGACCGCTGGACTTCTCATAACAAATTGCGACTTTCAGAGCAAACCTTAATATGGTGGTAGTTGGCCATCAGGCGTGGGACCCTCAATGGATGGGTTTACTGGTACATCAAGCACATCAATCTGTATTGATGCTCTAGGGAATTTGCCCACGTCGACGATTCGCCCATGCATGGAATGATCATTACATACTGCTAACCACATTCCACAGTCATTTCACCACAGCCCGTTCATCAGACCTCAGTTAACCACACTGCCTGTACCAAACTAACTAAAGGCTTGTTGGGTGTCCAGCACTTTGTTATTGCACCACAGGCGGGCACTATTGGCCCAATAACAGCAGGGTTTTGGCGTATGTTGGTTTGACCCAACATCAGTACACCAAATTGCGGATATTAGCTGTGTGTTTGAAGGGTTGTGAGCTTTCTTAATTAACTGTGTCTTTCAGAATTTATAGCTCTAATTACGGAAAGAAATGCAACCAAAACAAGATTTGTAGTGAAAATATCTTGGCCTAATATTCCCCTATTGCCCACTTTGGCTTTTCTGTAATGGAAAAGTAGATTATATCGCTATCTGTGAACAACACAGTAGGTGAATTTGACAAATTTTCATAAGGATAACATGCGAGTGACTCGGAGTGTTATTTCTCAGGAGATATGTTAGATATGAGGTCAAATGAGATATGGTTGGAAAGGTCTTAGCCGGGCCCAACCATTTATAACCCAAGTGGGCTAAAATAATGTATTTCTTGAACATAGGTGGAAACGATAAATTGGATTTAACATGTGGGTGATTTGGAATGTCATATCTCAGGAGATGCGTCAGATATGAGGTCAAGTGAGATATGGTTGGAAAGGTCTTAGCCGGCCCCAGCCATTTATAACCTAAGCTGGCTAAAATAATAGTACTACATGACTTCATTTTTTTTTTTTAATATAAAAATTTGTAAACATCCAACAAGTAGCCCAGTTACCTTATTCATGTTATTAGACATACGAATCTCCAATGTTCAACCAGGAAACAACTTTACCCCGCCCAGCCCACCGGCATTGTTAACAGGTTAACCCCAGGGTGAATATCTCGGATACCGGTTAGTTCATGATATAAAAAGAGGGGTGCCGAAATGGACGAAGTGACGGGCATTATCTAGTCGTTTCATCACACGGTCGTTTTGTCACGGCTATGTTTGTGTGACAAACTGACTGGGAAGAGGGGTTTTGGTGGGCCTAGGGGTAAATCGTCGAATATGTTTATTTTTGTAATTCTTCTCCCATAATTACTACTGTATCAAATTTTGTTGTGATATGGCCTGTGCTTATGAAATTAAACTCCCAGGAGCCCTCATATAGAGCCGTTATATGAACTTTGCCATGATTAAGGTTATAAAGAGGGAAAATGGGAAATACTAGGATATACTGGGAATTTATTTGTCCTTTAGAAAAAAAGTTTTGCTATATATTATTCAAACCCAGAAGAAGCCATTCCAAGACGATGACATTTTGGCATTAAGCAAGCTGACAGGGAGCGCTGGACATGCAGGACGGAATTACCTGGCTCGCTTGCAGCTATTGCCAAATGGCAATACAATAGCTGCAGGCGTGCCAGGTATTCCGGGGCGGTCAATTCTTGCCTGGTTAACAGTTAAGTTAAGTGGTTATAACTTTAATAAAATTAAAAAGCAGACAATAATCAGGTAACAGTGCTGGGGATCCGACACGCCTTTAATCAGGAACTCGGGTGTAACGAACTGACTGTAACGAAACGACCGCAGGATGTGACGAAACGATCGTGTGACAAAACACTGCAAAACGACTGGCAATCACACGGACTAATCCCCGGGGTTCGGACTCCGCGGACCATTGAGCGATAATCGAGCTAAATCAGCTGTATGTAGGCAGTATCCCAATTCAGCGTACTTTATTTATTTCCTTTATTCCCAAGGTTGCTCCATGTTTTTATGCCTATAGTATCACTAAACGAATGCCTTCAGTTTTTCATTAACAGATGAATGCTTTATTCAAAACAAAAATTCAAAAATGCCTTCTCTTGATTTGATTTAGCATGTGCGATGCCATTCGCTTCCAGGTTAGACTTGCACTTTTTCTCAGAGAAGAGGGGTGGATGAGGGTGTAGATCCCAAAGTGCAGATACAATTAAGGTGGAAGCCGAACTAATAATTAACGCTTGACTATTTAAAGTATGGATATAGAGTAATCAGTGGCATTAGTCCATAAATAAACAGGCTTGAAGCCTGAAAGACTGAAAAAATAAGGAAGGAGAAGAGCAGTCAATAGGCAATAAAGAATCAAAGACTGAAATATGATATGATATGATATGATAATAATGTCGGTTTATTTTCTGTTTGATTGTTTGTTTTCTCCTGTATTACACCTGCTTCAACTACACCACACTGCATCGCTCGCTGGTCGGCCCTCCCCACGACGGTTGGCTAGAACAGACGACCTGGGCAGTGTGCAAATGGTTACCGTGCAAACACACTTGTGCTCGTCCCCCAGTGGTTGATCAATGATACTAATGATGCTATGAAATATATAAAAACAATTTATACTATTCATATAAAAGATCGATGGGGGATAGTCAATATGACATATGATGTCGAGAGTTACTAAGAAATATCTTTGGCTAATGTAATGGAAGGGAAATGTGTGTGACATGCATGTATGACTAAATCGGGCTGTAATTTCAGTTGATTAATAAATTCTTTTCCTTCTTCAAGGCGTTAACTTGTGTTTTTGATTAATCTTTTCTGAACTTCCACGAAGCGCCGAGTATAATACCATATTGCCAGACAACATAGCCATTCACGAAATGTAGTATTTGTGAGCTTGGTAGTTACAATATATATTTTATTTATGACCTTCTCTGAAGCAATAATTATATAAGATCATGTCATTTTTGTTAAACTAGACTATGTAAAAAGACCTAGCCAAAGAAACTTAACAATATCTCAAAGGTCTTGAAAAAGTATTTTGGTCTCTATACTTTTAGAAGAATATAAGACTTTCAAGGTCAAGCCTAGGGTCACACCATCTTAGACCACTTTCAATTCATGCTCTATATCTTATGGTATGCTGTTTGTGAATTGTATAGAGATATGTTACGTGATGACCTTGATATGAATATTTCAAGGCCCTCCAATCTCAAAAGGCACATATTGTGCGCGTTCTGAATTTGCATTAGTATTCTATATATAGCCAATTAAATTTAAAGCCTTAATTGTGATGCACTGTTTGCAGCAAATAGCACCTTCAGGCTGGCTAAAATTGACTTTAAATGATTCAAGATCATTGAAAGTTAACGCTATAAGGTCACATTATCATCACGAACCTCTTTTTGTTTTTGTTATGAAACCTCATATTGTATGCAACATTTTAATTAGTATAGCTCCGTAGTAACCCAATGGGTGATGAGATCAACTGGTAGCTGGTTTGAATCCAAATTAATATATTTCATTTCCATTTCACTGTTTACACACACCCTGCTTGGTCCAGTTTAGCAAGCCATATGACTTGTGCAGAGAAGGGCATAAAATAAGTCAAATATCTTTCATTTCTAGATGACTTTCAGTGTAATCTGGGTCATGCAAGGTCAAACACTATCACATTCTGCTCAGAGGCAATTTAATTTCTGTTACTATAAGTGATTACTACATTTGTGACTTGCGTACAATGCCTTACTTTGCATGACTTTGATTTTGCTTGTTCAAGGTCAACAAACATACTGAATTTTGATGCCTTATGCAGCTTCCCATTAGTTCTCTAACTTTAGCCATATGATGCACCATTTCTCAGTTATAGTGCTGTCTTAGCATTTAACTACTTTCATTTTGACGGGTTATGAGCAAGGCCATCCAAGGTAATGTGCTACATATCAGATGATATCACATTCTGAAACCTCAGAAGCAGTTATATCTAGTATTGTTCTGCAGCATACCTAGCCTGGTGTTGCACTGTCTGAAGTTATATGTAAAATGAATGGCATTCCATTAACTTTGACATTTAGAGGTCATCCAAAATCAAAGGTCACTCCACGTTCAGAAATCTCCCACGCAACTTCACATTATTCTTTTTCAATAGAAAAAAAGCAACGCGTGATTTATGGCCGTTTGGGGGCTATAAAAGTTATAAGTTTATCCTATTGGGTACTATATAAAATGTCACACATTGGATACCACAGTGAAAATTCAAGTTTAACCAATTAATAATTAATGAACTTCAAATTTTGCAAAAAAATGAATACTAAATAAATAAAAGATAAATAAAACAAATAAATGTAAAATATCACACATTGGATATCACAGTAAAAAAACTTTCAAATTTACAATAAAGAATAATAAAGAATAAATAAAAATAAATTCTATTTCAATAAACAATTAATGAAGTTTAATTAATAATAAAATGTATAAAAAAGAATATGAACATGAATACTGCCAAGGTCAAATATACCTGTAATATGCTTTGGTAGTGCAAGTCAATGTCAATTTTAGTCAATTTCACTGTACGATCAACCATTTTCCACTTACAGCCCATTTTGTGACAAATGTACCTAATGTTGCCTCAAAATGATCTCGCACTACAAGGTCAAAGATACCTTATATGTTTCTTACTCTAGTGTCCCCGAATCCCAAATTTCATTTCATTCTGTCCTCCAATCCACTGCTTTCGAGCTACAGGTCATTTTGAGACAAGCGCACTGAATGACCCCAACCTGCAAGGACAAACTTACCCCAAATGTAAATGTTTTACTATAATATCCCTTAGTC
>JAAUYG010098396.1_pt1 | contig 16951 bp, 14 predicted proteins | sample 7278091 | NCBI WGS metagenome assembly JAAUYG01 (sample SAMN14350201, study PRJNA611818) | marine sediment metagenome | isolation source: surface marine sediment (0.6m) | place: French Polynesia: Moorea | collected 2018-08
GTAGTAGTAGTAGTAGTAGTAGTAGTAGTAGTAGTAGTAGTAGTAGTAGTAGTAGTAGTAGTAGTAGTAGTAGTAGTAGTAGTAGTAGTAGGTACGTTGTGATAGTGGTGGTGGTGGTGGTGGTGGTGGTGGTGGTGGTGGTGGTAATAGTAACTTTGTTTGCCATACTATGCAAATATTAATATAAATTATTCTATACACAGTAATATTTGACTAACCGTTTGAGCTGGGGCCAGAGCAAAGCAGTTTTTGCTGCACATACAGGACAACGCACCACTCATCACCCTTATTGTCTTTCATTATTCATTCATTGTCTTTTAGCTTTTTGAAAGCCAGATAGACCACGAGACAAGTCTGAACATTGCTTTCTGCTAAGCTATAATAAAAAATATTAGAAAACGTATACGTTCATTTGAGGTCAAGTTCAATGTTACGCATTTTTCATGAGCTGAGGCAGGTGTGACTGTTATAGACAGGTGCACAAATCAATTATAACTCCCGAAATTAACTCTTAGATGGAGTCTTAACTGCAGCATTAAATTTGACCTTGAATCATCTTGAATAGCAATTTCAAGTCACTCATTTACCTCAGGTTAAATTTAAGGTCACTGAGATTTTGAAGGCATAATTATAGCTCGTCAAGTTCAAGCCAATTCGTCAAGATCGAACATAACTTGACGAATTAAGCTAGGTAGCTATTGATCCCAGAAAGTTCCTGATCCAGTTAGAGCCTAAAGTATATCGTTATTGAATTCTAATAATGGGGAATCATATCTAGTATCAATATTTGGCCATGATCTATGTATGTCAGGGATATGCCGGGTGTATACCGGTATGTTTCCGCGGGTGTTCGTGTATATATGTGTCCCATAATTATCAATATTTCTGGACCTCTTGTTCTCATCACGCACCGGTGTAAGACGCCGGAGTTTGACAAATACGCAGGAAACGTCGCGGGTGACCAGCAAATAGGAATGACATCACAACTTTAACAACTTCCGGTGAAACTGTGGGCCACATAAACACCACTGACAGCTTTAACTTCTGCTTGTTATTTCTCTTTTTATTTAAGTGCTCGTAACATTTCTGCTGCTATCATGGAAAAAGCAGGCGACGAGCCACTCTTTAAGAATGCACAGAACCAAGGTTTGTATCAAAAATGACAAACGACGAAGTTAAATAACTGCGTTGGTAATTCAGCCATAACGTCCCGGGCGTCCCGGGCATGCGGGTGTAGTCTAATGTAATGGTAATCACTGGTAATGCCATGAGAACAGTTGATACAGTCTGACAATTGTCGACGGGTCAAGGCGACACTCCGTGGCCGCACCTCAGTGTGACAGTGGTTTTACCACCAGATGGAAATGGCCGGTGATACATGTAATACTGGTCTAGCTTAACCGTATGTATTCAGATTTCAGGTATCGGCTTAGCCGTTAGCGACCCTTTAATATTATCAGTGTTTATCAGCAGATCAGTGTCTATCTGTTTGTTTTCAGCAGATATCTCAAGTAATGTCCATATAGTTACCATATAGTTACAACTTACGAGAGTGCACCAACAACTATAACCATATATATTTTGATGATGGTTTTAAATATGTTGATATCCCCATCAATTGGGAATAATTAAAGCTACGTGACATATTATAATTTATGACCGTCGAATATTGATATCAAGCTACATATACCTCTAATATCATCGCGATTATATAACTTTCTTGCCGTTGTTAAAATTGATAATAAAAGGGAACGTAGATCTTGTTTTAAAACACCATATGCACATCCACACATAACATTCCAGAGGTTAAGATATGGTCATTGATATTATATTCTTTGTTATCAAGCTTGGGCGAAAATGGAAATACATGTACAAAATCCAGCTAATGATGTTACTTACTATACTAGTACAGGTACTACATGTACTAGTATAGAGTAATGTGCATAGTAAAGTTTAAAGTTATCTTCATATTTTTGAAATGGATGAGGAAGAGGCTTCTGCAACTTCAACTACCTGGTAGTTCATAATTCGCCAGGCACATAGATTGGTTGCACAGTTTGAAGAGATATGTAATGGTGCACTGTTTGAAGTTGTGTGCATGTGTGTGTTGGAAAAAATGCTTTCTTTCATGTTAAAGATGACAGCTTTTATGACACAATTGAGACCTCCAACCCAGAATACGATAATGCGCTGAACCAGAACCAGCAGCCGATATCCCTGGCCGACCAGGAACAGCAGCAGCAGGAGTGGCGGGCTGAGCTAGCCAAGGTTAGTTAACTGGTAACATGGCTCAGGTCAGAGATTTCCCCACTACTGGAGTACTATTACATATATGCAAGTCATTGCAAAATTGCCATTGCATTTAATGCACTACCCAAGAATTAAGACCACTTGTTGATAGACCAGAGGTTGCGGACAAATGCTGTTTGGTTTCAGAATTAAGACCACGCCAGAATTAAGGTCGCTCTGGCCCTGATAATGGGTCGTCTTAATTCATGTGTGTCACATGCCAGGCAAAGACTGCAGCTTTCTACGATTTCTAACTATGTTGTAAGCCCATTGCAATGCCAAATGAATAATTTGAAACAAGGAACCTTCTTTCAGACAAGCTCTCCATCGGGATAAGGCAAAATGCACTTATATGTTAAAGGGCAGTTGTGAAACTTAAGTCTTGAATTCAATTTACACACATTACCTCATGTACCTGCTTTTGTGTTACGATATTCAAAATGGTAACTGCAGTTTGTTGTTCTCTTGGCAGCTGGAAGAGGAGATCTCAACCCTACGGACCGTGCTGGGAGCCAAGGTGTACCAGGCAACGGAACTCAAGAAGAAGCTGGGGATCACACCCATGGTGGAGATCAAACAGGATCTGAAAGATGGCTTCCAGAACATAAAGGAGTCTGAGGCGTTAGTACAGAGACCTTCCTTCACTGACTGTCTGCATGTTTCTCCACTAATTACTGATACATGCTTCAACTTTCAAGAGCTAGATGTGTAGTATTCTTGAATCATTTGTCTTGGCAAGCACAATTATCAGAATTGTAGGTTTGACCATAAATGAAATAGATCTATACGAATCTCCAGTGGTCTCTCAAAGGACACTCTCTGCAGAGGACACACTCTGTAGGAAAGACACACTTTAGCATCAAGTACCATCAATGCACTTGGTGCTCCTTGTCACCAAACAACACCTATTATGGCAAAATTTTTTGGCAGAAGGGTGTCCTTATTGGAAGGGACTACTGTTATCTTAATTTTACTAGTTTAATTGCATGTACCCGTCTCATTTGTAGTTGCACATTTACTATAAACATGTATTTGGTCATATATAAATGTTGCTGACTGTTCTAGTAGTGATGCATTTTACCTCTATATATGTGTTTGTGTTTAATTGCCAGCGTATCACATCCACCGAGTGTACAGTTCAGTGCAATGGAATTAAAAGCATGATCTGTGATTCTGCTTGCAATTTCAGGGTGCAGAAGACTAACCAAGCTTTCAAATCGTTTGGGTCATTTGCATCAAAGAAGTTTGGTGAAGTGAGGTTTGTACAACCTGTTCGAAAGAAAAAAATATTATTAGTTAATATACTTATTGATAACCCCTCCTAGTATTAGTGTTAATGTGTTTTGTCCTTATGTTAGATAATTACATACAGAGCATGTGCAGGTTAATAATACTGTACTAGTAGTGTATATTGTGGTCATTTGTGCAGCCAATTACCATTTGGTATCACTTTTCAAGGTAATTACATTAACATGTTTAGCAGTAGTAACACATCTTGGATAATATTTCAGGCATGTTACTGACACAGTCGACAAAGAAAGAAAACAAAATTATTTTCGTCTGCTTGTTATTTGTAGATTTGTATCAAGTAATGTATATCAAGATCTACAAGTGTGGTGCTATTCTATGTGACTAACTCTTGCTGATGTTGACTTTCTAGGAATAGCAGTGCATTTAAGTCATTTGAGGGCAAAGTAGGAGGAGCATACAATACAGTCAAGGTAAGTCCTTCCACTGTAATAATTGAATAAAATGATATAATCTGATCCTTCTATATATGATATACAATCATTTACATATATTCCTCTAATTAAAGATTGGATTGGGTTCTTGTGTCATTTTGGTGACGATATTAATTATTTGGTGAAGAGTTTTCGCTTCATTGTGTGCTGATCTTATTTGAATAGAAGTAAGACTTGATATTTTTGGACTGCCAGGGTATGTACAGACTGTTAAAATGCTTTTCTTTAATCAAGATACATGTAGGTGGCAGGCTCAAATAGTAGCCAGTAACAAGTTAATGCTCTATCATGTTTACTAGACACATATACACATATGCATTCACGGGTGTGCATGCAAAAGATGTGCAGAACATGGCCAAGAAGAATCTAAGATTATTCAATCATATGCATACACCCTTGTACCAGATTATTCGCACAACCACAGTTAGTAGGCCTAGCATAAATATTCATGTAGATAACTGATGCCACCCATAGGTCTGGGGCATCTTTCTAGAAAATTCAAAAAACCTTAAGTCACTGTCTACAAGTAACTTAAATAACCATAATTCATCTTTCTTATGCTTTAGATAATTCTTGGACATTTTAATTTCTAGAAGTTGGTCCCAGAAGTCTGCCCAGAAGTCTCGAATTTGCAGACTGATGGGCTAGAGCAATGCTATATAATACGATTTCCATTCCATCTGTGTACAGTGCTTATTCCTAGAATAGCAACACAGCTAGATTTGCTGAATGTAAAGGCCTATACATGTAGGCGTTATAATGGCAATGTTGCGATGTCAGAACAACAACCAGTCAGCAGAACTGCGGAATTAAGACCACCTCATGGCTAAAGTGTTCTTAACTCTGAAACAAAACCACAGAGGTTTCACTGTGGTTTGTAACCTTTGGCCGATCAATAAGTGGTCTTAATTCCAAGTAGTCTTAAGGTGGTATTCCACTGTATGTACATGTAGGTTTAGCCCTGTTTCTTCGGGTTAAACATTTAGAGTGAGATTTTAGTTAACCTTCAGTTGATTCGCTTTAATAGTAGAGATCATGAAAGCTATATCAAACAGCGTCTTTGCCAACTTACAAAAACAAGTCATCATTTGCTAGTGCTCTCGTGGGCATCTCACCATTATATCTTCCACGACAGCCGAAACGATAAATTAGTGCGATTAACACATACATGTCAGGACCATTGTTAACAGTAGTGAAGACACTGAACATACATCTCCATATGTTGCAACACTTGCACTCTTCCATACAGGTGCTGTACTACAAATTTTGATTATTACACCAGTATGAAAGCATTTTTGCTGTATTTTGCACCACACTGATCACAATATAATTAGAATATATATATATATCATGCATGTACAGTACCGAAAAAAGCATGTCTTCCTAGGTAAAACAGATGTTTTAGCCCTTGGCACCTCCGCCCATGACAGGCCAGCACATGCTAGGACTGGCCAGATTCCAAATTGTAATATCTGAGCTATGAAATGCCCATAGGTGACTTTAGCATGAGCACCAAGCAAAACATTATCACTTCCCATCGAACAATGCCTGTGCTCTAGCCGATAGCCACCTATGGCTTGGTAGGGGCAGATGCCGCGAAGCACATACAAGATGCTCATGACACTAAATCACCAAACTTTTATGAAGTATGCTAAAAGCATGCTATGTCAATAGCACTTGGAAGATATGCTTTTCTGCTCCTGTATATACATGTAGCTTATTTTCGCCATATTTAAGGGATTTGTATACATGTAGGTAAAGGTGATATGTGATCAGCATTGGAGATACATTGTAGCTGGTATGGTCCAGGTCGTTTTTAAAGTCCTGCCTACATATAAATATTCACGCACCAGAACATTATACGCTTACCATATTTTGTAAGTATTCCCCGTAGAAACTGCATTTACCCTGTTAACCAGGCATAAAAATAACATGGCTGGTTTGTTACATGTATGTTTGACACTCTTATTAAAATAAATTCTGCTTAAAAATTATGATTAGTATTAGATGCAGCATCCACACTTGTCTGGATCAAATTCATAGGATGTTTTTTTTGCGATGCATATATGTCATGTATGATGATGGAATCAAGCCTGGTACTAGTCTACTGTGTTATAATAAAGGTCAAAAATGTGAATTAATTATCAATCGAAGCAAGCCAGCCATGTTTCCTATATCAATGGTAGCATAACGTTAGACATACATGTAAGTGTTGTCTTAGGCAAAACACAAAAATTTTTGCTAAATGCCACTGTAGTACCAGTAGATATTATGTCCAGATTTACCTACATGTACATGTTTTTAGCAAATAAATCATTACAGCAAATCCCTGGAAAGTACTAGCAACTTTCAAAATAGTCATCAGTTGTTAGAGATTGTAGAAAGCTGCAGTCTTTGCCTGGCATGTGACACCTGCTGTTGTACGCTGTCGTGTTCAGCTCAGCAGCATCTTACATGGCGTACTGACTGCATGGATTGTATTCCTGCTAGCCTAGCTACATGCACATGTACATGCTAACCTACATCAGCTGAACACAGGTGACAGAGAACACGGGAGTGTTAGGCACATTACAATATCAATTATACAGGCAGGTTTACTGGATAATATATCAGTCATCAGATATGTACATTGTATAGCGACATTCCACGACCGTGCACATAGCGCAATACAAAATACAAATCACCATACATTGTATATCCATTTTGCCCATCTCTTTGGGCAGGTTGAAGAATTTCAGTGGGCCATGTACATCATGTACAAAATAACTTAAATATGAAGAAATTAACTTATTGTATAAATAGCTGACTCTTATGACATTGGGCTCTGTACATGTACGTGTAGTGATATGTACGAACTTCAATTAAGGATATGATCAGTTGTTGACTATAATACACTGCTTTGAAGACTATCAAGGTATCAAGATCTAATACCCCAAAGTTTCAAGATGTTTTTTTTTGACAGATTCTTGACATGTCAAGAAATTTGTCTTGATTGCAAATGTGGTGAAATACAATGTAACAGACCTTCATCATGTTACCTAGGTAATTAAAATCATAATATAAACACACAAGTTATATATAGGTACATGCACCATCTCAACATGTTTGTGTACGTTTAAACCAAGAATTGCTTCAGTGATGTGGTCAAATCATGCATCGATCATACACTGCAGCAAAAAAAAAAAAAAAGACGCACAAAAAATCACTTTGAATACACCTTCCTGTGTATACCAATTACCACTGCTACTGGTCTTCAAAAATTATCTTATACCGTTTTTTTCCGAAGTTGAAGATTTAGTTTCAGGTTTTCCAGTGTTGAAAGAACCCTTGACCTCTCTTTAACATCCTGACATATTTTACAAAACATTTATAAAATATACATGTATAATTATTCTGCAATACGGACATCGGCCCTTTCCCTTTCTCAGTCTTTTGCTTGTATATACTGTACATTTCTCCATGTTGTGTTTTCGTCTCTGGAGAGACATGCGTTACTCACTAGTTCTTTTATTTCCCCGGTATGACTCCGTTATTCTAGTAACCCTGTTCTGTTTTGTTTGCCTTGCCAAGACATCTCGCTCAATGGGAAACTTGTACTCAAGAATGGTGAGACTTAATAATTGGAATCTGTGTGTTTTATTTTTAACAACATGTCTTAGATGATCTTACTGGTAGATGCTTTCTGGCATTTGGTTTTAATTTCCGCATGTTTTTCGCATGTTATTTAATGAAAAGGGGGGTACATTTAGGAAACACCTCATAAGCATGCATACACTTACAATAGCATTTAGGCCAGTTATTAAATCCATGGAATTTTCAATGCTTGTATCATTGTGTATTGTAAGATTCAAATCGGTTTAGCAGGAAGACTCAAGTTAGCTGCATCTAGCAAAAAATAATACTAGAGCTACAGTTTCTTGCCTATGATATTGCACACCAGACCTAATGGGTGTTCTTGGATCGGTGTTTATGTTAAGTTGTTATCATAACTTTTTAACAGTACCTGTTCTTGCTAACAAAAAAGAGTTATTAGTGATAGGGTGGAGGATGAGAAGCATTGTGTCCCATGACAGGGTTATTCAGTACATGTATTAACGAGCGTTCATGAAACACTGTGGCAGGCGACTTGGATCTGCTACTACCTCTTGTTGCCTACTGCCATGACTAGGATACATATTTCATCTGGGATAAATAGTCTGTGACAGCTTTGTGGGAAAATGCACCTTGTTAATTTCTTCTTGTGTTGTCAAAATGTTGATGTGCTTGTCGGTGTGTTTGTCGATGTTTGTGCATGCACTGGTAGCACATTGTAACAACAGGTTATTGATTCTTGGTGCTTGTTATATGTGTTGGCCATGTATGCAGCATAATGTCAGGTATCTCCACTTACAAACCAGCCTATATTTTATGTCTTACACACATATACGATAGTCTGACATAAAATCTGCTTGGTAAAATAAAATCTTGTACATTTTTATTGACGGCATTCGTGTGTTAACATTTATATATATGTAGTCAATTTTTGTGGGCATCTGCCTCAGAACATTTCCTATACAGAATTCTACATGTTGAGTGGATTTGGGGAATATAAAATGGTACATACGTTTGATAAAGATAAAATTTTATATACTTTTACGCAAAATGTACATGTACATGAATACCATGTACATTCATATGTACATGAATACCATGTACATTCGTGTATATTGTAAAACATCCCTCTGATTAGTAGCAACTTAGCAAGTACTTTTGATACTCTCCCTCTCTTAGTAGCAAGTACTTTTGTGGTATGGATGAGCAAAATCTAAAGTACATTTTGTATATTGTACAGATAGAAGTTTATTCCAGCTTTCAGTCATCATGGTCATTATAAAAAACTTCTACGTCAAGATTGTAAAACGAAATTGTCAGTCATCCAGATAGCCCAAGCACAGTGTAGTTCTAAACCCCGACTGGTAATGTCAAGAATCAGGGACACAATTTCTTTATAAGACTATGTGAACAAAATTGAACAGTGAAAAGTTCCATTTGAAGCCGCACTTCTAATTGAAGCCGCAGTAGGCCTAGAAGGTCATAGTCTAGTGGAACGTTAATGTATGAAAATCCAACAAAGTATCTAATTGAGTCAACACCCCTTGTTTGAAAATATTGACTGTTACGTCTCAGTTCATGGTAGGCAAGATATTGAAGGAAGACATGATAATCTCTATATAAGCATACATGTATGTCCACAATGTCAATGCCCACATTTCGGCACTTTGTGCCAGTGCCATGTAACATAAGAAGTCAGGAAATTTATTATTAGCAGGGCATTAGTTTCTCCACCAGACAGCATCACATAACACATTCAGTTAATGTTTTATCTAAATTGATCAGCTGGTAACTTGTACTACCATTAGTTAGGAAGCCGACATGTTGGCCTACCAGTACGAAAATCTTAATACTGCTCTGTTATAGTCCATACACAAAGTACAGAGACTTTTGCATGATTTGCATATATCGAAAATTACAATCGTTCTAACAGCACCTGCGGCTTCAATTGGAACTTTTACGGTATACACATGGTATATGTCACTCATTAGCACAAAAGAATTGTTTGAGGTCATTATTTGCTGTATCTCTGATTTTCCTCTGACACCACTTCTGGCATAAGTAAAATGTGGGGTATGCACATTCACAGGTGACCATTCATGCATTATACATGGATAAATACAGGGGTACCCGGCAACTATATTATTCCGCACACACTCCTGACTTGTTCGGTCTGGATACATGTATTTTGCACTAATCCTTTCTCAAATAACGCTGCTGTCCACGATACAAACGGGAAATCTATTGCTAAATGTATGTGTCTTAGTATTTGTAAGTATCAGCTGACAATACTAATATGTACATGTAACTCCTCAAGTTGTGTCCGAGTCGTGTGAAGTTGTATTAATATTAAGGCATGATCTCTAAACATTCTCCATTTGTATTTCCTTATCAGAATGTAATACATGTATATACGCTTTGCTTTGCATAATGCTATTTCTAACTAATACAAGATACAATTTGCGAATACTTAGTGGTAAAACGTAAATTTGGTCCATTGCGTAAGACCCTGTGTGTTTGTCGTTCCAGTCGAAGGTTCGTGGCAGCCAATCAGATCAGGAGTACAGTGGAGGTCTGTCGGGTCCCACCAGCCCGGATACTGAAGCAGCCAGCACAGAGATAGACACCACGAGTCCGTCAACTCCCAAATCCGGCCAGTCCTAGAAGCATGGCGTAGATAGCTGTTGAGAGAGTGTTTAGAGTAAAACAAACTTGAGAGACATGCACAGTCTTCAATCTTATACACTGTAGAAAATGAGCTGATAAAAGCCGTGAGTGCTGCAGGCTAATATTTTTCCGGAATTGATATGTATTCAAACAGTTGTGTAGTTTGTGAATTCCTCCCTGCTTTTTCCCCACCTTGCAGTGATTGCATAAACAGGGAATGTCGCTATTATATTCATGTCCACTTATATGCATGCGGTGTACAGTTTTACGAGGAGACGGAAAAAGAATGCTGATTGGTTAATATTTATAGAGACTATTTTTGGAAATGTTCAGTAAACTTGCTATTCCCCTAATTGTGTCGATTCTGAATCCAGCCATGGTTGAGTGGTTTGTTCTGTGATTGGCCTAGTGTAATATTTGCTTGGAGAATAAGCTTGTCTGGTTAGATATCCAGAAATTGAGTGTGTCTGTTCGATAAATTGTTTCTTGCCAAGGTGTTCACCGGCTGGCATAGTGAGTCTCATTTGTATTCTTGTTATGACAAGAATTCACATCAGAGCATGATTACTGGTGGCAAGAATGGAATTGTCTCCCAATTCTACTGTACATGTACACTAGACATACTGTACACATGTCTGGTGTGGTATGCTTCAGTATGCCAATGTTAGCGTGATACACATCATGTAATAATGCATGTCATCACAGTTTACAGAGTGATATCACAATCACCAGAATATTGGGAGCATACAGGTGAAACATCCCAGACTAGGACGTTTGAATTCGGTGACAATTCGAAGAGTGGCCATCTTACTCATGAAGCAAACCGGGCTAGGAAACCTACACCGGGGGTTCTCGAAAATACTCGAGTCACGTTTTGACTTAAGTCAACAATCTGAACACTTGATAAATTATTTCCAAAGAATCTGTCTAAAACAGTTAAAGTCTAGCTTTTGGCTTGGGTCAAGACTCTGGATGCCGTGATTTGCTAAGAATCTGATTTTTAATGCAAGATTTTTAGTACTTGAGTATTTTTGAGAACTCCAGCCGTTGTTAAGTGCTGACGTGTTAAAATTTTGTGTGGAATGAGAGTAAGGTGATGCGACCCAGGGTATGTCTTCAGTGAGTGCTCACTTTTACCATTATAGGAATGTGTATATACATGTATTACTGTTCACTGTTTGATCTAGAAGTGACCCTAGCCTATATCTCCAGATATGTGTTGCTGTCAGGCTATGGCAATCCATGTCGGTTCGAACAATCAGTCGACTTTACCTGAGTGTGTGTTAAATAGTATTCAAGATGGAAAGACTTTCACTTTTGATGTGTGCTGTTAGCATGGTGAGTGTGTTAATTGGAAGACTCCAAAGTACAAGTCATGTACTAGTAGTTACATTATTTAACTAATTGCATTTCTCATGAACATTTCTGTCGTTCTACACTTAAAATACGGTAGTGCTGAATCGCTGTGAATGTTATGAATGGTAATTGGTGCAGACCTTCATGGTATTGCTAGTTTCTGAAGTATGATTTATCTGATAAAGATCATTGATGTTTACTGATACAAAAATGGTTTTCAGTATATCTGACTAGCTTACAGCTTCAATTCCTCCCAAATCTGCTCCAAAAATGTCAGTTAAACACACGTCAAACAGGTAGTTTTACATATTTGTTGGATTTGTTGTATCTATTCAACTCTGTTTGGTATTCCAGGCACTATATTTTTATTTGAAAAAGATTTTTAACTTTAACAAAGTTATTTATGTCTTGAGAGAGGTGAACGCCATCCTAACGCTTCAAGAAATGCCTACCAGAAGTAATGTTACCGGTAATATTCTGATATATCTGCTATATGATTGTAAAGAATTTGAGCATATTACACCGGAAATGGGTTTACAATGTATGTTCTGCTTTCACAAGGTACATGCAGGCAGATACACATAAGCTGTTTCAGGTATATTGGCCATGGGAGATCTTGCACTATTGTCATGCCGCACTTCTAGTGTTCGTGTTAATAATTATAGTCTGTCCCACGGTACCCTCCAAGCATTCAGATATCTCTGTTGGCGACAGTGGTAAAGTGTCAACTGTCCCTCCTAACATTGGGCGAACTTGTTTTGCACCTTCTAGAAGTGGAAGACTGATGTCAGAAAAGCAATTCTGAGCGCTCCAAAAAAAAGTGTGCGGAAGCCAAAACTTTTACTGAACACTGGCTCAGATTTTTGCTCAGCTTTTAGAAGCTTTGAATTGGTAGGCAGGAGACCAGCCAAGTCGAAGCTAAGGTAAACAAATACCCAAGCACGTGTGAAATACCGCCGATCACTTCGCCACCTGCCAGCTCTTCTAAGTCTTCCGTCTTTCAGATGGAAGACTTAGAAGACTTCCGTTTTCAGAAGCGGCTTTAAAAGAGTGCCCAGAAGACCATCTTCTACTTCTGGAAGGTACAAAAAAAGTTCGCCCATTTTAATTAGTCAGATGTTCCTGTTGACGACTGTAGTGTAGTGTCAACTGTACCCTCCAAGTATGCAGTCAGATCTCCGTGTTCCTGACAATACTGTAATTCTATCTGTACAGTGTGATATAACCGTTTACTCCGGGGCATAGAAAGCTGTACTGTTGTATCCTTCTGGTGTACATACGACTTCAGGTTCCAATACTTGTATTGAGTTTGCCATAGCATTAGATAACCAGAACAGTCTCAGTTAAACATGTCTAGTTAAGTAACTTTATGGTGATATTATTGTGGTTTAACATAAATTTTCTTTTCATCTGTTTTCAATCAACTTTTGAGTCTTAATATATTTAATTTGAAGAAATAATTCTGATTGAAATAGAATACTTTACAATGACCTCTTTTCTCTTTTCGTATCTTTGAATTTGTATATCATAAGTTTCTTGCCTTTTTAATGTACATAGGCTTGTGAATGTGTACATTTTATTCCATTATTTGCTACAGTTATGAGTGAAATTTTGAACACATGGTTTAGTGATACGTTAGAAGTTCTATTTATGGTGTTCCCAATCAACTGAAGTGAACGGATAAATATGCAAAACGTTGTGGGCCTAATCGCAAAGCCACATGGATGGATATATACATGTACTTATTAGTTTAAGGAAGAATTCTCCACATGCATTTGTACAGAAAGTACCGATTGTCAATGCAGACTTAAAACTTGTCAGTAAAAGGGTTGTAGACGGACCCTCCAGGATTCGATGCTCAAAAAGTGGCAATTCCGCACTCAGAAAATGCAAATTCTGGATGCTCAAAAGTATAAATTTGTGCTCAAAATTATAAATTCTGCACTCAGAGAATGCAAATTTGCAGACAAAAAGTACAGTGGCGCTCTAAACAGACCACCCAAATTCTGTGCTCAGAAATGGAAATTCTCCCAATAACATAGAAAGTCAGCTTTTCCATGGTTTTCCACGCCAAATCGGACAATTCTGCACAATTCCTCACTGCTATGCTCAGGTTGAAATCACCGTGCTAAATACCATGATCATGGAATCCTGGAGGACTGGGCAGAGATGGAAATAGATTTACAGTGACTACGTAAAGGTTGGAAATAGTTCTCACTGTGACTAGAGGTTTCCTTGTTTGATAGTGAACAACATTAATTATTTTGAGGGGTTTGGTGAGCTATGATAAACATGCAATAAACATGAACATTCCACACATGAGTTTGCTTTTGATGTATGTTTTCCTGATCTTGCTTCATGTTTGTGACTTAATTACCACCCCCACCCCCCAAAAAAACAAACAAAAACATTTCAGTTTACAATTTGTCATTCTCAGAAGAAAAACTGGAATATAAAAGGATAGTTCTGCAAGATGCAGCTTGATTAGTGATCAAGTAGTTCATTAAAGTGTAGATCATGCCACATCCATGCATCCACATAGCAAAGTTTGAAAGTCCACATGTGGTGAGGTCTGTGATTTTCTACCTACGTGTAGATACAGTGACACCTGTATGAAGACTAGCCTAGGACCTTTAATTATCAACAGAGCATGATCGAGTGACGAGGAAGCAAATCCACGAAGTTCAACTGCTAATTATAAGTGAATTTAGTTATTCCAAGCTGTACACGCATAAATTCCCTGATAAACTAATGTAATGTATGTATCGAGGCAGAGATAGTAGGCCTACAGTCATGTCGATCCGCACCACACCCTCGAGAAATTCTGTCCCAGTTCGATCTTAATTAAGTCTAGTGTACATGATGTTTTGCGTACGTACGGAAGCACACGCGAGTTCCCTATAGTATGTTCTCCAATTACCTGACGGTTACATCATGACAGAAATAAAACATACACTTTCAACCACACTGTATCTACTTGTATGTGTGGCATTAATATTCACTGATACTGTTTGCACTTTTTGAGATTTTCTTTTGTACTTAACGAATCGAGTGAGGCTGTTGTGCTGAAATAAGTGTTCTATTTGGCAAATAGAATGGCTTTCCAAACCTGACATCCCCCAATCTAGAGCTGGAGACAAACTAAATTTATATTTTTGAGTGCACGGATACTGTATGGTGTTTATAAATATATCCTGGAACTTATCATAATCATACTTATTAATTTGTTGTTAATTTAAATTCGTATCTATAACACAAACTCTACTGCAATGCATTCATTTTTGTGAATCTTAATACAATATTATAGATTGATCCTTCATTAAATTGAGATGAATCCATGTTGACATTACATGTCATAATAATGAGTCGATTTGATCAATGCGAAAGCTACATCTATACAAATGCTACATTTTCAAGTTGCCCCAAATCTCGACTTGAAAACGCGTCGGCCCTTCCCTGGTTGCATGCACATGCATATAAAATAATTGCATGTACATGCATATCTTCAGCCTGAGATGACATAACCTCTAGTTTCCATGTTCGATCAAATTAAAAGCAATTGTTTTCGTCTTATATTCTAGTTAGTATGGAAATGAAAAGTGTTGGGAAAGTTCCGGAAAAAATACATGAAATAGGTTAAGTTGCCTGAGCACCGGCCGTGCACGTAGGAAGTTTTAATGAGACCAACTAACAATATATAGCTATATATTAAAATTAGACTGTAAAGTGTCTGTAATAATAGCAATATATATATATGCATGTAGATATTTATAATCATTAATTACTCGATCAAGGAAAATACATGTTTGGGGTATATTATTTTTAAGTAGGAATGAGTGCACGGCCGGGGGTCAGTTGGTGATGTATGTACATTTTAAAGCTAATTTTGATTTTCTTATTAAAATGTTGTATTTACATGTACAGCAGATCTTTGTGTATGGTATAGTATACCGTCCATACACAAAGATCTGCTGTACATGTAGTTTCATGAATCTGAGGTGTAACTTTAATCGTTCAAGAAAAAAACAGCCTGGGGTTATTGTAGATGGGTTATTTATTTATTTATTTATTTATTTATTTATTTGGTTATTTTGAAGTTACTGTGTTGCCGGTTTTGAAAGTTTCTGTGATAATTTCTACTAACCTTTCATGAGATGAATTGAATATCATCCGGGCGATGATTGGCATTTTGGCTACCGGTATATAGATTAGCTTAGATTATCAATTCGAATATTTCCATCTTACCAGTATTCATGCACGGCTCTTGTATCTTGAACATATTAAGACTAAATTCAGTCCAAGATGCTATTCTATCAACCAGTTCGACTACTTTTATAGATCAAAACTGTCCAAGAACAGTGTTGTATCTTCGGCTAATTACAACATGCACATTTATAAAGATCGATGAATTGTTGTACTTTCAATCTGTTTAAGTCGGTCCAAGTATACATGTATATATAGTAAAATTATATATATAATAGTATCTACGAACCGTTATTTTAGCAAGCAAGATAAATGAAACAGCACCGGTGGACATCTATGTTAATAATGACTAATAATGGTCCAATCCCGGGGGTCCAATAACAATTATAATTTATGGAATTAAAGATAAATTTTTATTTGATTATACTGCCGATAGCGTGAAAAATACATCTTGCAACTTGCAAGACCAGTCCCGCTTTTAGCGGCGGGCGTAACAATCTCGCAGTGATACGGTTCACCGCGGTGCAGTGGAGGATCCGGGACGCGGTGACCTTGACCTAACGAATCCCGATGCCAAGCAAGCCGTGCTAGCTGATCTGGAAAAGGGCAAGAGTGGTGCATTGCAGGGATAAATAACAGGTATATTATGTTGTTATTTGTATAACATATAATGGCATTAGTGTAAAAGTAGAAGAAAGATACTAGTGTTTGTTTGCATGCGACAAACATCACCTGAATTCAGTGGTATCTGGAGCAACAGATGCACATTCGAATCAGTGTGTGTCTGTGGTCCCGGGTCTGTGGTACCACTGATTTAACCCCACAGTTTGCGCTTACATGTAGGCGTACAGTGCAAATGGTTTTGTATTCTGTGGATCTTTTAGTTTGGGCTTTACTAGTGCCTAGTTTAGCATGCGCTGCTGTATCTTGATATAACTTACATGATTGGTATATATTTATCTCGAGAGATGTGACTATCCCGGCTCTATATATCTGGTTGCCTTAATCTTTGGGGAGCCCCACCAGCCGCCGGCCCACGGTTGATTTATCGCGTGGATATTGATATTAATTGAAAAAGACTGAAATAAAGAAAAGACATCAAA